>Ga0194126_10009010_pt1 | contig 13405 bp, 9 predicted proteins | sample TA2KigC150mmetaG_FD_148641 | JGI IMG/M metagenome (GOLD analysis project Ga0194126, IMG submission 148641) | Freshwater microbial communities from Lake Tanganyika, Tanzania - TA2015035 Kigoma Deep Cast 150m | ecosystem: Environmental > Aquatic > Freshwater > Lake | place: Tanzania: Lake...
CGACGAAGGGGCGATCCCGGTCGTGGCGGACTCCGGCCAGCATCAGCTCGGCGCCCACCGCCACCGCCTCGGCACCGCTGCCACAGATGCGGGCCACGGTGAGGGCAGGCACGTCCTGGCCCAGCCCGCCCCGCCAGCGCATGCCCTGGGCGGCGTAGATCGAATCGCGGTGACTGTGGCTGGCCATGCCCATCACCACATGTCCGACGAGCCCGTGGTCCACGGCCGTGTGTTCGAGCGTTGCCGCGATGGCGAGGCCGCCGAGTTGCGTGGCGCTGAAGCGCGCGAAGAGACCCGGGCCCTGATTGTCCTTCAGGATGTCGGCGCGGGGCGTGCGCCGCCCACCTTCGAGGATGACCACCGCCTCTCTTGCGTTCATCTCCGCCTCCTCATTCGTGCATGAAGACGGCCGGCACCCGCGGCCCGTTCTGGATGAAGTTCTTCATCCCGATGTCGTAGTCCACCAGGCCGCGGCAGCGGGCAAACCCGTCGGCCTCGATGCGCAATCCCTCTGGGAGGGGCCGCGTGAGGCCCTTGCGCAGCACGTCGACGAGAACCGCGTCGATGGCCAGGGAGTGGTGGCCGATCTCGAGCGCAGGCAGGGTCGCCGGGAGGGTCAGGGGCGCCGGCGAGACCGGTGCCAGGTTCACCTCGCCGGCGAGGTGGCGACCGATGAGCGTCCTGGCCGCAGCCAGCGGATCGGCCGCCGGTCCGCCGCTGGCCCAACCCCAGGCGCAGGCCTCCTCGGCGCCGATCGGCCGGCCGGTGCGCAGGAGCGCGCAGCCGCGCTCGACGCCGATCAGGCGCGGCAGGCGCTGCGTGCCGCCATATCCGGGAATGATGCCCAGGTTCACCTCCGGCTGTCCCAGCAACAGGTGGGGACCGACGACGCGCGCGTGGCAGGCCATGGCGATCTCGGCGCCGCCGCCCAGCACGGGCCCGTCGAGGGCCGCCACCACCGGCTTGGCAAATGCCGCCAGACGATCGAGCACTCGGTGGCCGGAAAGACACTTGTCGCGCGCCGCCGCGGCCGTCTCGAGCGCCGCCAGTTCCATGATGTCGGCCCCGGCCAGAGCGCCGCCGAAGCCGGTGAGGACGATGCCCTTGACGGTCTCGTCCGTCTCGGCCGCGTCCAGCGCCTCGGCGATCTCCGCCATCGTGCGCTCGTTGAGAGCGTTCATCACCTCGGGCCGGCGGATGCGCAGGACGGCGATGCCGCCCGCGATCTCCACCTCGAGATGCCGCGGAAAGCGCGGCAGCCGTCCGTCGCGCACGCTGGCCGTCAGTTCGAAGCCGGGATGGGCTTCCGCGTACTTCGCGCAGATGGCCTGGACGCGGGTCATGCCCAGGTTCTCGGCGAGGTCGAGCAGTCCCTGGGCGAAGCCCAGCGCATTCTGCGTGAGCCAGTTCAGCTCCCGCGGATGGCAGATGCCCTTGTCGACGACGAAGAACGTGCGGCCGAGCAGCACGGCCAGAATGCGCTCGCGCACCGCCTCGGCCAGGGCGGCCTCGTGTTCCGGGTTCCCGGGCCGCTCGGGATCGTGCCAGGGCGTGTTGCCCTGCTGGCTGAAGATGGCCGGCGGCGCGAACCAGGCGCTACCCGAGGGCGCGTCCCTCATCAGGTTCAGGCACTTGACGTTGAGCAGGTTGCCGCGCGTCAGGTCCATCACGTTGAAGGGGCCGCCGCCGCCGATGGCCGCGTTGACGATGGCGTCCACCTGGGCCGGCGTCGCCAGACCCTCCGCCACGATGCGCGCCGCCTCGGCGCAGTAGTTGCAGAAGATGTCGTCGGCGGCGAAGCAAGGCACATCGGCGGTGATGATGGGCACCTTGCCGAGGCGGGCGAGGCTCTCCAGCATCCGGGTCTCGAAGCGAGCGTCGCCGGAGAGCACCACTTCCATCGGCAGCGAGCGCCAGGCCGGATAGAAGGGGTGGTTGACGAAACAGCGCTCGGGGTGGGCGGCCCGGGCGGCGATCAGGGCGCGGGGAATCCCCGAGGTGGCGAAACCGATCAGGCAATCGGGCCGGAGCACCCTCTCCAGATCGGCCAGGATCTTCTGCTTGATGGCCAGATCCTCGGTGGCCGCCTCCAGGACGTAGTCGCACTCGGCCAGTTCCGCCAGGACCGTGGTGGGCCGCAGGCTCGCTTCGATCCCGTGCGCCGCCCGCAGGCTCAGCTTGCCCCGACTCACGCCTTTGGCCAGATAGCTTCGGATGCGCTCCATGCCGGCACGGAGAGCCTCCTCGCGGATGTCGTGCAGCTGGACGCCGCCACCGCCCGCCTTGGCGAGGGCGGAAGCGAATCCGTAGGCCAGATCGGGACCGATGGACCCTGAACCGATGACAGCGACTCTCATCACGACTCCCTTCGTGTCGATCCGCAATCCCCGCCGCGGCGACCGCGGTTCGCATCTTCCCAGATCCCTAGCCGCGATCCAACGGGAAAGCGCCCCGCGGCGGCCGGGCGCTGCCGGCTTGACAGCCGTCCGTTCGATTCGGTCTACTTGTCGGGCAGCCTTTACCCCAGCGAGGAGGCCACTGATGGCCGAGGAGCAAGTCAGCCGGATCAAGAAGATCAATGCCACCGGCGCCATGAAGGCACTCATGACCGAGTACTTCCAGGAACTCGACCGGGCCGGGCAGGATCCCGGGGCCAAGGTTGCCTGGTGCACCAGCGTCGGACCCGCCGAACTGCTGCGCTCCTTTGGATTCTACGTCTACTTCCCGGAAAACCACGGGGCCATGCTGGGCTCCTCGCGCCTGGCCGGCGACCTCATCCCCGCCGCCAACGCGGCCGGCTACTCCCCGGACATCTGCTCCTATCTCACCAGCGACATCGGCTCCTACCTGAGCCGGCGCACGCCGCTGACGCCGGCCTTCGGCATGGCGGGCGTGCCCCGGCCAGACCTGCTGGTCTTCAACACGAATCAGTGTCGCGACGTGAAGGACTGGTTCGGCTTCTACGAGCGCGAGTTCGGTGTGCCGATGGTGGGCATCGACACCATGCGCAGCATCGAGACGGTCACCGCCAATCACCTGGAAGGGCTCATTGCCCAGCATAGGGCGTTGATTCCCACCCTGGAGGCGGTCTCCGGCCGCAAGTTCGACCTCGATCGCCTCAAGGCGGTCGTGGCCTCCTCCTACCGCTGCACCCGCCTCTGGAAGAAGGTGCTGCGTCTGGCCGAGCGCCGACCCTCGCCCATCACCTTCTTCGACGGCACCATCCACATGGGACCCGCCGTCGTGCTGCGCGGCGATCCTCGCGCCGAGACCTACTACGAGACCCTAATCGCGGAGCTGGAAGCGCGCATCGCCGCCGGCGAGGGTGCCGTCGCGGGCGAGACCTACCGCTTCTACTGGGACGGCATGCCGGTCTGGGGAAAGCTGCGCGAGCACGCGGAGCTGTTCGCGGGGCATGGGGTCTGCGTGACGGCCTCGACCTACTGCAACAGCTGGATCTTCGAGGCGCTGGGGGACGCCGATCCCTTCGCGGGCATGGCGCGGGCCTATACCGAGCTCTTCATCGTCCGCGGCGAGAAGTACAAGCTGGACTACCTGGAGAGGATGGTTCGCGACTACGGCATCGACGGCGTCGTCTACCATGACGCCAAGACCTGCCCCAACAACTCCAACAATCGCTATGGCCTGCCCGAGCGCTTGGCCGCGAAACTCGGCCTGCCCTACGTGGTGATCAACGGCGATCTCAACGACCTTCGCCTCTACTCCGAGGAACAGGCGCGGACCCAGTTCGAGGCCCTCGTGGAGCAGCTGCGCGAGGCCGGTCAGCCCTCCTGAGGACGGCGCGCCCATGACCGGCCAGGACGCGAACACGGCAAACGAACTCTACTGCGGCGTCGACGTGGGCGCTTCGGCAACCAAGCTAGTGTTGCTGGACGCCGGCGGCGAAGTGCTGGCCCGCATCGTCCATCCTTCCGGCATCGATTACCGGGCCACTGCCCACCGTTGTCGCGATGAAGCCCTCGCCGCGATCGGCGCCGAGGCGGGCCGTCCTGCCGCCACGATCGCGACGGGCTACGGTCGGCACAACGTGGACTTCGCCTCGGGCTCGCTCACCGAGATCCACTGCCACGGCGTCGGCTGCTTCCACAGTTCGCCGCGAGCGATCTCGATCATCGACATCGGCGGGCAGGACAACAAGGTGATTCGCCTGGAGCCGGACGGCCGCCGCGCGAACTTCAAGATGAACCGCAAGTGTGCGGCGGGCACGGGGGCCTTCCTCGAGGAGATCGCGCTGCGCCTGGGCCTCCAACTCGAGGAACTGGATCCTCTGGCGCAGGGTGCCGACGAGACCGTGAAGCTGAGCAGCTTCTGCACGGTCTTCGCCAAGACCGAGATCCTGGCCCACCTGCGACAGGGCGCGCCGGTGGCGGGCATCGTGCGTGGGGCCTTCGTCTCGGTCGTGACCCGCGTGCTGGAGATGGATTCCCTGCTGGGCGACGTGTTGGCCACGGGCGGCGTGGTGGCCCACAATCCGGGCATCGTGGCGATCCTGAGCGAGAAGCTGGGCCGCGATGTCAAGGTGCCTCCCCATCCGCAGTTCACCGGCGCCCTGGGCGCGGCGCTCTCGGCCATGAGTCACACGCACTGAACGCGCCGGTCGCGCAGCGCGCGGCGCCGACCGGCCTGGAACAAGGAGTCGCAGATGCTCGATGGGCTCTTTCGCCCTGGCTCGGTGGCCGTCATCGGCGCCTCGAACAACCCGTTCTCCATCGGCAACATCGTCATCCGCAACCTCGTCGCCTACGGCTTCAAGGGTCCGATCTACCCGATCAATCCCAAGGAGCGTTCGATCCGCAGCTTCCGCTGCTTCAAGTCGGTGCTCGAGGTGCCGGACGACATCGACCTCGTCAACATCTCCATCAAGAACACGCTCATCCCGCAGACGCTGAAGGAGTGCGGCGATAAGGGTGTGAAGTTCTGCATCGTGCACTCGGCGGGATTCAAGGAGGTGGGCGAAGAGGGCATTCAGCGCGAGCGCGAGATGGTGGCGCTGGCGCATCAGTACGGCATGCGCATCTTCGGGCCGAACAGCCAGGGCATCCAGAACTCGGACCCCGAAGTGTCGGTCTACGCCAACTTCACCTTCGTGCCGATGAAGCCGGGCAACATCTCGATCATCGCCCAGGGCGGCGGCATGGGCGAGCTGCTCAAGCTGCACCTTCACAACGTGGGACTGGGGCATCGCCTCTACTGCTCCTACGGCAACGAGGCCGATCTCACGATGCCCGAGCTGCTCGCCTACTACGGCCAAGATCCGGGCACGCGGGTGATCATGATGCAGATCGAGAGCTTCAAGGACCCGGCCGCCTTCCTCGCCGTGGCGGCGAAGATCACGCCCCATAAGCCCATCCTCGCCATCAAGGCCGGCCGAACCCACGAGGGTTCGGTGGCGGTATCCAGCCATACCGGCACGCTCGTGGATCAGGCCGCCATGGCCACGGCGATGTTCGCCAAGGCCGGGGTCGTCGAGTTCCACGACAGCGAGCAGATGATCAAGGCGGCCATCGCCATGTCCACCCAGGATCCGCCGCGGGGCAAGCGCATCGGCATGGTCACGAACACGGGGGGGCCGGGTATCCAGATGGTCGACGAGGCTGTGAGCCACGGGCTGGAGCTGGCGCGCTGGTCGGAAGCGGGGCGCCAGCGGCTGGCCGAGAGCCTCTACGCCGAGGCGAGCCTGGGCAATCCGGTGGACGTGGTGGCCACGGGCGGCCCCGAGCACTACTTCGCCGCCGTCGACACCCTGCTCAAGGAAGAGGGCGTGGACATGGTCTGCGTCTTTTTCGTGACGGCGCCCTTTGTGGACCTGGACGCCATCGCAGCCAAGATCAAGGAGGCCACCGCGGGCTCGCCGAAGCCGGTGGTGATGGTGGTGGAGACCTCCAGCGAGTACTACCGGCTGATCGACCGCCTGCGCGCCTGCGACATCCCCGTCTACGAATTCGCCGAGGACGGCGCCCGCACCCTGGCTGCCATGGCCCGCTACGCCGAGTTGAAGGGCCGCCCGCAGGAGCCGCCCCCGCAGCTCTCCGTCGATCAGCCGGCCGCGGCGGCCATCCTGGCCCGGCACGCGGGCCGGCACGCCTACCTGCCGCAGGTGGATGCGCTGGCCCTCCTGGCGGCCTACGGTCTGCCCGTGCCCGCGCACGCGGCCATCGGCAGCAGGGGGGACCTGGCCGCGGCGGCGAAGCAGGTCGGCTTCCCCTGCGTGCTCAAGGTCGACTCGCCGGAGATCGTCCACAAGTCGGACGCGGGCGGCGTGGCGCTGGGCATCGCCGATGCCGCCGCCCTCGAGGCCGCCTTTGCGAAGATGGCGAATCGCTTCGCCGGGAGCCAGGCCGCCTACCTCCTCATGGCCGAGCAGGCGGCCGGGCGCGAGATCATCGTGGGCGCCAAGGCGGCCCCCGGTCTGGGCAACCTTCTGCTCTTCGGCCTGGGCGGCATCTTCGTCGAGGTGATGAAGGACATCGCGGTGGGCGTGGCGCCCCTGAGCCGGCCCGAGGCAAGGGCGCTGATCCGGAGCATCAAGGGCTACCCGCTGCTGGCGGGGATCCGGGGCCAGGCCGGCGTCGACCTTGCGGCGCTCGAGGAGCTGCTGCTGCGGGCTTCCCGCCTCGTGGCGGACTTTCCGCAGATCAGCGAGATGGACCTCAATCCCGTCTTCCTCTACCCACGCGGCACGGCGCCGGCGGTGGTGGACGTGCGCCTGCGGATGCAGTAGGCCATGACCCACTGGATCCCGCTCTCCGTGGTCGCGGGATACGTGGCGATGCTCTTCGCCGTCACCGCTTGGGCCCGGCGGCTGACCGCGCGCGGGGGCGGGGGCCTCGTCGGCTATCTGCTCGCCGGGCGCAACCTGCCGACAGGCGTGGCGGCAGCATTGCTGGCCGGGTTGGCCGTGGGCGGCGCCTCTACGATCGGCGTCGCCGAGCAGGCCTATGCGGTGGGCATCTCGGCCGGCTGGTACAACGCTGCCTGGGCATTGGGCGCCATCGTGATGGGGCTTACCGTGGCCGGGCGCTATCGGCGCCTGGAGATCACGACCCTGCCCGAACTCCTCGAGCGCTGCTACGGCGTTCCGGCCCGCGTAATCGGCGTCGTCGGCCAGCTCGTGCTGCAGGTGGTGATCACCTCCCTGCAGTACGTAGCTGGCGGGGCGATCCTCTCCTCCCTGATGCCGGGGGTCTTCAGCTTTCGCAGCGGCATGGCGGTGACGGCGTTGGTCTTCGTCGGGATCACGCTCATCGGAGGCTTCTGGGCCGCAGGCCTGACCAACGTGATCAACGTGCTCTTCATCTACGGCGGCGTGGTTCTCGCTGCAGTGCTGACCGTGGGTCGCCTGGGCGGCGCTGGCGCCCTTGCCGCCCAGCTGCCGCCCGCTCATCCCGGCTTCGACCTGATCGCCGTGGGACCGGGCTTGATCGCCGCCTGGTTCCTCGTCATGGTGACCACCACGCACTCCACGCAGTCGGTGATCCAGATCAGCTTCGCAGCCAAGGACGCGCGCAGCGCCAGTCGCAGCTTCCTGCTTGGCGGGCTCATCATCGCGCCGGTGGGCTTCATCAGCGCGCTGCTCGGCATGGCGGCGGCAGTGCAGTATCCGGGTATCGTGCCGGCGGAGGCCCTGCCGAAGGTGGTGCTCGCCCTGCCGCCCTTCGCGGCAGGGCTGATCCTGGCCGGCCTCTGGGCCGCGGACGTGAGCACCGCCTCTGCTCTGCTCGTGGGCAGCGCCACCTTGGTTTCCCATGACATCATCAAGCGCTTCTTCGCGCCGGAACTCAGCCCCGCGCGCGAACAAGGGCTCAGTCGCCTCACGGTGTTCCTGCTCAGTGTCGCCACTTTCCTGCTTGCCCTCACCGTGAGCGGGATCCTGAAGATGCTCCTGATCGGCCTCACGCTCACCACCGCCTACACGCTGATCGTGCTGATGACCCTGTTCTGGCCGGCTGCCTGCCGGCGCGGCTCCGCCGCCTGGACCCTGGTCGCGACGATGGCCGCGCTCGTCCTCTGGCTGCTGACCCCGCTGCGTTGGCGTTTCTTCCCGCATCCCATCTACTTCACCTGGGTCGTCAGCCTCCTCACCTTCGGCGGTGTTGCTCTCTGGGACCGGCGCCCGATCCCACCGGCCCACCCCGCGAGCGCTGGGTCCAGAATCTCTTCCTGAATTTCAACTTAGCGCGATTTCCCGACATTCTTGACCCCTTTTCCGATACCTGCTAGTCTATCGAACGTTAGTTCTACTACCGGCATCCGCGGGCCGTGCCACGGGGAAGGCGGTGCTGGCGAGATGGAGATTCGCGACTTCCAGTTGCATCGACCGCGCAGTCTGGCCGAGGCCTGCGCGCTCGGCGCCCGCCTCGGCGAGGCTGCGCGGTACTGCGCAGGCGGCACGGAGCTCATCGTCGACTTCCGCGCGCGGCGGGACGGGGCCGATCACCTGATCAGTCTGCGCGAGGTCCCAGGCCTCGCGACCATCGCGGTCCAGGACGATGATCTCCGTATCGGCGCCATGGTCAGCATCGCCGAGATCGCCGAGTCGCCGCTGGTGGCGGCGCGCTTTCCGGCGCTGGGGCTGGCCGCCCGCCTGATGGCCGGCGCGCAGATCCGCGCCCAGGCCACCATCGGCGGCAACTTCTGTCGAGCCGTCTCCTGCGCCGATACGCCTCCCACCTGCATCGCCGGCGAGGCGCGCCTGGCCATGGCGAGCGCCGAGGGCGAGCGGCAGCTGGCCGCCGAGGACTTCTTCACGGGCCCCCGGCAGACCGTGCTGCGTCCGGGCGAGATCGTCACGGCGATTCTCCTGCCCGCCCAGCCCGTGGGCTCCGGCGCCGACTACCAACGCTTCACGCTGCGTGCCGGGCAGGCCCTGGCGGTCGCCGCCGTCGCCGCACGCCTCGTGCTGGTGCGCGGTGTGATCACGGAGGCCCGTCTCTGCCTGGGCGCCGTGGCCCCGACGCCCCTGCTCGTGCCGGCGGCCGCCGCCATTCTCGAGCGCAAGCGGCCGAGCGAGGCGCTCTTCGCGGAGGCTGCCGCAGCCGCCGCGGCCGCCGCTCGTCCCATCTGCGACCTGCGCGGAAGCGACGAGTATCGCCGCGATCTCGTGCGCGTGCTCGCGCGGCGCGCGCTCGCCATGGCCGCGGCCCGGGCGCAGGAGGCCGGACGATGAGCGATCGCGTGCTGGTCAAGCTCACCGTGAACGGGGTCGAGCGTGCCGTGGCCGTGAAGCCGAACGTCACGCTGAAGACCGTCCTGCGCGATCAGCTCGGCCTGACGGGCACCAAGAGCGGCTGCGAGGCCGGCGACTGCGGCGCCTGCACGGTGATTCTGGACGGTCGGGCCGTGAACAGCTGCCTTGTCCTCGCCGTGCAGGCCGATGGCCGGGCGGTGGAGACGATCGAGGGCCTGGGCGTTCGGGGCGAGCTGCACCCCCTCCAGAAGGCTTTCGTCAAGCACGGCGCCCTGCAGTGCGGCTTCTGCACGCCGGGCATGATCATGGCCGCCAAGGCCCTCATCGACCGCCAGCCGGATCCCAGCCGGGAGGAGATCCTCGCCGCGCTCGGCGGCAACCTCTGCCGCTGTGGCGCCTATCCGCGCATCCTCAAGGCGATCCAATCCTGGCGCGATTTCAGCGAGGTGCCGCTCGACACGGAGCCCCTCGACGAACATCGCGAGCAGCCGCGAGAGCACCGCAGCATCGGCCGGGGGGTGACGCGCTACGACGCGCCGGACAAGGTGTCGGGTCGCGCCAAGTACACGGCAGACATCCAACTGCCCGGCATGATCCACGGCAAGATCCTGGGCAGCACCGTGGCCCACGGCATCATCAAGCGCATCGACACCAGCCGGGCGCGGTCGTTGCCCGGGGTGCTCGCCGTCATCACGGGCGCGGACGTGCCCGAGATTCGCTACGGCGTGAGTCCGGCACGCTACGACGAGCACATACTGGCCAAGGAGCGCGTGCGCTACGTCGGCGACGAAGTGGCGGCCGTAGCCGCGATCGACGAGGAGACTGCCGAGCGCGCCATCCGCTTGATCGAGGTGGAGTACGAAGAGCTCCCGGCCGTCTTCGACGCGGAGGCGGCGCTGGCCCCCGGTGCCCCGCTGATTCACCCCGAAGACCCGCGCTACGCTGGCAACATCAACACCGCCGTCAACTGGCACTTCGGCGACGTCGAGGCCGGCTTCGTCGAGGCGGATCACGTGCGCGAGCAGCGCTTCGTCGGCAACCGACCCTATCAGTCGCCGATCGAGCCGCACGCGGCCATCGCTCGCTGGGAACACCACGGCCGGCGACTGACGGTTTGGATGTCCGCCCAGGCGCCGCACTACACGCACCACATGCTCGCTCGGGTCTTCAACCTGCCGCAGGGCGCGATCCGCATGATCAAGCCGGCCGTCGGCGGGGGGTTCGGCGTGAAGGCCGAGACGACGCCGCTGGAGTTCTGCGCGGTCATCCTCGCCAAGCTGACCGGCCGGCCGGTGATGATGAAGTACTCGCGCCAGGAGATGTTCGCCCACTTCCGCGGCCGGCACAAGCAGACCATGGATCTCAAGATCGGCGTCAAGAGGGACGGCACGATCACCGCCGTGCAGTCGCGCATCCTCCTGAACGGAGGCGCCTACACGAGCTACGGCATCGTCACCGCCTACTACGCGGGCTCGATGGTGCCCACGCTCTACCGGATTCCGAACTACAAGTACGACGGGTACCGCGTCTACACCAACCTGCCCGCCTGCGGCGCCATGCGCGGGCACGGCGTGCCGCAGCCGCGCTTCGCCTTCGAATCGCTGTTGGACATGATCGCCGAGGATCTCGGTCTCGACCCGGTGGAGATCCGTCTGCGCAACGCGATGACGCCCGATACGATCACCTGCAACGATCTGGACATCTCCTCCTGCGAGTTCAAAGCCACTCTCGAGCAGGTCCGCGCGGTGACCGGCTGGAGCGAGAAACGAGGTAAGCTGCGGCCGGGCAGAGGCATCGGCATCGGCTGCGGCGGCTTCGTGTCCGGAGCGGGCTACCCCATCTACCGCTCGGATTTCCCGCACTCGAATGCGGTGATCCGCGTGCACGAGGACGGGATGGCCGTTTCTCTCCACATCGCCACGGCGGAGATCGGTCAGGGCTGCGACACCGTACTGCCGCAGATCGCCGCGGAGGAGTTAGGCATTCCCTACGAGCGGGTCTGGCTGGTGGAGTCCGACAGCGTGCTCGATCCCGTGGACCTGGGCTCTTACGCCAGCCGTGTCACGCTCATGGGCGGCAACGCAGTGAAGATGGCTGCAGCAGAGGTGAAGGCGCAGTTGCTGCAGGTCGCCGGCCAGCGGCTCGGTTGCGACCCGCAGGCGCTCACGGCCCGGGACGGACGCCTGTTCGTGGCCGAACACCCGAGCAAGGGCTTGGCGTGGGATGAGGCGGCGCGCCTGACCTTCGCGCGCACGGGTCCGATCGTCGGCAAGGGCCACTACGCGCCGCCGCCCAACCTGGGCGGCAACTACAAGGGTGCCGCGGTGGGGACCTCCCCCGCCTACAGTTTCTCGTCCGTGGTGGTCGAGGTCGCCGTGGACCTCGATACCGGCTACGTCAGAGTGGAGCGCATCACCGACGTCAGCGATGCCGGCACCGTGATCAACCCCGTCACTTTCCATGGCCAGGTTGAGGGCGCGGCCATCATGGGCCTGGGCGAGGCCCTGCTGGAAGACACCCTACACCGGGACGACGGCAGCCTGGTCAATCCGGATCTTCACGGCTATCTGCTGCCAACCATCGGGGACGTGCCCGAGATCGACTCCCGTGTCGTCGACAGCTTCGAACCGCACGGGCCCTTCGGCGCCAAGGAGATCGGCGAGGGTTGTATCGTGCCGATGATGGGGGCCATCGCCAACGCCGTGTACGATGCCTGTGGCGTCCGTGTCACCGAGCTGCCGATCACGCCGGAGAAGATCCTCACCGCTCTCAAGTCCGCCGCCGGGGTGAAGGCGAAATGACCAAGAAGGAGACGCCCGCCGCGGGTGACGCAGTCGGTGCCCGCAAGGAGCGCAAGCTGGAGCATCTGCTTTCCGTGGCCGCGGGCCTGATGGCCGAGCAGGGCTATGCGCAGACCACGATCCGTGACGTCTCGCGCAGGACGGGCTACAGCTTGGCCGGCATGTACTACTACTTCGAGAACAAGGAGGACCTGCTCTACCAGATCCAGCATCGCACCTTCGCCTCCTTGCTGGCCGCGCAGGAACGCGTTGTGGCCGGTCCAGCAACGCCGGAGGAGAAGCTGCGCCAGCTGGTGGACAACCACCTCGTTCACTTCTCGCGGTACGCGAGTGAACTCAAGGTCTGCACCTTCGAACTGCAGACACTCGAGGCCGACCGCTACGGCACCATCGCCGAGCTGCGCCGGCGCTACTTCAAGTGCGTGGCCAGCGTCATCGCGGGAATCATCGGCGGCAGCGATCCGGCTGCCGTGCGCCGGTACACGCTCCTGATCTTCGGCATGCTCAACTGGATCTTCATGTGGTACGACCCCGCGCGCGATGGCGACGTATCCACGCTGGGGGAGGAAATGATGGCGCTGGTCGCGGGCGGCTTGCCGGGATGGCAGAGCGACCGCGCGAGGAAGGACGGCGTATGAAGCTCGGACTGGAGGGCCAGGTTGCCCTCGTCACCGGCGGCAGTCGCGGTATCGGCGCTGCGATTGCGCTGGAATTCGCCCGCCAAGGCTGCGATGTGGCGCTGACCTGTCGTGGCCGGCTGGCCGATGCGCAGGCGGTTGCCGCGCGTGTCGAGGCGCTGGGCCGCCGCGCCCTGGCCGTGCAGACGGACGTCGCCGATCTCGCCGCAGCTGAAGGCACCGTCGGCCGCGTCGTGAACGAGCTTGGCCGCCTGGACATCCTCGTCTGCAACGCGGGCATCACCTGGGACGGCGTCATCTGGAAGATGACAGAGGAGCAATGGGACGCGGTGATCGACACCAATCTCAAGGGTTACTTCACCTACAACCGCGCGGCAGCGCAGGTGTTCAAGGAGCAGCGGCGCGGCAAGATCGTGAACGTCTCGTCCATCAACGGCATGCGTGGCAAGTTCGCCCAGTCGAACTACGCTGCCGCCAAGGGCGGCAACATCGCCCTCACCAAGACCCTGGCGCGCGAGCTCGGCAAGTTCGACGTCAACGTGAACGCGGTCGCACCCGGCTTGGTGATGACGGAGTTGGCTGCGAACATGCCCCAGGAGTTCCTGAACAAGGCGATGAACGAGACGGTGCTGGGGCGGATCGCCACGGCGGAGGAGGTGGCCTATGTGGTCGTTTTCCTCTGTTCCGAGTTCGCCCGGCACATCACGGGCGAAGTGATCAAGATAGACGGCGGCCAGTACATCTAGCAAAGGACGTAG
>Ga0194126_10009020_pt1 | contig 13395 bp, 6 predicted proteins | sample TA2KigC150mmetaG_FD_148641 | JGI IMG/M metagenome (GOLD analysis project Ga0194126, IMG submission 148641) | Freshwater microbial communities from Lake Tanganyika, Tanzania - TA2015035 Kigoma Deep Cast 150m | ecosystem: Environmental > Aquatic > Freshwater > Lake | place: Tanzania: Lake...
CATGGTGTCGCCGTGGTGGTGGGCGTTGCCCAGGTGCAGCACCTCGATCCTCACCCCGCCCATGGACAGGTCCAGGCGTTCCTCGTAGACCATGTCCGGCTTCGCCAGCTCGGTGCGGAAGGCCTTGTCGCGAGCGCGGCGGCGCATGCTCTCCAGGATCTCGTGGCCGTTTTTCTCGATGTGGGCGGCGGTGTCGCGGTGGGCGACGATCTTCGCGCCCTCCGCCTGCCAGTAGTTCATGCCCAGCATGGCATGGCCCTGGCCGTTTTCCAGGACGACGTACTTCACCGGCTTGTCAGTAACCTTGCGAATTTCGTCGTGCAGGCTGGCGGCCAGCAGCCAGTTGTCGCCGGCGTTGACCACCACCACGCCCGCGTCGGTGACGATGAACGAAAGGTTGTTGTTGTGGCCGCCGTTTTCATAGGTGCCGGGGGCGGTGGCGCCGATGGCCGACCAGACGCCGGGCGCCACCTCCTGGGGCAGGGCGTAGAGCGGCGACTGCGGCGCCCGGTCCGGGTAGCGCACGGCGTGGCCGCGCTCGCGCCAGGTGAAATAGCCGTCGGCGAGGTTGTACACCTCGCGGTACCCCATGCGCATGAGAGTGTCCGCCGCCAGCGGGCTGCGCTGGTTGACGCCGCAGTAGACGACGATGGGCGTGGCCTTATCCGGCACCAGGCTTTCGATCTGGAATTCCAGCCAGCCGCGCGTGAGGTTGTGGAAGCGCGCCGCCTCGATGTGGCCGCCGAGCTGGTTGAGCTCCGCCGGGGTGCGCACGTCGATCACCACCGTCTCCGGCCGTTTTCCCAGGATGGCCTGGAGTTGCGCGGAATCCAGGTTGACGATGCGGCGGTTGACCTCTTCCAGCAGGCCCTGGGCGTGGGCGCTCAGGGGCGGCGCCGCGGGCACCATGAAAGAGCCGCCCTGGGGCGCCTGCCAGACGGTCTGCGCCGCCGCCGGCAGGCAGGCACCAAGGGCCAGGCCCAGGGCAAGGCTGGCAAGGCGGCGATGAGGGGGCTGCTGGGGCATGGCGGGTACTCCGGGTCTCGAACCGGAGCGCAGTGTAGCCACGCGGCGGACGGTCTCCCATAGTCCAAAAACACCCGCGGGGCAGGGTATATGTGCGGGCGGCTCTCCGGTGCCTGTTTGTCCGGCGACAAGAGGAGGCAGTTGGTCACATGCTCACTTACATAGACACCCTCGATGCTTCGGAACCTTGCTACGGCCATGCTGTGGAACAGCCGTTTTGTGTCGGGACAGGTGAACGAGTCCATCATGGCTCAACATTTTCCGTATGCGGAATCCGTCAAAAGGAACATGGTGTGCCTGATTGCCTGGACTGATTTCCCTGCATGCCTACGCGATGCGGCCCAGTGGCGAACGATTCGATGTGGCGTGTGCATACGCAGGCGGCACAATACCAACCATGTCCTCTCCCATTCATGGTCGCGGTGCCGTCTCCAACCCCGCCCACCGCTTCGAATCGCTGGGCCGCCAAGCGGAGGATGACGGCTGGGCCAGGGATGAGGAGGAAGCCGCCCCGCCGGACACTGAACTCATTGAGCAGTTGGCCCGTACCGCCCTGACCCGCAACGATTCCCCTGACATCCCCTTCGATCGCTCGGTGAACCCCTACCAGGGCTGCGAGCACGGCTGCGTGTACTGCTACGCCCGGCCCAGCCATGCTTACCACGGCCTGTCGCCGGGGCTGGATTTCGAGACGAGGATCATCGTCCGGCCCAACATCGCCGAGCGGCTACGGAGGGAACTGGCGCGGCCCGGCTACCGGCCGGCACCCTTGGCGCTGGGGGCCAACACCGATCCCTGGCAGCCGGCGGAACGGGGGCTGGGCATTACCCGGCAGGTGCTGGAAGTACTGGTCGAGACCCGCCATCCCCTGACCCTGGTGACCAAGTCCAGCCTGGTGGAACGGGACCTGGACCTGCTGGCGGACATGGCCCGGGACGGTCTGGTGCATGCCGCAGTGTCCGTCTGCACCCTGGATGCCGATCTGGCCCGGCGCCTGGAACCCCGCGCCGCCAGCCCCGCCCGCCGCCTGAAGACCTTGGAGCGTCTGGCCGGGGCGGGCATTCCCTGCACGGTGCTCACCGCGCCGATCATCCCGGGGCTGACCGACCCCGACCTGGAGCGGGTGATGGAAGCGGCCCGGGACGCGGGGGCGAAGACCGCCGGCTACGTGCTGCTGCGCCTGCCCCACGAGCTGAAGCAGGTGTTCCAGGACTGGCTTGAGGTGCACCACCCCTTGAAGGCCGGGCACGTGATGAGCCTGCTGCGGCAGATGCGGGAAGGGCGGGAGAACAATTCGGAATTCGGCCTGCGCCAGCGCGGCACGGGAGTATTCGCCGATCTGCTGTCCCGACGGGTGGCCGTGGCCCGCAAGCGCCTGGGCCTGGACGGGGGCTTGCCGCCCCTGGATTGCGGCAGGTTCCGGCCGCCGGGCCTGGGCGGACAGATCGGCCTGTTCTGACTAGGGCTGGCAATCCGTCCCCGGCCAGGCCGGCCACAGCACTCCGCATTTCGAGACGGGCAGGGCCAGGCCCACGGCGGCCAGGGCCAGGGCGATGAGGCCGAGGGCAGCGAGCAGGGCGCAGGTCGGGGCAAGTAGGCTGCTGCGGCGCCATGCCAGGTAAGCGATCAGAAGCGTTGCCGCCAAGGCGACGCCCCAAGGGATGTGGGAGCGGGCCGCATCCATTACCAGCTGGGCGGGTACAGGCAGGACACCGCCCATGTCGGCATAGAGGCCCGCCCACAGCCGGGCCAGGGTGACCAGGGCGAAGGCGCCGGTCCAATGGGCGGCAGCGGTCAGCAGGGCCAGGCCCCAACGTTGCCACGGCGGCGTGTTCACGGTTTGGCCGCCGTGCGCACCACGACGAACATCTTGCTGCCATCCCGCAGGATGCGCATGCGGATTAGCATATCGGGCGGGGACTGGCGCACCCGGTCGGCCAGCTGGTGGGGAGCCATGCCGCGGCCGTCCACGTCGAGGATGACGTCGCCGGGCTTCAGACCCGCCCGTTCCGCCGGGCTGCCCGGGGCCACGTCGGCCACCAGGATGCCGGCGGTATCGGCGGGCATGCCCAGACTTTGGGCCAGTTCCGGCGACAGGCCCTGCATCTGCAGGCCCACCCAGCTTTGGGCGGCGGGGACCGGCATGGGGCCGGAAGCAGGAGGCGGGGGCGTGGCTGTTGTTGCCGGCGCCGGCTGGGTCTGGCGCAGGTATTCCTCGAAGCTCATGGGCGGCGGGTTGGGGAACAGGCCGCCGGGCTCGGCGGGGGAAGGGGGAGCCAGCGTCGAGGCGGGGGCCTGGGGCAGGGCCACCTGGCCCACCTTGGCCTGGCCGGCGACACCCTCGGCCTCCAACTGGGCTGCCTGGCCGGTGACGCGCTTCACCCGCCAGGTGCCGGCGATGTTGATCCGGCCCATCCGGGGCGCCTCGTAGGCCAGGGTGTAGCGGTCGCCCAGTTTCACGGCGGTGCCGGTGGGGAATTCCACTTCCGCGCTATTGCCGCTCACGTTCACCACCCGGCCCTCGCCCGGCACCTGGCCGGCGGCGGGAACCGGGGAATAGGGGGGTGAAGAGGCCGATGGGATTGGCAATTGCAAGGGTGCGGCCCGGTTGACCCGTACCCGCATGCCCTGGCTGGGCGGGTTGCCGGTGGAAAGGGTGGACAGGATGAGACGGTTGCCCTGGCGGTCCCGGATCGAGTAGCTGCCCAGCAGCATGTCCATGAAGCCGGCCTGGTAGGTGAGTTCCACGGTGTCGCCCACGGCGAAGGCGGGCTCGGCGTTGAAATCCAGCACCACCCGGCCGCCGGAGGTGTCCGCCACCTTCGCCTCGACGGCGGCCAGGGCCGGCAGGGCCAGGAGGCCGACCAGGCCAAGCAGGAACAGGCGCCAGGGTTTCTTCATCGCATCACTCCTCATTTCGGGCAGTGCACCACGAACTGCCATTGGGTGGATTCGCCCATGCAGGCGGGCTGCACCTGGACGGTCACCTGGGTGCCGCCGCTGTAGCGCAGGGTCACCGAGCCCTTGCCCCGGCCCGCGCCCAGTTTGCTGCCCACGCAGCCCGTATCGTAGGTGCCACCGGGATAGTGCACGATCATGCGGTCCGGCACCGTGTACATGTCGAAGTCGAAGCGGAAGCTGCCGAAAGGCCGACCCAGGTCCACGACGAGGGTCTCGGGGGTGTTGCCGCCCTGCTTGGCCGTGTCGTTGCAGGCCACCTGCCGGGGCGGGCCGGAGGGCTGGGGTGTGCCGCCGGGCACCGGCTGAGGCGTGAAGGGCCCGAAGATGTTGGGGAAGGGCGGCAGCACGGGTTGTTGCCGCAGAGCGTCCTGCTGCCGGCGCATGTCCTCGGCATCCTGCATGGACTGGAGGGTGCGCGGGTCGATGTTGCAGCCCATCTGCCGGGCCTGGCCCAGCAGGCCCCGGGCGGCATTCAGGTCGCCGGCCACCAGGGCACCCAGGATGTCGTTCTCGATGCGCATGCAGTCCAGGTCCTGCTGCTGGGCGTTCTGCAGGGCGGCGGCGGCGCGGCCGGTCCACGGGCAGCCGGCGGCCTCGGCCAGGATGGCCTGGGCCAGCTGCACCTGCCGGCTGTTGAAGGCTGCGGCGAAGCGGATTTCCAGTTCCGCGCAATCCAGGCATGCCGCCTGCTGGTTGCTGGGGATGGTGCCGGAGGGGCAGCCGCAGCCGGGCTGGTTGGTCTGGGTGTCCCACATGGGCACACCGCCGGCCAGCCAGGAACAATCGGTGGCGGCCAGCAGGGTGTTGCGATCCGGCGGACCCCACACCCGCAGGCTGACCACGCTGCCCTTGGCCACTTCCTGGCCGGGGCCGGGGGCCTGGGACTGCACCGTGCCTTCCCGGTCCACCGTCGGGGCCGGGTCACCTGCCGGGCCGCCGCCGGCCCGCAGCCCGGCCTGGGCGATGCGTGCCTGGGCGTCGGCCAGGGGCAGACCCGCCACGTCCGGCACCCGGGTCACCAGGGGCTGGCGCGCCAGGTCCTCGGCGATGGCCTGGCAGGTGGCGGCGTCCTGGCACATCACCCGGGCCGATTCGGCCAGCAGGGCGGCGGTGTCGGCGGAGGCCCGGGCCGCATTGCAGGAGGCTTCCGCGGCCTTCAGGTCCCGGCCCTCCGTCACGGCCCGTTCCATCCTGCCGGCCTGGTCCTCGGCCTTTTGCGCCCGTTCGGCGGCGGCCCGGGCGGCGGCCTCGGCCCGGGTCAGGGCATCGGTGACCGCGTCGGGGCAGCCCTCCACGCCCCGGCGTACCTGGTCCATGCGGCTCAGGATCTCGTCCATCTGGGCCATCAGCTTGCGTCCGTCCTTGTTTTCCTTGACAGGCTCCAGGCGCTTGCGTCCCTCGTCGGCCAGGCGCCCCGCCTTGTCGCGGGACTGGCCGGCGCGGGCGATGCCGGCCCGGGCCTGGTCCTGGGCGCCGTGCACGCCGGTGAGGCGGGTGTTCACCTTATCCTGGGCCGCTTCCACTTTCTTGCGTGCAGTGTCGTCTGTGGCGGCGGGCAGGGGCTGGGGTGGCAGGCTCTGGCGGGCCTGGTCGCAGTCGGCGGCGGCCTGGCGGGCGGCCTGCTCGGCCTTGCGCACCGCATCCAGCTCGCCCTTGCAGCGCTGCACGGCGGCGACGATGCCTTGCAGGGCCTGGCGGCGGGCCTCCTCGGTGGTGGCCCGCTGCACCTGGGGCACGCCGTCGCAGGCCGCAGCGGCGGCGAAGTCGGCCCGCTTGCGTGCCTCGGCCACGTCCTCGCCGGCGGCATAGGCCTGGCGGGACTGGCGCTCGGCCGTGTCGGAGGCGGACTTGGCCTGGTCCAGCCAGGCCTGGAGCTTGTTCGTGCCATCACCCAGTTCGTTGATGGTGCGGGTGAGGGCCTGGAGATCGGTGTCCGCCTGCTTCACCTGCCTTGCGGCGTCGTCGCAGCGCTGGCGGGCCTCACGGGCCGCGGCGGCGGCATCGTTCTCGGCCTGGCGCATGCCGTCCAGGATGTCCTTGAGGTCTGGGACGGCGGCTGGTGACGGCGTCTGATGGGGCTGGTCGGCCTTGGCGGGCTTGGCACGCACGTCGAAGAAGACCAGTTCGCCCTTGTCCTCGGCCAGGACCCGGCCGGCGCCGCCCTGGTCCTTCAGCCGGGCCACCACGCTGGCGCGCAGGGTGTAGACGGCGTTGCCCTTCACCTGCAGGGCCTTGGCCAGACCGGGGGTGACCACCAGGCCGGCGGGCACTTCCTCCTTCACGTCCGGCAGCAGGTTGACGGTGTAGTCGATCTTCCAGTCATTGGCCGGGGCGGCATCGTCGCCGGGGGCGTACTCGCCGCGCACGCCGGCGCTCAGGATGTATTCCTCGCCCAGGCGGATGGGCGTGGTGGGCAGGCGCAGCTTGAGGGTGGGACGGATTTCCGGCGGCGGCTTGGTGTAGATGTCGGCGGCGGCCCGGGCCGTGGCCTGGACGAAGTCCTTGCCCAGGTCGTTCTCGCCCGCGCCGATGGCCCGCAGCAGGCGTTCCGCCCCGGCCACCCGAACGGCCAGCCCCGCGAACTGGCGTGCCAGTTCCCGGTTCTGCTCCTCGCGCCGCTCGTGGTTGTACTGGCTGAGCACGTATTCCCTGGTCATGGCGTCGGTGAGCCGGTCCATGAGTTTGCTGCGGGTTGGCGTGGAGTCGGTGAGGCCCAGGAAGCTGCCCAGGCGGCGCAGGTCATTCATGATGCGGTTGCCTTCCGTGGCCCGTTCCACGGTGGTGGAAAACTCGTCCTGGTAGCCTGTGGGCTGGCGGCCCAGCCAGTCATGCACCTGCTTGGTCATGAAGGGTCGCAGCACGGCGCTGGCCGCCTCCACCCCCTTGGGCAGGCAGAGGACGATGGGGGAGGGCTTCTCCGCTTCCTCCAGCAGCCAGTCCTCCAGGGCTTCCCTGCCCTTGGCCTCGGCGGCCTTGCGGGCGTCCCCCCGCGCCTTGTTCTCCCGCTCCACGCAGCTGTCCATGACCGGGAAGCTCATGTCGTCCATGTCCTTGCCCCGACGGGCGGCGTCATCGATGTAGCGTTGCAGCTCGCCCTTCAGGTGGGGGTAGAGCCGGGCCATGCGCTGGTGGTAGGGCAGCTCGCAGGCGAACCGGCGCAGTTCCGCTTCCCGGGCCGTATCCCAGGCGGCGTTGCCGGGCTTCAGGCCCCGGGCCAGGAGGGCTTGGTCGGCGGCGGGACCGAACTGGGCCCTGGCCGCCCCCATGCGCGTGGCGGCGTCCCACTTGTCCGCGTCGGTGGCAATGCCGCCGGGGCCCGCGAAGAGCGGAAACTCGGGCGTGTCCGCACGGAAGGTGCTGGCGTCGCCACACCGCTGGGCGCGCTTGCCGCTTTCCGGGAGTGACTTGAGGGCCTGCTCCAGCAGGTCGTTGTCGAGGGTTTCCACCACATAGCTGTAGGTGACTTCGTACACGCCGGCGGCCAGTCCGTAGACCGTGTAGATGGGCAGCACGCCGGCACCCACGCCCAACCTGGGCGCCAGGGCCACGGTGAAGGACAGGAAGCCGCCGGCATCACCTTGGCTGACGGCCATGACGCCGCCCACCATGCCGGCATAGTTCTCGATGAGGGGCAGGTTCCACAGCAGGTTGCTGGCGGTGTCGATAGCCAGACGCTGGCCGCAGGCCGCGGGGGCGAGACGACCGTCCAGGCAGTTGCGCTCGTAGCTGCGCAGCAGGTTCACGGCATTGTCGGCGACGAAGAAGAAGTCCAGGCCGTCCACGAAGTCGTCCCAGTATTCGCCGGCGTACTGGGTGGCACCAGCCTTGGCCGCCTTCAGGACCCCCACGAACTGGGCGCGGCGGCTCGCGGCGGCGGGGCCGTCGGCGGCGGCGGCCATGGCCCGGGTGCGGGTGAGGGAGATTTCCCGGGGCTGCCTGGCTGCTGCGGCATCCAGGGGTCCGACGATGCGTTCAACCTTGTCGCCGATGCGTTTGTAGAAGGCGGTGGGATCGGCGATGCGGCCCTTGCGGGACGATTCCGCCAGCCAGTCGTCGACCGCCTCGCGCCCGGCCTGGGCCAGTTCGGAGAACTGGGTGAACATCCGGTGCAGGCCCGGCACGTTGCCGGAGGCGTTGATGAGGTCTCCCCTGAGGCGCGCGCGCACGCTGCCGTCGTCGATACGTTCCACCACCTCGAACAGCAGGGCGATCTCCACCTGGCGCTCGGCCTGGCGCTTCACCACTTCCTCATATTCCACCTTGCTGCCCACGAAGCGGCGCCGGTTGACGAGGCCACTGTTCTGGTCGAAGTCCATCATGACCGCATGGCTGAGGACCTGGCTGGCGCCCTCGGCATAGGCCAGGAGCTGTTTCTGGATGAAGATGCGCTCCGCTTCCTCCACGCTGCGCTTGCGCAGCTCCTCGCCGGAGAGATCCGGCTTGCGTGCCCTCAGGCTGGCCTCGGCCTCGGGCAGGAAGTCCTTGTAGTAGCGGGCGGCGTCGTAGGGGGCGCTGCCGGTGACCTTGTCCATCTCGATCCGGGCGGAGAGGTCGAACAGTTTGACCAGTTCGTCCACCCGGGCCGCCGGGGTCTTGTCACCGTACATCTGCAGGATGAAGTGGCGTTTTTCCGCCGGGGCCAGTTCCCTGTATTTCTTGAGTACTTCGGAGCCCTGGTCCGGGCCGTCTGGCTTTTTCCCGTAGGTCACGCCCAGGAGGGGCGAGAAGGCCGCGTCCAGGATGCGGTTGGCGTATTTCTGCCGGCTGATGGGGTCGGTGAGGTGGGTGAGGAAGTTGTTCAGGTTCTGGGCCAGGTTGCCCAGGGCCATGCGCCAGGGGGCGTCCGGGTGCACACCCCGGTAGCGGGCGGCGATGTCGCTGGTGCGCAGATAGGTGATGTGGGTCTTGCCGGCGATGAAGGCGTCGATGTCGAAGGGCTTGCCGTTGAGCACCGGCATGCCAAGTTCATGGTCCCAGGCGATGTGCAGGGTCTTGCCTTCGGCCAGGGCGCGGCGGTGCACCTGCTCCTTGTTGGCGCCGGGCACGTAGTAGGCCTCCTTGTCGGCACGCAGTTCCAACACGATGCCGGCCATGCGGGTGATGAACTCGTCGCTGCCCAGGCGGGCATTCTTGGGGTCTGGCAGGAACTGGTCGCCGTTGAACAGGCTCATGTCCGGCTGGGCGGGCTTCACCCCCTTGCCCTCGTGGTAGGACTCCCACAGGCGCTGGACCTCGGCGAAGTTCTTCGGCTTGTTGGCGGCCGGGCCGGCAATGATCCAGCCCGTCTGGTCGTGGTCGCTACGGTGGCCGTTGGCCTTGCCCTGGTTGGTGAGCTCGATCATCCAGCCCCGGGTGCGGGCCTGCTCGAACCAGAAGCGCAGGTCGTAGGCCTGCCGCAGGCGGGCCATGCGTTCGTTCTTGGCGGCCAGGTCCGGGTCGCCCAGGATCAGCTTCAGGTATTTCTGTGGCTCGGGTGTCGCCTTGTAGATCCGGTCGATGATCCAGGCCTCGTTCATGGCCTCGATGGGGGTCTCGCGGATGGTTTTTTCCAGGGCCACGTAGGTGGCGTCCGGCGTGCTAGGGGGCTGGCTGTCGGGCCAGACGGGGGCCGCCAGCAGGCTGGTTAAAATTAGCGCTAACCATCGCGCCGCTGTTCTCTTGACGTTGCCGCCCAGGCCCATCGCTTCCCCCTTTACGGGACACTCCTTCCCTCTCAGGATGAAGATATCCGAAGTATAGGCAATGATCCTTGGTCTCCGTCGCCCGGGTACTTGCGCGAGGCGACCGGCTCGTTCCCGGGTTCGGCGGCCGTGCCGATCCTCACAGACAAGGAGAATCGCGCCGTGATGTGATGAGAATATGGGCTTGCGGCTTGCCGCATTGGGATTATCCCGGCGTCGCGTGCATCATGAGCGGCGAAGGGATTTTCACTTGCTTGACGATCCGGCCGGATGCTTGTCCCGCCCTCGCGCAAGCTGGAGGAGCGCCCAAGGAAATCTTTCAAACTACGTGAAAAACAAGAGGCAATATTATGAATAGACGTGACTTCATCTGGACCTTGCCCGGCCTCGGCGCTTCGGTTTGGCTGACCGGCTGCGCCACCGATCCGGTCACCGGCAAGAAGACCATGGTGATGATGGGCAAGGAGCAGGAGATCGCCCTCGACAAGCAACATTCGCCGCACCAGTTCTCCGAAGACTACGGCGTCAGCCAGGACGCGGCGCTGAACCGCTATGTGGCCGACGTGGGCAACGCCATGGCCGGCAAGTCGCACCGGCCGGACATGCCGTACCGCTTCCAGGCCGTCAACGCCAACTACGTCAATGCCTACGCATTCCCCGGCGGCACCATCGCCGCCACCCGCGGCATTCTGCTGGAAGTGGAAAGCGAGGATGAGCTGGCCGCCCTCATGGGCCACGAGATCGGCCACGTCAACGCGCGCCATTTCGCCGAGCGCCAGGCCCAGGGCACGCTGCTGGAGATCGTCGCCGCCACCGCCACCGTCGCCGCCGCGTCGAAAAAGCCCCAGTACGGCGAACTGGCCCAGCTCATCGGCAGCGTCGGCGGCGGCGCCCTGCTGGCCCACTACAGCCGGGAGAACGAGCGCGAAGCCGACGCCCTGGGCCTGGAGTACATGAACAAGGCCGGCTACAACCCGGAGGGCATGGCCGACCTGATGGACATGCTCAACAGCCAGTCCAAGTCCAAGCCCAATGCCCTGGAACTCATGTTCTCCACCCACCCCATGAGTTCGGAACGCTTGGCGAATACGAAACAGGCTTTGCAGACCACCTATCGGAACAGCGCCGCCAAGCCGCGCCAGAAGGAGCGCTACATGGACCACACCGCGCGTGTGCGGTCCCTGCGACCGGCCATCGCCGAGCAGCAGAAGGGCGAGGCCATGCTCAACCAGAAGAAGTTCGAGACGGCCGAAGGGCATCTGCGTCAGGCCCTGACTCTGGCCCCGGACGACTACCCCGGCCTGGTGCTGATGGCGAAGACGCAGATGGCCATGAAGAAACCCCAGGAAGCCCAGCCCTACCTGGCGAAAGCGAAGGCGATCTATCCCACCGAGGCCCAGGCCAGCCAGCTCACCGGTGTCAGCTACCTGCAACTCAAGCAGCCCGACCGTGCCCTGTCCGCCTTCCAGGAATACGACCGCCTGCTGCCGGGCAACCCCAACACCACCTTCCTCAAGGGCTTTTCCCTGGAGCAGATGCAGAACCGCCGCGGCGCCGCGGAAGAGTATTACCGCTACCTGCAGATGACCCGCCAGGGCAACCAGGCCAAACACGCCTACAGCCGGCTGCAGGGTTGGGGAATGGTGAAGTAGCCTGGCTCGGAGGCCCTTGCCACGGCGATGTAAAGCGAAGCTACGGCGTGGCCCAATGGGCCAGATTGAGTTGCAGGGAACGGTTGCCGTTCCACTCGTTCACCTCCAGCCGATACACCGCCTGAATGCGATCGGGCAGGGGGGTGTCCTGGAAGAAGCACATCGCCTCGGCGCAGAAGCCGGGGCCGGCCAGGCGCAGTTTCAGGTGCTTCTCCCCGACCAGCCGCTGGCTTTGCACGATGAAATCGCCATGGAAGCAGGGGGTGGGAAAGCCCTGGCCCCAGACCGCGTTGCGCAGGGTCTCGGCGTTTTCCAGGGTGAACTCCTCGGCGGCGAGTTCGCCGTCGGTTTCGATGGTCCGGGTCAGGTCGGCCTCGCTCAGGCTTTCCCGGGCGACGGCCTCGAAGGCGTTGGTGAAGGCGTCCAGATGTTCCCGCCGCAGAGTGAGGCCGGCGGCGGCGGCGTGGCCGCCGTACTTGAGGATGACACCGGGCAGGCGGCGGTCCACCACGTCCAGGGCGTCGCGCAGGTGTAGCCCCGGAATCGCCCGGCCGGAACCGCGCAGCAGGCCTTCTCCGGCGTCGGCGAAGATGAGGGTGGGGCGGTGGTGGCGTTCCTTCAGGCGGGAGGCCAGCAGGCCCACCACACCCTGGTGCCAGGTCGGGTCGAAGAGCACCAGGCTGGCGCCGTCGGCGATTTCGATGCCATCCAGCAGGGCGATGGCCTGTTCCTGCATCTCGGCTTCGATGCCGCGCCGTTCGCGGTTGAGCTGGTCCAGCTCTCCGGCCAGGGCGAAGGCATGGGCGCGGTCGGCGGCGACCAGGCATTCGATGCCCCGGCCCATGTCGGAAAGCCGGCCGGCGGCGTTGAGGCGCGGTCCGATGTTGTAGCCCAGGTCCTCGGCGCTGGCGCGCTGGATGGGTTTGCCGGCCACCGCGAACAGGGCCTGGATGCCGGGCCGGGCCTTGCCCTGGCGGATGCGGGTCAGGCCCTGCGAAACCAGCAGGCGGTTGTTGGCATCCAGCCGCACCACGTCGGCGACGGTGCCGAGAGCGACCAGATCGAGCAGTGCGGCCAGGTTGGGTTCGGGCCGGGTGGCGAAGGCGCCGCGCCGACGCAGCTCGGCGCGCAGGGCCATGAGCACGTAGAACATGACGCCGACGCCGGCCAGATGCTTGCTGGGAAAGGTACATCCAGGCTGGTTGGGATTGACGATGAGGGCGTCCGGCAGGGTCTGGCCGGGCAGGTGGTGGTCGGTGACCAGGACTTCCATGCCCAGCCGCCGCGCCTCCTCCACGCCGGCATTCGCGGCGATGCCATTGTCGACGGTGATGAGCAGGTCGGGTTTGCCCTCGGCGGCCAAACGGGCGATTTCCGGCGACAGGCCGTAGCCGTACTCGAAGCGGTTGGGTACCAGGTAGTCCACCCTGGCCCCCAGGGCGGAGAGGCCGGCCAGAGCGACGGCACAGGCGGTGGCGCCATCGGCGTCGTAGTCGGCCACCACCCGCAGCTTTTCGCCGCCGGCGATGGCGTCCGCCAGACGGCAGGCCGCGGCTTCGGCATTCTTCAGCGTGGCGTAGGGCAGGAGTTCGCCAAGCCGGTATTTCAGCGCATCCGCCGCGTCGATGCCGCGCGCCGCATAGAGCCGCGCCAGCAGAGGCGGCAGGCCGGCCAGGCGGAGGGCCTCGCAGGCGGCTTGTGGGCAGGGACGGACGGCCAGATTCAGCATCTTCAAATATTCGCGGTCGCTGTTTTGTGCGGGCAATGTCGCTGGCTATTATGCCGGCCATGGCCCATTACCTCCCCGTTTCCCGTGTCGCCCGCCTGGTCGGGCAGTCCCGTTCGGCGATCCAGCGCATGATCCACGACGGCGAACTGTCCACCTTCGACGGCATGGTCGACATGAATGAACTGCTGCGCGTCTTTCCCGGCGTGCAATGGGAGGATGACGGCGAATACAAGCGGGTGGAGGAGATCAAGGCCAAGGCCTTCGGCAAGCGGGTGTTCGAACGTACCCTGCCGGACAAGGCGGTGCTGGCGGAACGGCTGTACGAGCTGGGCAAGGAATTCGCCGC
>Ga0194126_10009023_pt1 | contig 13394 bp, 10 predicted proteins | sample TA2KigC150mmetaG_FD_148641 | JGI IMG/M metagenome (GOLD analysis project Ga0194126, IMG submission 148641) | Freshwater microbial communities from Lake Tanganyika, Tanzania - TA2015035 Kigoma Deep Cast 150m | ecosystem: Environmental > Aquatic > Freshwater > Lake | place: Tanzania: Lake...
CCAGGCGTTGGCCCGCGAACGCTTCGAGCCCGGCCGTGTGGCCGCGCAGTATCTGGCGCTCTACCGCGAGGCGGTTTGAGATTTTGGATTTCCGATTTTGGATTGACGCCTGACGCCTGACGCCTGACGCCTGACGTTTGACGTTTGACGCTTCACGCAATACGCACTACGCAATACGGACTACTCCCCCCATGTCCACCCACTCTCAACTGCGCATCCTGTTCGTCACCAACATGTATCCCGCGCCTGCGCGGCCGATTCACGGCACATTCGTGGCCGAGCAGGCTGCATCGCTCCGTCGCCGCGGCGCGGCGGTTGACGTGCTATTCGTGGATGGCCCGGCCGATCGCATGAACTACTTGCGCGGGATCGGCGAGCTGCACACGATGCTCCGCACGCAGAGGTACGATCTGATTCATGCGCACTATGTTTTCAGCGGACTGATCGCGCGCACCCAATGGCGGCTGCCGATCGTGCTCACGCATCACGGCATCGAGGCGCAGCAGGGGTGGACCGCGCCGCTCTGCCGGCTGACCAGCCGCCTGGTGGATAGAACGATTGCCACGTCGCCGGCTGTCGCGCGCGGCCTGGGGCTGTCAGGCGTGACGGTGGTTCCGTGCGGCGTGGACACTGACCTCTTCGCGCCGCTGCCGGTCGCGGTTGCGCGCATGCGCCTGGGGTTGCCGTCCGACGCGCCCTTGATCCTCTTCGCGGGAACGCCGCGGCCGGAAAAGCGCCTGCCGCTCATCCAGGCCGCGGTGGGCCGCCTGCGGGAGCGGCGGCCAGAGGTACAACTGATTCTGGCTCACACTGAGCCGCGCGAGCGGATGGCGCTCTACATGAACGCGTGCGATGTGCTGGCGCTGGCGTCGGTGGCCGAGGGTTCGCCGATGGTCGTGCGCGAGGCGATGGCGTGTAACCTGCCGGTGGTCTCCACGGATGTCGGCGATGTGGCCGCGCTGTTCGACGGCCTGCCAGGGCACTATCTCGCCGCGGCCGACGCCGACGACCTGGCCGCCAGACTGGCCGCGGCGCTGGCGTTCGGCGGACGCACGACCGGCCGCGAGCGCATCCTGCCCTGGTCGCTCGATGCGGTGGCTGCAAGGCTGGAGACGATCTATCACGAGGCGGCGGCAAAGGCGCAAAGGATGGTGGAGCCCGCCAGGAGCTAGAGCCCGCTCCTCCGGCGGCAGCCGCCGTCAGAGCCAGATTCGGACCGGGACGCGCCTTGCTTGACCTCTGGCGGCATGATATACTGGGTCAACCTGCACCAGCCGAGGACACATATGTTCAGACATCACGTCAAACGCGTCGTGCGCCGCGGCGTGCGCAGCCTCAAGGGGTGGCTGGCCGAGCCGCCGCCCGCGCCTCCGCCCACTGGACCACAATACGCCTACGTCTGGCTGAACAAGATCGTCGAGGAGATCGCCGCCGAGCCAGGTGCGCTGCAACGGCCGGCCTATACGTGGGGGTTGGTGCAGGGGGCCTATCTGGCGCAGATGCTCGGCATCAGCCGTATCTCCGCGCTGGAGCTGGGCGTGGCGGCCGGCGATGGCCTGGTCGCGCTTGATCGGGCGGCCAGGAAGGTGACTGCCGCCCTGGGCGTGGGCATTGACGTCTATGGCTTCGACACCGGTCAAGGGTTGCCCAAGCCGGCCGATCTTCGCGATCTGCCCAACTTGTGGGCCGCGGGCGACTTCCCGATGGACGCGGCTGCGCTGCGCAGCCGCCTGATGCGAGCTGAGCTGGTCTTGGGCCTGGTAGAGGCCACGCTTCCGGTTTTCATGGCATCGCGGCCGTCGCCGATCGGCTTCATCGCCTTCGACCTCGATCTGTACAGCTCTACGGTGCACGCGCTGAAGCTGCTCGCCGGCGACGCGGCTCGCCTGCTGCCGCGCGTGCACTGCTACATGGACGATATTCTCGGTTTCACCTTTGCCGAATTCAACGGCGAACGGCTGGCGATCGCCGAATTCAACGCCTCACATCCACAGCGCAAGTTCTCCCCCATCTTCGGTCTGCGTTACTACGTGCCGCAGGCATACTTCGATGCTATGTGGGTGGACAAATGCTACATGGCGCACATCCTGGATCATCCCCTCTACGCGGCCTATGACGGCACGGGCAAGCCCCGGCCATGGCCTCACCACACGAAGCCTGCTGCGGGATAGCAAAGTAGCTCGCACATGACTGGGCTCCCGCCTACAGCGCACATCGGCGCCTCGGCATAATATGAGCGCGTGTAATGCACAAGCCTTGAACAATACAAGCGCGCTGGCGCTTTGCCGCGCACAGTCACAACCAAGGAGAAAGCGACGAGATGACCGCACGCGACCCGTTAAGAGACCTGAACCACTTGCAGCGTTACCTTGTAGAAGAATACGTCGAGGACTACCAGGAGGGCGCGATGACCCGGCGGCGGGCGCTCAAATACATCGCCACCGTGATGGGCAGCCTGGCGGTTGCCAACACCGTCCTGGCAGGCTGCGCGCCTCCGCCGGCCCCGGCGCCGACCGCAGCGCCCCATTCGACCGCGGCCCCACCCACCGCCCAGCCGACCGCCGTTGTTGCGAAAGCCGCGGCGACCACCCCTCCCCTGGTTGCTGCATCGCCCACGCCTGCGCAGATCGCGGCGACTGCCACCCAGGCTGTCCTGGCGACCGTCGCCACCACCCCGACGCCCACATCCGGCGCGATTCCGGTCCCGGCCGGCGTGCGCGTGCCAGCCGATGACCCGGCGGTCGAGGCCGGGGCCGTGACCTTCCCCGGCGAAGGGCTATCGGTCATCGGGTATCAGGCCAGGCCGAAGGGCAATGGGCCGTTCCCTGCCATTGTGGTCGCGCACGAAAACCGCGGCCTGACCGACTACATTCAGGATGTGACACGGCGTCTGGCAAAGGCGGGATATGTCGCGTTGGCTGTTGATCTGCTATCCAGGCAGGGCGGCACCGCCAAGGTCACCGATCCGGCCCAAATCCCCGCCGCGCTCAGCGCCGCCTCGCCCGATGAGTTGGCCGGCCATTATCTGGCTGGCATCAGATACCTGAAAGGGCTCTCCTTCGTTCAGAAGGATCGCATCGGAATGACAGGCTTTTGCTTCGGCGGCGGCATGACCTGGCTGACCGCCGTCAAATCCCCCGATCTGAAGGCCGCCGTGCCCTACTATGGCCCGAACCCGCCGCTGGAAGGCGTGCCCAACATCACGGCCGCGGTGTTGGCGATCTATGGCGAGAATGATCAGCGCATCAACGCGGGCATTCCGGCCATCGAAGAGGCGATGAAGAAGAACAATAAGGTCTTCGAGAAGATCATCTATCCCGGCGCGGCTCACGCGTTTCACAATGATACCGGCCGCAATTACCACCCAGAAGCGGCCGAGAATGCCTGGAAACGCACGTTGGAGTGGTTCGCCAGGTACGTGAAAGGCGGCTGAGATCAGAAACCGGCGGTTGCCTGATCCCTCACCGCCAGATCAGCGGCATGTAGATCCGGTCGCCCTGGCTGGCGCTTGCGGGCGCCAGCGCCCACGTCGAAAACGCGGTGATCCCGCTCTGCTCGACCCAGTTCTCGGTCGCGTTGGCGACCTGCGCGCCCCCCGTCTCCCAGCGTTCCGCGCCGCGGCGCCAAGGCCGCAAATTGGCCTCCGCAATGCCGCCCAGCTCGGCGTCCTGGTAGGGCAGACGCAAGGTGGCCGTGTACCCGCCCCCAACCGGCGTGATGCTGACTGTGCGTGGCACGGCCGGCCACAGTTTGGCGGGCGCGACCATCTGCGTGTTGACCGCCACGCCGGTCACGCCCCCGACCTGCGCGAAGGTGATGGTCAGGTTGGGCTGGCCGAAGCTGTAGGGCACGCCGACAGTGAACGCCTGCGTGCGCAGCACCGCGCCGACCACCTGGTGCGTGCCGGTGACGATCGCCGCGCTGCCCAGGGTCAGCGTGTATACGGCCGTGGTCAGGTCGCCCGTCTTGAGGTTCAGCACGCCGCTGACGGTCTGCGAGGCGGCCAGGGTCACGCCGGCCGGATTGTCAATCGTCAGCCCGTTGAAGGTGGTCCGCTGTGCGCCGCCGATCGTCTGCGCAGCCGCCAGCCGCCGGCCGGCCAAAGGCGCGCCGCCGCGGAAGATCACCGTGGCCGGCCCAGGTACGAAGGACCCGTCGAGACGCCAGTTCCCGCCCACATGGATCTCATCCGCCTTGCCCGCGTAGAGCGTGGCGCTGTCGCCGACCTGGAGATCGCCCGTGAAGATGAGGGTCTGTGTGCTGCCGCTCACGGCCAATCCCGCCGGCGCCATTGTGGTGTTGTAGATGCCGACGTTGTGAAACTGGTGCGTGTCGGCCGATCCGCCGATGACCAGCGTGCCGCGCAGGTTGAAGTTGGCGGTCCAGACGCCGGGGTTGACCGTGCCGCCGTAGTTGGACCAGGTCGCGCCCCTGTGGTTGAGCGTGCCGTTGCCCGGATTCAGCGTGCCGCCTGTCGCAATGGTGATACATGCGTTGACGTTCCACACGCCGGAGCCGAGGTTCAGCACGCCAGCCTTGGCCACCGTGGTCGGGCCGTTGACCGTCAGCGTCCCGGAGCCCAGATTGAAACCGCCGCCGAGGATGTCCAGCCCGCCGTTGACGTTCACCTGAGTAACGCCGCCCCCCAGACTCAGGCTCCCGCCGCTCTTGTCCACGACGAGGGGGCCGAGAAAGGTCTGGCTAGGCGCCGAGCCGCCAATAGTCTGCGGGCCAGAGCCGTTGAAGCGGGTCAACAGCGTCGAGCGGCCCTGGAACGCGCCGCCGTTGTTGACCAAGTCGCCGCCGAGGTTCACCCGGTTGGCAGTACCCGCGTCGAATGTCGCGTCTGGGTTGATCGTCAGCGTCCCCCCGATGTCGAGCGTGGTCATGCTTCCGCCGACCTGCAGCTTGGGTGTACTCATGCTCATGTTGTTCACGGTGACGGCGCCGAAGACCTGTGACGTGGTCGTGCCGTTGATCTGCTGGTCATCGTAGCCGTTGAAGACCACCGTTGACTGGCCGGGTTCATCCAGGATTCCGCCGTTGTTCGTCCAGTTCCCCCGGTTGAGCACGATGGTTGCGGTCCCGGGGGAAAGCTGGCCCGTGCGCTCCAGCGTCACGCCGGCGTCCACGGTCAACTGCGCGGCCGGGTCGAACCTCAGCCACGCGTCGCTCTCGATGGTCACTGTCTCGGCCACGGCCGATCCATTGAGCACCGGCGAATGCCCGCCCACCACCTTCGGGATGATCACCACATCGTGGATGGTCGGCACGTGGCCGCAGCTCCAGTTCCCCGCGTTGTTCCAATCGGCGCTGACCGCGCCGGTCCACGCGCATACTGGCATGGCGCGGCCAGGTTGCGCCAACGGCAGGCCGAACCCAACCAGCAGGGTTGCCAGGACGAAGAGACGAACAGCACGATTCTCCATGGTGCCCTCCTTTTCAGAATTGACGCGTCGGCGCTTCGGGGCCTGTCAGGAATATCGCCTGCCCAGAAGCGCCAGCGCGTGCTGATCAACGCCGTGCTATCAGCGGCGCGTAGACCCGCCGCGCATCGGCGGTCGTGGTCACGACCTGCGCCATGACCAGGTCGGACGCGGGCCAGCCCTTGGCCTGTTCGAGCGCCTGGAACGCGCGACGGAAGATCAAGGTGGCGGTGATCTGCGCGGGACCGGCGTCGGACGGCAGAGCAAACGCGTAGTGCGTCGTATCGGACCCCCGCGCCGGTATCCGGTTGTCGCTCAGGATGCGCGTCGGCTTCCAATAGCTGGCGACGGGCGTCTCGCCCGTGGCGACATCCTGGAGGATTTTGGCATAGCCCTGACCGGGCTGCCCGGCCAGACCTTGCCCTGAGCCTGTCGAAGGATCGCCGCCCCAGGCGGGCACGATCGGGCCACTTCGCTGCGCCAGCGGCCGGCCCTGGCTGTCGGTGGCATCTATCACCAGGATCATGTTGCGCAGCGGCGAATCGGTAGGTACGTGATGCCCGGCGCCGACATTTTCCAGCGTCACGCCGACCCACACCGCAGCCGTGGTCTGATACGCCGTCACGGTCATGGCGACCGTGCTCTGCATAAAGGCTGCGTCCTTGAGGCCGAGGTCCCTGTGCGATGCCAGGCGACTTGGGTCGCGTTCCAGGCCGCCTTTTTCAGGAAGAACAAAAGTCGGGCTGGCGCCGGGCGGCATGTGGCAGGTCTGGCACGCGATCCCCGCGGCCGGGTAGGGGCTTTCCTGCCACTCGCGGAAGCTCTGATAGATCGGCGTGTCGCCGAACGAAAACTGATGGCACGCCGCGCAGAACTGGCTCTGCTGCTCCAGCGGCAGATAGCTCACGCGCCGCGTCACGTCGTCTAGCGTGCCGAAGAAGATCTGATCGCCCAGGTAGGGCCGGTAGAGGCGCAGCGACATGACGCCGGGCGCGTCGGCATAAGGCCGGCCGGTGGCGGGATCAAGGGTGACGTCCCCGATCTTATGGCAGAACTCGCAGAAGACCCCTTCACGCGCCACGCCGGTCACCGTATTCATGTCGGTTGTTAGCGGCGCGTTGGCGGCCGCGGCGGGCGCGTGGCAACTGGCGCAGGCGCCGGCCGCGGCGGGGAAATCCAGCTTGAAGCCGGGCGCGACCGTCAGGCTGCCCTCCAGATCCGTGCCGTTGTACAGCGACAGAAAGCGAGCGTTGGTCGCGGACCCGGCGTGTGCGGAACTGCTCCATTCGGGGAACGCCGGCGACATGCAGTGGCCGCACCCCATGGTCGGGTTCGCAGGATCGGGATAGGAGGTGTTCCAGACGTAGTCGGGGTTATCCCGCGTGTCGTAGGGCCGGAGGGTGATGAGGAGGTCGTCCGCCGGGGGCGCAGCGACGGTCCAGCCGATCTTGTAGCCGGCGTACCAGGCGGTCACGGTGATCGGCCGGCCGGCCTCCAAGCCTCTGAGCGTGAAGCTCCCATCGGCTGCGCTGAAGGTCAGATTGGCCGTGGCCTGCACGCGCACCCGCGCGGCCTCGAGCGGCCAGCCATCGGCCGCGCGCACGTGGCCAGACACACTGGCGCTGCCCTGCCCGCCGGCCCGCATGGGCCAACCGGCAAACGCCGAAATCGCGAGCAGACCGAAGATCAAGAGGAAGATGCCTGGACGCTTCATGGCAGCCAGCCAGCCAGGGGCTAGAAGCCGCCTGGCTACGATGTGGAAGCCCCTGCGGGGCTGGTGAGGGTAGGCCGGCCGGTCATCGCGTCGGCCAGCCAGCCGCCAGAACGTCAGTCAAGCCCGCCGGAGGGTGGAACCCATCCCGGCAACGCAGTGGAAGCCCCGCTTATGGGCTGCGGACCCACCTGTCAGCCTGCTGAAGCAGGCTTGCCTCTGGTAGCCAGGATGCTATAGCTCCTGGCGGGCTACTTTTCCGTCTGCACCAGACCCTTGACAAACCACTGCTGCATCAGGATCACTACCAGCACAGGCGGCACGAGCGCCAGCACCGTGCTGGCCATGATGAGGTTCCAGTCGGTCTGCGCTTCGCCGGTGCCCATCATCTTGACGATGCCGATGACGATGGTCTCCATCTCGCGGCTGGTGGTGATGAGGAGGGGCCACAAGTATTGGTTCCAGCCGTAGATGAACAGGATGACGAAGAGCGCAGCGATGTTGGTGCGCGACAAGGGCAGCGCGATGCTCCAGAAGAAACGCAGCGGGCCGGCGCCATCCACCTTCGCGGCCTCGACGTATTCATCCGGGATCGTCAGGAAGAACTGTCGGAACAAAAGGGTCCCCGTGGCCGACGCCATCAACGGCACGGTCAGCCCGGCAAAAGTATTGATCAGCCCCAGATCGCTCATTACCTTGTAGGTGGGGGCGATGCGCACCTCGATCGGAAGCATCAGCGTGAGGAAGATCATCCCGAAGAAGAAGGTGCGCAGCGGAAACCGGAAGAACGCGATTGCATACGCCGACAGGATCGAGATGATGATCTTACCGACCGCGATCGCGACCGCCATCTTGGCGCTGTTCCAGAGGAAGACCTGTACAGGGTAGCCGATGATGCGGCCGCCCCGCGCGCTCGTCAGCGCGTTGGTGTAGTTCTCGACCAGGCGTGGGCCAGGCGTGAGGGGCATTTGCCCGCGGCCGATGCGCGCGGCATCCCAGGTGGAGCCGATGAGCGCCAGGTAGACCGGGAACGCGAAGATGATCACGGCGACGATCAGGATCAGATGCACCGGAAGGTTGCGTACTGGCTTGGCGGTCATGCGTAATGCACCTTGCCTTCCATCGAGCGGAACTGCAACCAGACGAGCGTGCTCACAATGGCCATCAAGATGACCGACTGCGCGGCCGACTCGCCCAGGTTCAGATTGACGTAGCCATCCATGTAGACCTTATACATCAGCGTCGTCGTGGCGCGGCCCGGCCCGCCGTGCGTGAGCGCGTGGATCACACCGAAGGTCTCGAAGAACGCAAAGACCATATTGATGGTCATCAGATAGAAGGTCGTGGGCGAGATCAAGGGGAAGAGGATCTTGCGGAACAACTTCCAGGCGCTGGCGCCGTCTATCATCGCCGCCTCGACGATCGCCGGCGGGACCGATTGCAGGCCGGCCAGGAAAAAGAGGAAGTTGTGGGCGATCTGCTTCCACGAAGACGCCACGACGATGAGCACCAGCGCGTGCAGCCCATTGAGCTGATAGTCCCACCGCAAACCCAGACCATTGAGCAATTTGCCCAAGATGCCGATGGAGGGATGAAAGATAAACCCCCACAGCACCGCCGCCACCGCCGGGGCCAGCGCATAGGGCCACAGCAAGAGGGTTTTGTAGGCCTGCGCGCCTCTGATTTGCCGATCGGCCATCACGGCAAAGAGCAGCGCCAACGTCATGACGAAGAGCGTGACGGAGACGGAAAAGATCGCGGTGACCTGGATTGCTTCGATGTAAAGCGGATCACTGAGTACGGACTGGAAGTTCTGAAGGAAGACGAATTTGGTGCGCAGCCCGAATGGATCCTGGCGCAGCAAAGACTGGTAGATCGCCTGACTGGCAGGCCAGAAAAAGAAAATGGTCGTGATTGCAAGCTGCGGCAGGAGCAACAGGTAGGGTAAGAGGCGGTTGGGAAAGATGACTCGGCGTTGCATCGTGCTCCTTGTACGACAAGTAAAACCCTAAGGGTCTCGCAGACCCTTAGGGTTTCGTCTTACTTGTACGTCTTCTCGAAGTTGCGCAGCACTTCGTTTCCGCGCTTCACCGCGTTATCCATCGCCTGCTTGGCGGTCTGCTGGCCCTGGAAGGCCTTCTCCCATTCCTCGTAGACGATGATACGGATTTCCGGCATGTTGCCCAGCCGCAACCCCAACGAGTTCTCGGTGGGCTTGGAGCGCGTCAACTGCTGATAGGGCAGATCGGCGCCCGGGTTCTTCTGGTAGAAGCCATCGGCTTTGGTCTTGTCATTGCCACCGTGGGTGATCGGCACATAGCCGGTTTCCTGGTGCCAGCGAGCATCCACCTCGGGTTTGCTGATATACTTGAAGAACTCAGCGACGGCCTTGTACTCATCGGCTGTGCGGCCCGGCGAGTTCATCACCCACAGGCTGGCGCCGCCGATGATCGAGTTGATCGGCGCGCCCGGCACATCGTCATAGTACGGCAGGAAGGTCACATCCCATGCGAACTGTGATTCGCGCTGGATGCGGGCGCGGGCGGCCGAAGAGGCCATGATGATCCCGCACTCGCCCGAGGGGAAGAGCACCGTCGCAGCGCCGTCGCGGCCGCCGTATTTGAACGAGCCTTCCTTCTGCATATCCATCAAGGTCTGCAGATGGCGAACGTGCAGGTCGCTATTGAACTTGAGCTCCGCATCCATCCCCAACATGCCATTGGACTTGGTTGCCAGCGGGACGTTGTGGATCGCGGAGAAGTTTTCCAGTTGCGTCCAGGTTGGCCATTCGAAGGTCATGCCGCACTTGGTCGCGCCGCTGTCCACCAGCTTCTTGGCGGCCGCGCGCACCTCGGCCCAGGTCTTGGGCGGCTTGGCGGGATCCAGGCCCGCCTTCTTGAAGGCGTCAATGTTGAAGTACAGCATGGGCGTCGAGCTATTCAGCGGCATCGAGATCATGTTCTCGCCCTCGCTGTAGTAGCCGCGCACGGCCGGGATGTAGATGCTGGGGTCGAGATTCCAGCCGGTCTCTTTGGCCAACTGATATACCGGCTTGATCGCGCCCTTGGCCGCCATCATCGTCGCAGTGCCAACCTCGAACATCTGGACGATGTGCGGAGCCTTGCCGGCGCGGAACGCCGCGATCGCCGCGTTCATCGTGTCGGCGTAGCCGCCCTTGTAGATCGGATCCACATAGTACTTGTCTTGCGACTTGTTGAAGTCCATCACGACGGCTTCAAGCACGTCGCCCAACGGCTTGCCCAACCCGAACCAGAACTCGACCACCACGCGGCCCGGCGGTGGGGTCGGCCTGGGCGCGGCGGTCGCGGTGGGCGCGGCAGGCGCCTTGGTCGGTTCTGGCGCTTTCGTTGGCGCGGGCGCCTGGGTGGGCGCCGCGGCCGGGGCCTTGGTGGGCGGCGCAGGCGTCGGCGTCGGCGCCGCACAGGCCGACAGGAGCATGCTCAGAACGACGAGCACGCTGACGAGAGGGAACAACTTCTTCATGGGCTCTTCTCCTTTGAGAGTGTAGAAATGTGGCTGGGCTTGACCAGCGGGATTGAGACAAACACAGCGAAGATGAGTGGCACGGAGGATAGGCACAACAGCACCCGGATCAACCTATTGATCTGGCTGCGGCGAACGCCCCTTCCCGGCCTGGCCGGTCTCCGACCGAGCCAGTTCGGGTCCGCAGGAACCGGAGCAGGTACAGCGTTGTGATCGGCCATTGATCTCCTGAGCTCTTCGATGAGGGTGCTGCCCGACCGGCCAAAAGGTCAGGAGGCGACAGTATAGCCCAAAACGGCCAGAACGTCAAACGCCGCCGAACGCGTTTTGGGTTGCGCGAGAGCGTTCGGAAACTCAAATCAGGGTCTAGCATGGGCCAGGACGGAAGAGCGACTACGGACGAGATCGGGTCGCTGATAGCGTTGAGCGGCCAGTGCGACGGCGACCACGACGATGTAAGTGAGCAGCACGAACTGGCTGACCCGGATGAAGGTATAGCACTGGAAGTACTTCAGGCCGAAATAGCGTTTCAACCAAGCAAAATGGCGCTCAATGGCTGCGCGCGGCCCGAGCACGTAGTGGCGCCATTGCCGGAGAAAGAACGGGGTGGCCAGCTTGCGTTTGCCTTGGCGACGCAAGTTGTAGTCCACGGCGGGCGTGGCGCCCAGCCAATCGTGGATCAGGCCGAGCATACGACCATCGAAATAGGCCGCATCGGCATAGACCACCGCAACGCGCAAGCCGTAGAGCACGACGGCGGCCAACACAATGAGGAAGCCCACCAAGCCATCATGGACATTGGCCGGAGTGACGACGACGAACACGGGTAGATCGGCGTGATGACACAGGACCGTATGCACTTTGTAACCGAACAGAGCGGCCTTACCCGCATACTTGCGCCAGGCCGCACCGGGGTCGGCATGGCGCCAGGCTTGGAGGCGGGTCGAATCGACGATCAATTCCCGGCCCATGACCACCCCCAAGCGGATCAACTGGGCCACCAGGCCCAGAAAGAAGAACAAGAAGGGCAGGATGCCCAGGGCGGCTCGCCGCTCCCAGTACTGACCTTGCGAGATGGTTTGGACCCGGCCATCCGGGCCGCGCTTGGTGAAATCCAACGCCAAGGCCAGCGCCTCGTCCATGGCCACCAGATCGACAATATCAGCATAGGGCATCCGCCACCCGGTTTGGACGACGGCCATCAGCAGAATACTGCGATCCGTGTAGGTCGGCGGCCGGCCACCTGGCCCCCGCACTAAGGAACGAGAATTAAATAACTTTCCCCTGCTCCTTGGCCATTAGACGATTGGGGCAAAATCGGGTATCCTCTTCGTGTGGAACAGCCCTAACCGTCCAATTCGCCGCCACAGGAGAGCGTCATGCAGCCCTATGCGTCTGAAATTGAAGCCGCGATGCAGGCCTTTTACCACAGTCTGAACGAAAGAGACCGGCGGCGCTACGCCGGCATCGAGGCGTTGAAATTGGGCCTGGGCGGCCGGAATTATATCGCCCGTATCCTGGGGTGCAGTCGGCGTACCGTTACCAAGGGGGCGAAAGAAGTGAGTGGGTTGTCGGGTCAGGAAACGGACGCGCGCATCCGCAGCGCACCCCCGGCCAAGCCCGGCCGCCTGCGTGCGGCGGGGGGTGGCCGCAAGCCCTATGCGCAGCACTGGGCCGCCATTGATGAGAAGTTCCTGGCCGTGCTGCACGAGCATACGGCGGGTGATCCGATGGATGCGACCGTGCGCTGGACGGACTTGACGCCCGGGGCGATTGTGACGGCGCTGCGGGCCGATTATGCCATGCGGGTCAGCAAGTGGGTGGTGCGTCAATTGCTCAAGAAGCACGGTTACCGACGCCGCCGTGCGCAGAAGAAATGCACGATGAAGCAAGACATTCCGCACCGCAACGCCCAATTTGAGAACATCGCCCGCCTCACCGCGGAGTACCGCGCGGCCGGCAACCCCGTGCTCAGTATGGACACCAAGAAAAAGGAGTACCTGGGCAACTTCTATCGCGCTGGGCACTTGTATACCCTGGAACCGGTGCGGACCAACGATCATGATTTCACCAGCAGTGCGAGCGGGATCGTCATCCCACACGGCCTCTATGACGAAGCGTTGAAGATTGGCTACATCCAGATCGGTACCAGTCACGACACCAGTGAGTTTGTGTGTGATAGTCTGCGCCATTGGTGGTACACTTACGGCCGGGAACGCTGGCCCCAGGCCACCTCGATCTTGCTCAAGTGCGATGGCGGGGGCAGCAACGATGCCCGCCACTATCTGTTCAAACAAGACCTGCAAGCCCTGGCCGATGAGATCGGCGTGGAAATCCGTATCGCCCATTACCCGCCCTACTGCTCGAAATACAACCCGATCGAACATCGCTTCTTTCCGCATGTCACGCGCGCTTGCCAAGGGGTGGTCTTCGCCAGTCTCGAGTTGGTCAAGGAACTGATGGCGAAAACGCAGACCCAAGCCGGGCTGAAAGCCTTTGTGCATATCATTGACAAGGTCTACCAGACCGGGCGCAAAGTCGCCGACGATTTCAAGCAAACCATGCGCATCGTGTTTGACGAAGTCTTACCGCAATGGAACTATCGCGCCGTGCCCCTCGCTCAGTCGAGTGAGAAAGTTATTTAATCCGCGATCCTAAGCGCGGACGCTGCAGGCGCGCCGCCAGCGCCAAGGCCCAGGTCGCGATGACCAGACCATTGATCGCCTGCAGAAACGCGACCGGGCTGAGCCACA
>Ga0194126_10009033_pt1 | contig 13385 bp, 10 predicted proteins | sample TA2KigC150mmetaG_FD_148641 | JGI IMG/M metagenome (GOLD analysis project Ga0194126, IMG submission 148641) | Freshwater microbial communities from Lake Tanganyika, Tanzania - TA2015035 Kigoma Deep Cast 150m | ecosystem: Environmental > Aquatic > Freshwater > Lake | place: Tanzania: Lake...
TAGGATTTAGGATTTAGGATTTGGAATTGGCAGGGGACTGTCCGCGCAGGGTTCGGCGAGGAGAGTCTCCCGAGCCACAGTGAGCTTCGCGGATCCAGGTCTGCGCGCCGAGGGGAGGTTTGCTGGGCGTCTTGCTGGCGAGCGGACATCGCCTTTGGGCGTAGCGGCGAACTGGGGTTCGCCGCTGTTTGTATTCGTCCAGAGAATGGCGGCGCTCGCCAGCGCGCCGATGCGGGGTGGGGGCGCGCCCGACTTGCGGACGGTCTCGAATGCTCACGAAGGATGGGTTGACGTGGGCGGGGCGGCGACGAGAGGATCTGGGGCATCATTCATCGTTCATCGGCGGTCGAGGTCATGCGTGCAGGTTATCTGAAGCGTCTGCGTTGGAGTGCCGTGGCGGTGGCGGTCGTCACGGTGTTGCTAGTCTATTTCGGGTTCGCATTGCCGTTTTGGGGTGTGCCATTCAACGCCAGCCGGCACGGGCGCTCGCCGCTCACGCCAGCTTGGGCACTGGAGCCGTGGATTTGGGAAGACGACCACGTGACCGAGGCGTTTACGCTCGAGTTGGTCAACGGATACCTCGAGCACGATTTCCCCGTCGGCGCGGTGCTGATCGATAGCCCGTGGTCAACCCGCTACAACGATTTCGTGCCGGACCCGACGACCTTCCCGAACCTGGCCCAGCTCATTCGGGACCTGGGTCAGCGGGGGATCCGGGTGGTGTTGTGGATGACCTGCATGGTGAACAGTCAGAACAAGGACACTAGCCAGCGAGATGCGACCGATTGGCATGCCGCGGCGGCGCAGGCGGGTTACCTGGTTGGGGGCGAGCACCAGGCCCGCTGGTGGAAAGGGCGGGGCGGTTTCCTGGACTACACGAGCCCGGCGGCGGTGGCCTGGTGGCGCGGGTTGCAGCAGCCGATGTTGGACCTTGGAGTCGCCGGTTGGAAGTTGGATGGCACAGCCACGCTGCTGCACTCGCGCCTCGGACCGGTGCCCGTGCCGTACCACCGCGCCGCCCGTGGGCTCCTGAGTACGCGTCGATACATGGACCATTACTATCGCGACGAATACCGGCACGGCCTCGAGCGGAACCCGGAATTCGTTACGCTGAGCCGGTCGCTCGACAGTCCGATGCCGTGGTCGCATCCGGAGGGGTTTGCGCCGGTGGATGCGTCGCCGGTGAATTGGGTGGGGGACAACACGCACACTTGGGGAGCCGAGACGCGTGGGTTGGAGCGGGCGATTCAGTGTATTTTGCGCAGCGCCAAGCTTGGCTACAGCGTGATCGGGTCGGACGTGGCGGGTTACCACGGGCCCGAGCCGATCCCGGCGGAATTGTACATTCGCTGGGCGCAGTTCTCGGCTTTCTGCGGTTTGTTCCTTCATGGCGGTCATGGCGAGCGGCGCTTGTGGTTGCGTTCGCCGGTCGAGCTGGAGTTGGTGCGGCAATACCAGTGGCTGCATTCGGAGCTGGTGCCGTATCTGTACAGTCACGTGGTCGAGGCGCACCGAGGTGGGCCGGTGCCGATGCGGCCGCTGCGCGCCGGCAAGTACCAGTACTTGTTGGGCGACGATTTGCTGATCGCGCCCATCTACCGCGAGGGCCCGACTCGGGAAGTCGTCTTGCCCCGAGGCCGCTGGCGCTATTGGTCTGGCGACCTGGAAGTCCTCGAGGGCGGCCAGGCGTTCACGCGGGATTACCCCATCGGTGAATACCCGGTCTATGTGCGGGACGGGGCGATTCTGCCGATGAACGTCCGCCGCCCCTACACAGGCATTGGCGCCCGGGACTGGGAGGGGCTCCTGACCCTCAACCTCTATCCTCGAGGCACCAGCCAGTTCACCGTGGAGCACCCGGACGGCAGCGGCGCGCTGCGCGTGACCGTCCGCGCAGGCCCGCCTCTCGAGGTCGAGTTGGTCGGTGTGGCCAAGCCGCACCTGCTGCGGGTGCTGTGCCCGCAGCGGCCAACTTACGTTCGGCGCGGGGATGCGGAGCTTGCGGAGCAGGGGCAGTGGGCATACGACGCGGTGCGGCAGCGGTTGATCGTGAGGTGCGCGACGGCTCTCGAGGGCACCTACACGATCGGGTTTTGAGAGTTGCCTTGTCGACGTGCCCAGGCAAGGCTAGCCCGTGGGCCGGGCGAACCGGCCAATGACGCGACGCTGACACCAACCCCAAATGACTCGCCCGATGACAGAACCAACACGCCGACTCAACCGTCGTGAATTCACACAAGCGACATTGCTCGCGGGATCGGCCTTGGCCACCGGGGCCTGGGCCACGCGGAGCGCCGAACCTCTGTCGCGCCGGGTCCGGACTGGCGTGATCGGCTGCGGCAGTGTGTCGAACTCTTATCTGCACGTGCTCGAGATCATCACCGCCGCCCGCGAGGCTCAGGCCACGGGTCGGCGGGTGGCGTTGCGGTCGACCTTCCGCTGGCCGGTGGTGGCGTGAAGAAGTACTGGCATGTCATCAACATCGGGGTCCAAAACACCCTGGTGTACCGGGCGAACTTTCTCGTTCGAGCCGTGTTCGGGTTGATCCCGTTGATGGCGACGATATACCTGTGGCGGGCGATTTTCGCCAGCAACCCCGACCAAGCGGAGGTGGCCGGCTACACCCTCAGCGCCATGACGTCTTATTACCTGTTGGTGACCGTCGTGGACGCGCTCACGGCGGTCGCCGAGGACGACTGGCAGATTGCGGCGGACATCCGGGACGGCCAGATTAGCCAGTTTTTGGTCAAACCGATCGATTATCTGACCTACCGCTTATGTCTCTTTGGGGCGGGCCGGTTGATCTACACGGCGGTGGCGTTGGTGCCGGTGGCGCTGTTCATCTTCGTGCAACGGGAGTATTTCGTGTTGCCGCCCGACGCGCTGACCTTCGGAGTGTTCCTGAGCTCGTTGGTGCTGACGGCGCTGCTTCAGTTTTTCATCTCGTACACGATGGCGTTGCTGGCGTTTTGGGTGCTCGAGGTTTCGACCTTCATCTTCATTTTGTTCGCCTTCGAGTACCTGGCCGGAGGTCATCTGTTTCCGTTGGACATCCTGCCGCCGATGCTGGCGCAGGCGCTGAACTACACGCCGTTTCCCTACCAGCTCTACTTCCCGGTGAGCATCTACCTGGGTCGGATCAGCGGGCCCGCGCTGTGGCAGGGCTTGGCCGTCCAGTTCGGCTGGGTGGTTCTGACCTACGGCCTGGCGCGCTGGGTGTGGGCCCGCGGGATCCGGCGCTACTCGGCGGTTGGCGGGTGAAAAGCGCCGATGAATCGGCGCACTCCATACGCTTCGCGAGGGTGGACACGGTTCCGGTGTTGATGGCGACCGGCCAAGTTCGAGAGACCTTTCCGGGTCGGAGCACGGGGCGCCAGATCCGATTCGAGCTACATCAGATCAGCGGATGTGGCCGTCCGCGCTGCTGGGTCGCTCGGGCTCCGGGCGGGTGCCAGGTTGCGATTCGATGCTTGGCAAGGGGCGCCGCTTCGAGCTAAGAAGCGCGGCATGTGGGATTGGCTCGCAGAACGCATGGTGAGTGTTGACGCCAAGGTGGTTGGCGCACATTGGGGCCATGAACCGGTAGGGCGCGACCGCTGGGCGCGCCGGACGAGGCAAGTCACCAGGCCCAACCGGCCGGCCCGGCGGTCCAGCCCTACTTGGCGGTTACCCCGAAAGTCGGTAGCAGGGCGCGGTGTCCCCACCGCGCCGGACGAAGACTGTCACCGGGTACTGTGCTCGACGGCGGCCTGGGGACAGGCCGCCCTACCTTTCATGCGAAGTGGTGTCCGAGGATGGGATGGGGGATTCATGGAAAGCGCACGGCTCGTTGCGCCGGCCACGGGCCCGGATCTGAGTCGGTGCGAGCGTGGGATGGACGCGAACGGCGGGGGTGGCGATGTTTGACGCTGCGCGCTGGGCAGCCGCGCCGTTCCATTTGTGGTCGGTGGTTTTCTTGGTGCTCGGCGCGGTCGTCGGCAGTTTCCTCAACGTCTGCATCCACCGTTGGCCGCGCGGCCAGAGCATCGTCTCCCCACCCTCACACTGTCCGGCCTGCGGGAAGGCGATTCCCTGGTACCTAAACATTCCTCTGGTGACCTGGGTTTGGTTGCGGGGGCGCTGCGCGTTCTGCGCCGCGCCGATCCCGGTCCGGTATGTGGCAGTCGAGGGCTTGACGGGCCTGAGTTTCCTGGGTTGTTGGCTGGTCTATGGCCGGGTGTCGGCCCCGCTGGCCCTTCTGTACTGTCTGTTGCTGGCGGGGTTGATCGCCGCCACGTTCATTGACGCCGAGCATTTCATCATCCCGGATCAAATCACCATCGGCGGCGTGGTAGCCGGTGTGCTGGGGTCCTTTCTGGTGCCGGAGTTGCACCGGGTCGAGTCCTCGGTAACGGCCTTGCAGCGGTGCGCCTGGGGCGCCGCCGTCGGGGCGGGGATCGTGTACGGCATCGTCCGCCTAGGGAAGCTGCTGCTGGGGCGCCACAAGCTCAGGCTGCCGCCGGGGACGCGGGTCTATTTTGACGAAGAGTACCTGGTGCTGCCCGGCGAAGCGATTGCCTACGGCGAGCTGTTCTATCGTAAAGGGGACGCGGTCATACTGCAGGCGCAACAGGTCGAGTTGGTGGATCGCTGTTACTGGAACGTGCCGATTCGGTTGACCCGGGAGACGCTGGTCATCGGGGAACTCGAGTTTTCAACCGAGGAGGTGCCCTGCTTCGAGGCGGTCACGGACGCGATGACGCTGCCGCGCGAGGCGATGGGGTTGGGGGACGTGAAGTTCATGGCGGCCATCGGGGCCTTTCTGGGGTGGGCGGGTGTGCTGTTCAGCCTGCTGGCGAGCGCTTTGGTCGGGTCCATCGTCGGGCTCACCCTGATCGCCCTGGGCCGGCGCGATCGGTCCACCCCCTTGCCCTACGGACCGTACATCGCCCTGGCCGCCGCCGGTTGGGTCTTCTTGGGGGATAGGATCCTCCGCTGGTGGCTCGGGGGTCCGTAGCGGCGCTCGGGTGAGCGCCGCTGTCGGGGGGCGGCAAAGGCGTGCCATCGGGCAGTCGTGGGGCCGAACCGCGGCGAACGCCAGTTCGCCGCTACGCCAGCGGGTTCGACCTAGTACTGTGACAGTTAAATTTCGTGACAGGGTAGGGCGCGTCACTCCGTGCGCGCCGTTCGGAAAAGCGATTGCTGGCGGCGGCGCGCACGGAGTGACGCGCCCTACCTGCACGGTTGGCCACGTAGCGAAATCTGTTTGTCGCTGTACTAGGGCGTTCGGATACAGAGGAGGTTAGGCGTTTCCACTTCACAGAGCTTGATGGCTTTTGCCAGTTCCCCTTGGCACAGATGCCGGTCATGCTCGCACTTCTCGCCGGTGTAGTAGGCTTCGAGACGCGCTGGCGACGACCGCAAGACCTGCCAGGCATCCGATGATCACGACTCGGCGAGGATTCTTCAATTTCAAGGCCTGCTTGCAGAATTGGGAGGGGTCGCGGACTGGTTTCCGTTGGAGTCGAGCGAAGCGACCGACAACGGCTCGACGACCGACCACGAATCGTCAGCTCCGACGATCACAATGCGTCGCGGGCCGATCGCGACGAAATCCGGATGCGGCACCGGCAGCGCTCGACCGTCTGCCAAGCGAATCGAGAACGGCTCAAACGGTTGGCGGCGCACGGCCTCACGAATCCCTTGGATGTCCATACAGGCATCTTCTACCACGCAGCGATGAATACCATAACGCCATTTGCCCGCCCCCGAATCCTTAGCGAGGTGCTTGAGGGCTGCCATCGCGGGTGATACCCGGCAGGCTCCCTGTGGGGCGCGGATCGTCAGATCCGCTTGGCGGACGTGACCGTCCGCGCTCCGCCTCGCTAAGGATTCGGGGCCCGCCCTCGATCCAGCGGGGGAGCGAAGCGGCCACCCGAGGCGGTCTGGCCGTGAGGCGGCGAACGGTCCCGATTTTGCCGACGGCAGCTTGCCGGAGCGAAAAGCGGATTTATTCTGACGTGTGCTAATTGATGAGCGCTCGGGAAAGACGTCAGTTTGCCGGTAGGGCGCGCAGTCCTCTGCGCGCCGCAAACCGTTGTGGACACAGAAGACCGCGGCGCGCAGAGGACTGCGCGCCCTACCGCCGGCTGGTAGTCCACCTCAGCGACTCAGGAATATCGAGACGATCCGGATCACTTCAGCCGCCGCGGTGGGGTTCGCAGCCGCGGATGTCCCGCCGGCGGCGCCGGGCCGCGTCCACCCCAACCCTCAACGCATCGAATCTGCCGTGTCACCTGTCAGACCCTCGCCACGTCCGGTCAACCGCCTGGCTCACGAGAAGTCGCCCTACCTGCTACAGCATCGGCACAACCCGGTGGACTGGCATGCCTGGGGTGAGGAGGCTTTCGCACGGGCACGCGCGGAGGACAAGCCGATCTTCCTGAGTATCGGGTACTCGACCTGTCATTGGTGTCACGTGATGGAACGCGAGTCATTCGAGGATGAAGGCGTGGCGGCATTCCTGAACGGCCACTTTGTCAGCATCAAGGTCGACCGCGAGGAACGGCCGGACGTGGACAAGATCTACATGACCTTTGTCCAGGCGACCACGGGGCAGGGCGGGTGGCCGCTCAATGTCCTCCTCACGCCCGAGCTCAAGCCGTTCTTTGGGGGCACGTATTACCCGCCGGAGACGCGCGGTGGCCGACCCGGTTTCTTGACCTTGCTGCGCGAAGTCCAGCAGTTCTGGGAGACGCGGCGGGGAGAATTGGTGGAGGCTGCCGCCGGGCTTTACGGCCGCTTGGCGGAGCTCGCGGCTGTGAGGGCGGGGTCGGAGAGACCCCTGACGGCGGCCGTGCTCCAGGGCGCCGCGGCCAAATTCAAGGAGGAATACGACCCGCGCCACGGCGGTTTTGGCGGCCCGCCCAAGTTCCCGCGGCCGAGTCAACCGGCCTGCCTGCTGCGGTGCGCGGCTTGGCTCGGGGATCGGGAAGCCCTGCGGATGGTGTTGCACACCTGCGATCGGATGGCAGCGGGCGGGCTGTACGACCAGTTGGGGGGCGGCTTTGCGCGGTACTCGGTGGATGGGGAGTGGTTGGTGCCGCATTTCGAGAAGATGCTGTATGACAACGCGCAGTTGGTGCCGTTGTATCTCGAGGCCTACCTCGTGAGCGGCGAGGAGCGGCATGCGACGGTGGCGCGCGAGGTCATCCGCTACGTCTTGCGGGATTTGACCCATCCGGCCGGCGGCTTCTACTCCGCCGAAGACGCCGACAGCGAAGGCAAGGAAGGCAAGTTCTACTGCTGGACGCGGGCCGAAATGGCGGCGCTGCTCGAGGCGGACGAGTTCAAGGTTGCCGCCCGTTACTTTGGGGTGACCGAAGGGGGTAACTTCAGCGACCACAGCGATCCGGACCCGTTGCCCGGCCAAAACGTGCTCAGCGTCGTCAACCCCAGCCTGGCGCCAGCCGAGGAATCGTTGCTGGCCAGCGCCAAGAAGAAGTTGTTCGCCGCGCGCTCGAGTCGCGTGCGGCCGCACCTGGACGACAAGGTGCTCGCCTCGTGGAACGGCCTGATGTTGGGCGCCCTGGCGCGTGCCGCCGCGGTGTTGGGCGAGCCAGACTACCGCCAGGCCGCCGAGCGGAATCTGGCGTTCCTCCAGGCGCACCTGTGGGACGCAGCGTCCAAGACCCTCTATCACCGCTGGCGCGACGGCGAGCGCGATCGGGTGCAGTTGCTCGATGCGTACGCCTTCCTGCTCGCGGGTGTCCTCGAACTCTACCAGGCCACGCTCGAACCGGCCCATCTCGAGTTCGCGTTGGACCTGGCCGCGGCGATGCTCGAGCGCTTCTACGACACCGCGCAGGGTGGCTTTTGGCAGAGCGGAGCGGGCGCCTCAGAGTTGATTCTACGCATCAAAGAAGACTACGACGGGGCCGAACCCTCCGGCAACTCAGTGGCTGCGCTGGCGTTGTTGAAGCTCGGTGCCCTCACCGGCCGCACCGAGTTCCACCAGGCCGCCGAGCGGACCTTGCGGTTCTTTAGCCAACGGCTGCGGCGGTTGCCACAGGCGATGCCGCACATGTTGCAGGCGCTCGACTTCTGGCTCGGTGAACCCGCTCGGGTGGCGATTGCCGGACCGCTCGACCACGCCGACACCCAGACGCTGTTGCGCGCCGCGCATAGCGTGTACCGGCCGAACCAAGTGGTCCTGGGCACAGCGGGGCCGGTGGAACCGTTCGCGCGAACGCTGACACCCCAGGACGGCCGGCCCACAGCTTATGTCTGTACCGGCACGTCCTGCCAGCCGCCTACGCAAGCAGGCGAGATGCTCCGGCGGATGTTGCGTTCGGCCCGCCCGTAGCCCGCGGCGCCCGCTCCCGGCGTAGCCTCGATAACCCCGGCGCACCCGCGGGCGCGACCTCGAGTCCCACAAGCCCCAGTCCGCGGCGTGCGATTGGGCATTCGGCGAGCAGGCGCGCTCGGCGATGCTCCGTTCCGCTACCGATCGGCAGGCACGGGTGACTGGCGAAGGCACTCGACCGGCGGTGGGAAGGTGGATAGACTGCGCCACCATGAACGAGGATCCAGCGGTACCGCCCGCGTTGAACGTGGGTGGGCACGGGGCTGCGACCGGGCGGCCGGTGTTGGTGCGGCACGAAGCGGAGGCGCCGCAAGAACGCAGCACCTGCGGTTGGCGCTATCGGCTGATCAGTCGGGAAGATGCGGGCACGGGGGTGGCGGCCTGGGCGCACGCGGTGGACATCGATGGCGCGCGGCGGCATTTCCATCGGCGCAGCGCCGAGGTGTATTACGTCCTCGAGGGCGAGGGCACGGTGAACCTGGACGGGACCGAGCACCCCGTTCGGAAGGGGACGCTCGTCCACATCCCGCCGGGAGTGGTTCACGGAGCGACGGGTCGGATGCGCGTGTTGGTGGTGGGGATTCCAGACATTGCGGAGGACGATCTGTTTTTCGCTCCGGACCCGAATCTTTAGCGAGGTGGAGCGCGGACGGTCACCTCGGCCTGGCGGGCTGACGACCCGCGCCCCGCAAGGCGACGGCCGGGTTTCGTGTAACCCAGCAGGCGGCAAGCACCTCGCTCAGGATTCGGGCTCGGCGAAGGCGCGCGAGGCGGTCTACGAATCAGAGCTTGGGATAGACGACAACTTGCGGGTAGGTTGGGCTAGGCTTTCGTGGCCGCGAGTTCGTCTTCGAACTGGACGATCTCCTCGATTTGGGTGAGGAACCAGGGGTCGATCTTGGTGAGGCCGTGGATCTCCCGGACGCTCATGCCGGCGCGGAGGGCGTGGCGGATGAAGAAGATGCGGTCGGCGTTGGGCACGGTGAGCTTGCGTGAGATGACCTCGCGCGGCAGTCGGTCGCGGTCGCCATAGACCTCGGTGCCCACGCGCCAGGGCTTACCGTCCCCGCCCAACCCGCTGCGGCCGATCTCGAGCGAGCGCAGGCACTTCTGCAGGCTTTCCTTGAAGGTGCGCCCGATGGCCATCGCTTCGCCCACGGATTTCATCTGGGTGTTGAGGGTGGGGTCGGCTTGGGGGAACTTCTCGAAGGCGAAGCGCGGCACTTTGACGACCACGTAATCGATGGTGGGCTCGAAGCTGGCGGGGGTTTCGCGGGTGATGTCGTTGCGGATTTCGTCCAGGAGATAGCCGACGGCGAGTTTGGCGGCGATCTTGGCGATGGGAAAGCCGGTGGCCTTCGAGGCCAAGGCGGAGCTGCGGCTCACGCGCGGGTTCATCTCGATGATCACCATCCGGCCCGTGGCGGGGTCGACGGCGAACTGGATGTTCGAGCCGCCGGTCTCGACGCCGACGGCGCGGATCACGGCGAAACTGGCGTCGCGCATGATCTGGTACTCTTTGTCGGTGAGGGTCTGGATGGGGGCGACGGTGATGGAATCGCCCGTGTGCACCCCCATGGGGTCGAAGTTCTCGATCGAACAGATGATGACGCAGTTGTCGGCCTTGTCCCGCATCACCTCCATCTCGAACTCCTTCCAGCCCAAAAGCGATTCCTCGATCAGGATCTCCGAGACCGGCGAAAGGTCCAGGCCGCGCTTGGCCAACTCCTCGAATTCCTCGCGGTTATAGGCGATGCCACCGCCGGTGCCGCCCAAGGTGAAGGCGGGTCGGATGATGAGGGGAAAACGGCCAATTCGTTCGGCGATGGCGCGCGACTCCTCGAGGGTATGGGCGACGCCGCTGATGGGCACATCCAGCCCGATCGAGAGCATCAGTTCCTTGAAGACCAAGCGGTCCTCGCCGCGTTCGATGGCGGCGGCGTTGGCCCCGATCATCTCGACGCCGTGCCGTTCGAGGACGCCCGAGCGGCCGAGGGCCATGGCAGTGTTCAGGGCGGTCTGCCCGCCCAGGGTGGGGAGCAGGACCAATTTGTGCGGGCGGTCGGCCCCGTTGGGTTCGTTGGCCGGCACGCCCAGGCGCCGCAGTTCGGCCAACTCCCGCACGATGATCTTCTCGACACACTCGGGCGTGATGGGTTCGAGGTAGGTGCGGTCGGCGAACTCCGGGTCGGTCATGATGGTGGCCGGGTTCGAGTTGACCAGGATGACGCGGAAGCCCTCCTCTTTGAGCGCCTTGCAGGCCTGGGTGCCGGAGTAGTCGAACTCGCAGGCTTGCCCGATGATGATCGGGCCCGCGCCGATGATGAGGACCGAATGGATGTCCGTGCGCTTGGGCATAGCTCGAAACGCCCCGCATCAGACACGGAACGGGCGGGCGGTGCCAACACTTTTATTTTTCGTTTCGGGCGCCGATTGGCCTTGCTTCTTGGGCGGAACCGGCTACCGTCCGCCCGACCTAGATCGCTAGTCCCTCGAGGCATGGTGAATCTTCAGTTGAACGCGTGTCAGTGAGGATTTGAAACCCGATCGTCGGGAACAGGCCGGGAACCAGCAATCCAGCTAGGCCAGTCGGTTAGCACATGAGTACTAAGTTGTTTGTCGGGAACCTCTCGTTCAATACCACGGAGAACGATCTCCAGGACGCGTTCTCCGCCCACGGTGTCGTTGCGGAAGTGAACCTCATGATGGATCGCATGAGCGGCCGCTCACGCGGCTTCGCGTTCGTCACTATGAGCACCTCCGAGGAGGCCCAGAAGGCCATCCAGGCTATGCATGGCGCCTCCCTCCATGACCGGACTCTCACGGTCAACATCGCCCGGCCCAAAGAAGAGCGCCCCGGCGGGGGCGGCGGCGGCGGCCATCGGGGCGGTCGCCGGGAGTTCGGCGGCGGTCGCGGTCGCTATTAAATAGCCTGCCTAGAACAGCCCCGGCTGGTTCCCCTGCGCCGCCTTGAGCCCGAGTTTCTGGTAGCTCAGGGCGGTGGCGACGCGCCCCTGGGCGGTGCGCTTGAGATACCCTTCCATGATGAGGTAGGGCTCGTAGACTTCTTCGAGTGTGTCCGGCTCCTCGCCCACCGCCACGGCGAGCGAGTTGACCCCTACCGGTCCGCCGCCGAACTTGGCGACGATCGTCTCGAGGATGCGCTTGTCCATCTCATCGAGCCCGTTCTGGTCGATCTCGAGGATGGCCAGGGCGCGGTCGGCGATCTCGGCGCTGATCCGTCCGTCGCCGCGCACTTGCGCATAGTCGCGAACGCGCCGGAGCAGGTTGTTGGCGATGCGCGGGGTGCCGCGGCTCCGGCGCGCCACCTCGAGCGCCCCCGTGGGGTTGACCTCGACAGCCAGCAACCTGGCTGAGCGCAGCACGATCTGCTGCAGGTCTTCCGCCCCGTAGTAGTCGAGCCGCTCGCGGATGCCGAAGCGGGTGAGCAACGGGGCGGTCAAGAGGCCGCTGCGGGTGGTCGCCCCGATCAGGGTGAAGCGCGGAAGGCTTAAGCGCACGCTGCGCGCGTTGGGGCCCTGATCGATGATGATGTCCAGCTTGAAATCCTCCATCGCCGGGTAGAGGTACTCCTCGATGGTCTTCTGCAGGCGATGAATCTCATCGATGAACAACACATCGCCCTCCTCGAGGTTGGTCAGCAGCCCAGCCAGATCGCCCGCCTTTTCGATCGTCGGCCCGCTGGTGCTCCGCAGGTTGGCCCCCATTGCCTTGGCCAAGATGTTCGCCAGGGTCGTCTTGCCCAAACCCGGCGGTCCGCTCAGCAAGATGTGGTCGAGCGGCTCCTTCCGCTGCCGGGCGGCCTCGACGGCGATCTCGAGGCGCTCCTTGACCTTGGGCTGGCCGACGAACTCCGCAAAGAGCGCCGGCCGCAGCGTCAGTTCCAGCGCCACGTCCGGCTGGCTTAGGGTCCCGGATAACAAACGTTCCGCCATCGCGCGCGAGCATGGGTAAAGCTCCCCGCAGCGACAAGGCCAAACCGCGCCGATCGCGGGTGCCCAGAATCCTTAGCGAGGCGGAGCGCGGACGGTCACGTCCGCCAAGCGAATCTGACGATCCGCGCCCCACAGGGAGCCTGCCGGGTTTCACCCGCGATGGCAGCCCTCAGGCGCCTCGCTAAGGATCCGGGCGGGTGCGCGTGCGCGGTCTCAGTCGGGCGGGGGTATGGTCCCGGTCACCCGCGGGGCGGGTGACCGTAGACCTTCATCACCGCTTCGGTCCGAGTGCGCACGTGCAGCTTCTCGTAGGTGTTGTGGATGTGGGTGCGGACCGTTTCGACGCTGATGCCGAGTTGGCTGGCGATCTCCTTGTACAAATAGCTTTGCCGAGGAGCGCGACGATCTCGCGCTCGCGCGGTGAGAGAGCGGCCACCGAGGCCCCCGTCTCGGTCGGCTGGCGGAAGGCCTCGATCACGCGCCGGGCGATCTGCGTGGACATGGGTGAGCCGCCCTGGTGCAGTTCGGCGATGGCCTCGAGCAAGCGCTCGGGCGGGGTCTGCTTGAGCAGGTAGCCCGACGCGCCGGCGGCCAGGGACGCGAAGATCCGGTCGTGATCCTCGAGGACGGTCAGCATCATGATCTGGAGGTTGGGCTGGCGCCGTTTCAGTTCGCGGATGCAGTCGATGCCGCTCAGGCCCGGCAAATGAATGTCCATCAGCACCACGTCGACCGCCACGGAGGGCAGGCGTTCGAGGGCGGCCTCGGCCGTGGGGAAGTCCGCGACGCAAGTGCAGCGTTGCGAGCTGTCGATCAACGCGCGCAGGCCGGCACGGACCTGCGAGTCGTCCTCGACCAACGCAACTCGGATCAAAGCGACTTCAGCACCCATGATGGGCGGTCAGCATGCGCCGCGACCTCGTCTGGGCGCAATCCCACAAACGTGTGATCGGCGCGGCCCGAATCCTTAGCGAGGTGCTTGAGGGCTGCCATCGCGGGTGAGACCCGGCAGGCTCCCTGTGGGGCGCGGGTCGTCAGACCCGCTTGGCGGACGTGACCGTCCGCGCTCCGCCTCGCTAAGGATT
>Ga0194126_10009038_pt1 | contig 13378 bp, 16 predicted proteins | sample TA2KigC150mmetaG_FD_148641 | JGI IMG/M metagenome (GOLD analysis project Ga0194126, IMG submission 148641) | Freshwater microbial communities from Lake Tanganyika, Tanzania - TA2015035 Kigoma Deep Cast 150m | ecosystem: Environmental > Aquatic > Freshwater > Lake | place: Tanzania: Lake...
CTCGTCGGAATCCTCTTTCGGCACCGGAATGGTATTGGCATCGGGAATGCCGCCGGAATTCACCGATATATACCCACCGGCCTGAATGATCCTGTCCAGCGCGCTCCGGTCTACAACCAGATCCCTGATCACGGGAAAGGCTTTTGCCCTCCATGGCTCTATATGGATCACATCCCCGTCGCTGAACGAACGCATATGCAGCTGGCAGGTTGTCACCCCCCGAACCGGACCGTGCGGACGACCATTGATATAGAGACTGCAGGTTCCGCAGATGCCCTCCCTGCAATCGTGATCGAACGACACGGGCTCTTCACCCCGTTCGATCAGCTGCTGGTTGAGTACATCGAGCATTTCAAAAAAAGAGATATCGGGCGAAATACCGCTTACCGGATAGGTGACCATTGCACCGCGCTCCGTCGCATTCTGCTGCCGCCAGATCCTGAGCGTGAAATTCATAACCTGTTATTTATTTATACGAGCGTTGAGACGGCCATACCACGTCGAACTGGAGATCCTCCCGGTGCATAGTCGCCGGTTCGTTCCACCCCTTGTACTCCCAGGCCGAAACAAACGAGAAATCCGGATCATTTCGCAGCGCTTCACCATCCGCGGTCTGGTACTCCTCCCTGAAATGTCCCCCGCACGACTCTTCGCGCTGCAGAGCGTCACGCACCATCAGCTCGCCGAGTTCGAGAAAATCCGCAACTCTCCATGCTTTCTCAAGTTCCGGGTTATACTCTTCAAGCCCTCCGGGAATCCGGACGTTCCTGTAATACTCTTCGCGCAACTGCGGAATTTCCGTGAGCGCCTGCTCCAGCCCTATTCTGTTGCGCGCCATACCGCAAAACTCCCACATAAGCCGGCCGAGCTGGCGGTGATAATGATCTACCGAACGGGTACCTCCGCTATTCTTCAGCCGAACCAGCCGCTCCCTGACCTGCTCGGCCGCAAACGTGAACTCAGCGCCGTCGGGATCGAACCGCGGGGTATGGATTTCGGCGGCAAGATAGTTGCCGATTGTCGCAGGAAGAATGAAATAGCCGTCTGCCAGGCCCTGCATGAGCGCCGAAGCGCCAAGGCGGTTGGCGCCGTGATCGGAAAAATTGCACTCCCCTATCGCATAAAGGCCCGGAACCGTCGTCATCAATTCGTAATCGACCCAGAGGCCTCCCATAGTGTAGTGCACCGCAGGATAGATCATCATCGGGGTCTCATACGGATTTGCGGCCACGATCTGTTCGTACATCTGGAACAGATTGCCGTAATTCGCTTCGATCGCATCCCGGCCCTTCCTCCTGATGGCGTCGGAAAAATCGAGGAATACCGCCACTCCGGTACTGCTGACACCGTACCCGGCATCGCACCGCTCCTTTGCCGCTCTTGAAGCGACGTCCCTCGGCACCAGATTCCCGAAAGCGGGATATCGACGTTCGAGATAATAATCGCGATCCTTCTCGGCAATATCCGACGGCTTGATCTCTTTCGAGCGAAGCTTTTCGACATCCTTCTTGTAAGCCGGAACCCAAATCCGACCGTCATTCCGAAGGCTTTCGCTCATCAGGGTCAGCTTCGACTGAAACTCGCCGTGAACCGGAATGCAGGTAGGATGAATCTGGGTAAATGCGGGATTCGAGAACATCGCGCCCCGCTTGTAAGCGCTCCAGGAAGGCGTAACGTTGGAACCCATGGCGTTGGTGGAGAGGTAGAACACGTTCCCGTACCCGCCGTTGGCAAGCACCACCGCATGAGCCGCATGGCGCTCTATGGCTCCGGTAACGAGGTTGCGCGCAACGATGCCCCGAGCCTTTCCATCGACAATAACGATATCGAGCACATCGCGCCTGCTGTAGAGCTTGACGTTCCCCGCTTCGATCTGCCGGCTCAGGGCGCTGTAGGCCCCGAGAAGCAACTGCTGCCCCGTCTGGCCCCGGGCATAGAATGTCCTCGAAACCTGGGCACCGCCGAACGATCGGTTGGCCAGAAGACCGCCGTACTCCCTGGCGAAAGGCACCCCCTGCGCAACCGAGAGATCGATGATCTGATTGCTGACCTCGGCAAGACGGTAGACGTTCGCCTCGCGGGAACGGTAGTCGCCTCCTTTGATGGTATCGTAGAACAGGCGGTAGATGCTGTCGCCGTCGTTGGGATAGTTTTTCGCCGCATTGATTCCGCCCTGCGCAGCGATGCTGTGCGCGCGCCGCGGGGTATCCTGATAACAGAACACCTTCACGTTATAGCCGAGCTGGCCGAGCGTCGCCGCGGCGGAGGCCCCGGCAAGCCCGGTTCCCACAACGATGACGTCGAGCTTACGCTTGTTGTTCGGATTGACCAGCTTTGCTGTCGAGCGGTAGGAGGTCCATTTTTCTGCTATCGGTCCTTCCGGAATTCCGGCATTGAGGCGCTTCATGAAATAAGGGTTTTCAGCAATTGTTAACTCATCTGAAAAGGAGAAAATAGAGGGGAATCACCATAAAACCGAGCGATATCGCAACGGAATAGATGGTGCCCGCAAGCTTGACCGCACCCATATACCGGGAGTGATTCCAGCCCATGGTCTGAAATGCCGACTGTATCGCGTGATTGAGATGGAAACCGAGCGGTATGAAGCTGAACATGTAGAAGAGCGCGTACCATGTACTGGAGAAAAGATGCAGGGTCATCGCATAAAAATCGTGAGCATCGATCCCCTCAGGAGGCGGCACAATGCCGATTTTCACGAAGTAGTAGTCGGAAAAATGCAGGGCAAGAAAAAGCAGTACGACAACGCCGCTATGCATCATATATTTCGAGAGGAAAGAGGTCTCCGTACGGTTTCCGAACTCGTAACCGGCAGGTCGGGATGCACGGTTCTTTCCGGAAACGAGAAATCCGGTCAAAATATGTATGAGAAACCCTGCCATCAGAACGATTTCAAATATCCTGATCAGGGGATTCGTCCCCATGAATTCCGCCGCTTCTGCAAAAGATCGCCCACCGTCAGCCTTGAGCAGCAACAGATTGATGCCGAGATGCACGCCGAGAAACGTAACCAGAAACAGGCCGGCAAGCGCCATCGCCACTTTTGAGGCAATCGACGAATACTGCAATAACTTGTTCATACATAAAGGATTCAGTGCAATGGTAAAGAACAGGCGCCGGCAACTATCCGGCGGTGAAAAGTACTATCATCTTTTGAAATTGCAAAACAAATCCGCTGTTTGCCCAACGATTGCGATTGCGCGTACCGGAGATGCTTCGGCGCCTTCGAGTTTCAGCGGCAGAGAGCAGAACAGAAACCGGCACCCGGCAAGCTCTTCGGGAATATCAAGGTTTTCAATGATGAGGATATTCCTTTCAAGAAAAATCCGGTGTACAGGCAAAGCGGCTGAATCGGCGGCATCAACGGACATCATGTCGACGCCGACTCCCTTGAGACCGAAATCGGCCAGCCACCCTGCAGCCTCGATATCAAAAACGGGATAGCCTGAAAGATATGCCTCTGTTCCCCAGTACCGCCCCCATCCGGAACGGATCAGCAGAAACTCGCTCCGCTCCGCAAGCGAGGCATAAGGACGAAGAAGATCGCCGGTGATAAGCATTCCGCAATGACCCGAAACATCAATGACCGAAGCCGGACCGATGAACTGTTCGGCAGAAAAGCCGTCAAGCGAGTTGCCATGGGTAAACAGATGAAGGGGAAGATCGACGTGGGTTCCGGTATGCGAGGAAAACGTCAGCTGCCGTTCGTTAAAACCGTGCTCCCCTATGGTGCACAGCGGCACGGAATCCGGCGGCGGGGTACCGGGATAGCATGACATGCCGGGACCAAGCGTCCGGGTGAGGTCCACAACACGCTCTGCCGGAGAACACTTCTCCTGCGTTCCTGACGGCCCGCTGCACATCACGTGAGATGCAGCGGACGATTTGTCCGGACGAATAGAATAAACGGATTTACCCCTCAATGTATGCCACCGAAAAACTTCATGAACTGCACCCGTTCGTACACGGCAGGATTGCCGGCACGCGCCATGCTCATCTTGCCGACCAGATCGTCCACCGAAGAGAACATGTGCCGCTCCATATACTGCTCCAGTTCCGAAACCATATTTCCTATCTCTCCAAGTCCTTTCCGGTAAAGTACTGAGGCAATCTCGACTGCTCTTGCACCGGCCAGAAGCTGCTTGATGAGCGCATTGCCGTCATGCACGCCGGTCGATGCCGCAAGGTCGCACTTCACCCTTCCCGACAGAATGGCGATCCAGCGCAGCGAATGGTAGAGATCGGCAGGCGAACTGAACACACCGCTGGCCGTCACGTCGAAGGTTTCGATATCGAAATCGGGAGAAAAAAAACGGTTGAAGAGCACCAGGCCTCCGATTCCGGTACCCGACAGCTTCAGGGCTTCACCTGCAAGACTGGAAAAATAGCTACTTATTTTGGCGGCAACGGGAATCCGCACCGACCTCGACACCGTTTCGAGCACATCCACGTACACCTGCTCGTTCTCTGCACCGCTTCTGCATGGATCGGAAGGCAGCACGAAAATGTTGATTTCCAGCCCGTCAGCGCCTGCCCGCTCGATCTCGGCAGCAAATGCCGTCCATTCCCCATGCGTAACGCAGTTGATGCTGGCGATAACCGGAATATCGACGGAATCCTTGCTCTGCCTGACAAGATCGAGATATGCCGACAGGGCATTGCCTCTGGTATATTCCCGGATATAATCCTCCGCCTGCGCATAGTAGTAATCCTGAGCGTTCGCGGCCTCGGAAAAGCCGGATTCAAGCTGAATCTGCTCTTCGAAGAGCGATTTCAGCACTACGGCTCCGGCTCCGTGAGCGGCCGCCGCCTTGACGTTTTCCAGGGTTCCTGTCAGCCCCGAACTTGCCACGATAACAGGATTACGAAGCTTCAGCCCCATCCATGTCGTTGAAATATCTGCCATAAGTGATTTCCAAAGGTTGCTTTTCTGCGCAGCGGATACCGCTCCGTCTTGTTTTCTCCAGTAAAGCTAACAAAGAAACTCCTTACTTGCACAGGAAAACAGCTCAGTGCAGCGAGAGTTCGATCCGGCTGGCCCGCAGGAATTATTGCCGCAGCTTCGCTGTTGCTCCTTTGAAAAAGCATATCATCATGAACATCTCGCACGACATCGTCATCAACCGCCCGGTAAAGGAGGTCGCTGCCTACCTGTCCGATATAGCCCACGACAGCGTCTGGCAGGAAGATGTACTCGAATCGGCCGTTACCACCTCAGGCCCCGTCGACAAAGGAACCGCAGGATTCGAAGTACGCTCGATCATGGGCTTTCCCATGCGCACGGAATGGACGATTACGGCCTATGAACCCGAAAAGCTGCTCCGTTTCGAAAGTACGGCAAGCGCGTTTCCATACGAGGGCTCCATGAAGTTTTCCACTGTCGATGGCGGCACCCGGCTGACCTATGCGTTTTCAACCAAAACCGAAGGTTTGGCCGCACTGTTCGATCCGCTCATGGAGCTGTTTTTCGGCTTCAGATTCAGGGCGAACCTCGACAACCTCAAAAGGATTCTCGAAACATCCTGAGGCGAATTCGCCTTTATGTCAGTTACCGCCGTTCACCAAACCGCGCAAGCCGGATCAGCTTTCCGGCTATGCCTGTATTGTCGAAATAACCGCCGAACACCTCTGAACCGGCACCTTCAGCGAACACCTGTACCGGAACCGCCGTATGCGCATTGCTGGCCCATCCGATTCCCGCCCTCGCATTCAGCATCGCCGTAACGGCGGAAGCGAACCCCTCTGCGTTGCCGGAAGTCGCCGAACCCGCCGCTCCTTTCGCAGAACCTTCCCGATATGCCTTGCTCAGGACGAGCCTCTCTTCGCCCGAAAGGACAAGAGAAGAATCTGCCGACACGTCACCGAGTCCGTAATAGACCTTAACGCTGTCGAGCGCCATCGAAAAAGAAACGTTGCGGCTCGCCTGCCATCCTGCAACCTTCCGGGTGAACATTTCAAGCGAAACCTTCTGGCGGTGCAGCAGCGATATCCTGCTATCATACCCGCGCCTTCCGTTACCGAGCGAAAGCCCTCCGCATTCGTGATCGGCCGTCACCACAATGAGTGTTTCGACCGGATGGCTTCGGGAAAAAGCTACGGCTTCCCTGACAGCATCATCGAAAGCGATAACGTCATGAGCGGCCGCTGCGGCATCGTTTGCATGACACGCCCAGTCGATCTTTCCTCCCTCCACCATCATGAAGAACCCTTTCGGGTTGTCGAGCAGACGGATACCCTCCCTGGTGAACTCCGCAAGGGAAATATCCTGCTCCTTCCTGTCCATCTCGAAACTCATGGCCGCCTTGTCGTCGAAACCGGTATATGCCCAGCACTTCGTGCCGGGAAGCACAGAACGCAAGGATGAACGATCTGAAACCACCCGGTATCCGGCGCTCTTCATGAGAGCCGGAATATCCGGACGATTAACGCCACCCTTGAGCCGATTCTGTGGAAAATCGCCCTCGGCATAGCCGCCGCCGAAATAGTCGAAACCGCTCGAAGCCATCTGCATGGCTATATCGTAGTAGTTGGTTCTTTTGGCATTATGCGCAAAAAAGCAGGCCGGCGTCGCATTGTCGATACCGACGCTTGATACGATGCCCACCCGCATGCCGTTGCGTCTGGCCAGCTCTGCCACCGTGCGCAGCGTATCACGGTGGTTGCTCTTCATCGAGATCGTGCCGACGGAAGTCTTGCTGCCGGTAGCCAGCGCCGTTCCGGCGGCACCGGAATCGGTAATATAACGGTCTTCGGCATGGGTCGTAATCGTACCGAGAACCGGAAAGCCGGTCATCGCCAGCGTACTGGAGGAGTCGAGCACTGCGCCGGCAAGCCCTGCCTGCGCAGGGCCCATGCCGTCTCCTATAAAAAGAAATATGTACTTCGGCACAGGGAACAACCGACCTTCTGCAGGCGCCTGCGCCACCCTGCCGCCGGAACATGCCGCCGTCGACATAAGAAGGACGAACATGAGAAAAGTCAGGGTGACGGACAGGTGTTTTCTTCCGGACAGCAGATACATGGTAAACTCCTTCGACAGGATTGCTGGAAAGTAAAAAAGGCGATACCGCAGCGTATAACGTGTCGCCCTGTACTTTATGAAGATAGGAAACGCAACCGGTTCCGTTTGTTACGGGTGCGTTACAAGAAAAGCACCCTTACGCAATGCGTCCATCAGTAGAGCCAGGAAAACCCGGCGACAATAGCATTTGAATTGAGCCCGTCATTTGAACGATCCGCAAGACCGGCATGAGAGATATGCCGGAAGCGATACCCTGCGAAAAGCGCTTTTCCGGGAGCGAACCGGTACTGCAGACCCGCACCGAACTGGTCAAGAAAATTGAATCCGGCCGCACCCTGCTCCCTGGTGTCTATACTGTAATACATGGGAGCCACACTTGCCTCGACAAACAGATCGACGGGAGATGCAACTTCATGCAGATAACGCAAGCCGAAACCGCAGCCGGCCTCGACTCCGTCATCTGGCCCGGAAACAATATTGACAAAGGGCTCGATCGTCAACTGCAGAATGCTTTTTCTGCTTTTTATACCGAACAGCCCGTTGGCGTTGAACCCGATACGAACGAAAGCGGGGTAAATCGACATATCCTCATCTGCGCCTTTCAGCGCCCCCCAGGCATAACCCGAGCCGATACCTGTCTCGTTAAGGTAGACGCCCGGTTTGCCTCCATCAGGCAAGCTTTCGGCAGCGGCATGGCGGAAGGGAACGGACATAGCAAATACAAGGACAAAAAACAGGGAGCACAAAAAAGCACTGTGATTGTTCATAATGTTTTAAGGTATTAATGGTTAACAGTTACTGTGCGACCGAAGCCGGCCTCTGACAAAATCCACAACCGCCTGCATCGCCCGATTCCTCTCGCAATCGCAGAAGATCTGGTGTTCCGACCGATCCAGCCAGACGATCTGCTTCCGGTTCGGCGACGTACCGACGCGATCATAGAGGATATCCGCACTTTCGGCCAGCACGGTCGTTTCCTTCCTGTTATGCAGAATCAGCGTCGGCACATGAACATCGGCAAGCAGCGGCACGGTCATGCCGATAAGCCTGAACAGAGAGAGAATGGCATCAGTCGGAGCCCAGTCGTACTGGCCGGGGCAACGGAGAACATCCTTTCCGGCATAGACGGACTTGATCTCCCATTTTCTGACTACCGAGGAGAGCGGCCCGGCAATGAAATGCAGCGGACGACCCGGAGCCAGAAGGGATGAAAGCCTCAGGGCCGGAGCGGCAAGCACAAGGGAATCGATGATTGCGGGATAAGCCGCGGCAAGCTGCAATCCAAGCAGCGCCCCCATGCTGTGGCCGACCACAACGATCTTTTCTGCATCTGCCGACATCTCCAGCAACGCCCTCGAAACATCGTCGATCCACTGCCCGCAGGATACTCCCCTGAGCGCTTCGGGAGAGCGTTCCCCGTGCCCTGTCAACAGCGGCATTGCGACCGGCAACCCCAGAGATTTCAGCGGGCCTTCAAGAATGGCAAGACTATCCGGAGTCGCAGTGAAACCGTGAATGAGAAGGATGCCGATAGGCGCTCGCTGATGGTGTTCTGGCATAATGATTACGGAAAAAAATGCCGGACGCGGTTACATCCGGCATCGGGATCACATTGAATATCAAAACGGTGAATATAAGCCGGGTGCGGGAATATTCCTGTCAATTGGCTATTTTTCATGAGAGCCGTCTGAGTTGTTGCGCACATACGATCATTCATTGCAAGACGTTCAGCTAACCATAATTGACGCGGATAATGACACACCGATTGATTTTTACCCTGACGATGGCTGTTGTTCTGGGCCTCGCTTCCTGTTCGACAAGCAGGGGACCGATCTCCACCGAAGCAACGGGAAGTCTGATTTCCCCCGAAGATGCCTACAGACTCGGAAAACTCAAGAATAAACCCTATTTCATCGCCGGCAAACTCTATGTACCAATGAACTACCAGGAATCGCTCGGTTATCAGGAAACCGGCCATGCTTCCTGGTACGGGCAGGAAACTCTCGACCAGAACAACTACCAGCCCACCGCGTACGGCGAAATCTTTTACCCCGACAAACCCAGCGCGGCGCACAAATACCTTCCCCTGCCCGCAGTCGTAAGGGTCACGAACCTTGAAAACAACGCTTCGATCATCGTACGCGTCAACGATCGGGGCCCCTTTGTCGGCAACCGGGTGATCGACCTTTCAGCCGAAGCCGCCAAACAGCTCGGATTCTACAACAAAGGCACCGCGAGGGTAAAGCTCGAGGTGTTATCGAAATGACAAGGGGCTGGAGCATGAACCTGCCCATTCATCTCTTGTAGAATTTCCTGAACTCCGCCGAAGGCTCACGGTCTGAATAGATGTAAACCACATTCCCGATCGGGTCAATTACCGAAAAGCCCCGATCTCCCCAAGGATGCTCCGCTATCGGCATAACAACATGCAGGCCGGCCTCAGTTATCCTGCGATATTCGGCATCCACGTCATCCACCCTGAAATTGAGCATCACGCCCTGACCCCCGAACTCCGGCATGCCCTCCTGCGGCCGCATGAACTGCATCGTCGGCCCGTCACCGCCAATACACAGATTCACGTACCACCCGCAGTCGAATATCGCTTGCGCCGAGAAATGGCGCTCGTAGAAATCACGGCAGGCATCGACATTGGTTGTCACGAAACAGGTTGAAAGTTCGCTTGTTTTCATTGGTTCCTTGAGTATAAAGGATCAGCTGAAAGACCTGCTCAGCCACGAAAGTCCAGTTGATGTTAACGCTGCCCCGCTAAAAGAGCCCGTCGAAAGAGTGCGTCATTATTTATGTTTCTGTCTGACCGGCTTTGCTGATTCCGATCCGGTACGAATTTCGCATTTTTTCAATCAGCCTGATCTCAAGACCGGACTCGGGATCGACGTAACGATCCCTGCCCTGCACATCAAATGCGGCTCCAAGCAAAAACCTGACATCAGGATTGGCATCAACCAGACGAACCGGAGACCTTCCGTTGCGGCATTCGGCGATATCATCATCGGCCTTCATGATCAGCACCCCATGTCCCGGCAGAACGCTATCGTATATACCGACAGGCTGGCGATTTTCAACAAGGATATATCGGTTTGCCGCCAGCCTTATCCGGATCGCAAGTATCTCCGAATTGCCGTCCGTCAAAGGCCCAAGCCACAGCTCGACCGGTACGGATGAGGGATCGACATCCCTTATTTTTTCCCGAGGGAGCCAGCCCAATCGAAGCCTGGTCCACGAAGAAATCCCCGGCGGCGGAATATTCGGCTGATAGAGGTGGCAGGACATCGGATCCCAATACCCCATATTAATCAGGCTATGCTCGAACCCGGTTTGTCTTGTTGGATATCGCTCCTGCAAATCATGGTCGTAAAGGCAGGGCACAACCCTCTTGCCGTTCACGACCCCGCCCCATACATGGGCAATGTCATGGAACAGGGTGCCGACATGGGCGTTCGAGGTAAAAATAGCAACGCCATTGGGTACGACCTGACCTCGACGTCTGGTCCTGAAAACAATCCCGCTCTTCCAGCCGAGCATCCCCGGATATCCGCATAGACCCACCATGCCGTACTCCTGCATCGATGCGCGCATGAACAGCACAACATAGTCATATTGCGAAAACGTACAGCCATCGTCTGCAGCGTCGATAGCGTCCTGTATAAGCTTGAATACCCGCGATTTGTCAACCTTGAGATTGGCGGGGGATATCGAGTAATTCGATATCGGCTCAGGAAGCAGAAGCCAGTTTGTAAAATCGAACCCGGCGCACGCTGTTCCGTAAGACATTTCACGGATGTAGGTACTGACTTTACCGAACCGTTCAGTGACGAAGCCCTCCGTAACAGCATGCGAGAGCCCCGGAAAATCAGCCAGAATAACCAGAGCCCTCCTCTTGCGGCAATCTGCCGGCTCCGCAAGCAGAAAAGAGGGGAATTGAGCCATGCCAAAAGCCAGTGCTCCTGCAAGAAACTGTCTGCGAGAAAGAATCGCCATAATTGCATCTCCTGCTGAATCATACCGGGTTCAAACCGTGAAAGGAGCCTTTATCCCCTGAAACTCAAGGGATAACAGCCACTCAACCCTGAACAGATCAGAAACGTATCGGGTACAACCAGAGAAAACGATGCATCCAATCACTCTCGGTTGCCATGAGCCATGAACGCATCATGAAATGCGACACTTCCCGTCGGCACGTTGCAATCGAACGAAAGCGCAAAAAACACCTCCGGCGGGACGCCTTCCATACCGAGTCCATCGGGATTCACGAAGCCGAACTTCCGATAATACTCAGGATGTCCGACAAGGCAGCAGCCCCGGGCACCCAGCGCTTTCAACCTTGAAAGCCCCTCCCCGATCAATGCCTTGCCGATTCCCTGCCGCTGCAGCTCCGGAACTACCGATACCGGACCGAGACCGTACCATCCCCCGGTGCCGTCCGACATACTCACCGGCGAAAACGCGATATGGCCGACAATGCGCCCGTCGATTACCGCCACGAGCGAAACCGGGAGCGCTCCGGCGGCGCGCAATGCCTCGATCACGAACTGCTCGGTATGGTCGCTGACCTCGAGTGTTCTGAACGCATCTATGGTAAGATCGAATATCGCTGCTGTATCGCCTGGCAGCTCATCCCTTATGATGATATCCTGATTCATCGGCTTTCCTCTTTTTTATGGATTGCCCGTATTATACAAAGATATCCGGCCCTCCCGACAGGAAAATTCCTTCATTAGCTTTATTTTCAATTGTTAATTCTTTATGGATCGGCGATATTTGAAAAACAAAGTATTCCCTTCGGAACAAACAACACGATCATGCCACGTTACACGCCCGAACAGCTTGCCAAGCGCAATGCTTCGGTATGGACCGAAATCCAGATCCTGCTGGCTCCGGTGCAGTTCGTCATTTTTCTTACCGGTATCGGCCTGAACGCCCTGTATGCGAGCAATCCCGCCTCTATCGACTTTTTCTGGATCAGCGTCGCCATTCTCTTCAAGACCCTCTTTTTTGTCATACTCTTCATCACCGGCATGTTCTTCGAAAAGGATCTTTTCGGCAAGTGGGTCTTTTCGAAAGAGTTTTTCTGGGAGGATGTTGGCAGCTCGGTTGCGACCTTCTTTCATTTCCTCTACTTCGTCCTCGCCTGGAAGGGTTACCCCGAAGGCACCCTGGTAATATGGGCCACCGTGGCCTATTCAAGCTACATCATCAACGCCGTGCAGTACCTGGTAAGGATCTGGCTCGAAAAAAGCCATGAACGGAAACTGAAACTGCAGGCCGAAGCCTGAACCGGTCCGGCTTGATCAAATCATACAACACTCTACTGCATCATGAACCAAAGCTTCCGAAAACTCTGGAACATCACCTTTCTGGTTGTCGGGCCCCTGTGGGCGCTGTTTGTCTGGATGGTGTGGACATCAGGACAGCTGAGAACGCCACAGCAGGAGGTACTGTTCTTCAGCGTGGTAATACCCGGCTTCATCCTGATCTACCTCTCGGGATTTCTTATCGCAAAACGCCACGCAAGAAAACAGCGGTCGGCATCCTCCTGAAACCGGCAACCGTTCAGTTGCGCGGTTCGAGCACCAGACCCTTCCCGCAGGTAACCTCCCCGGCAAGATAAGACGTGCCTTCAGGAACCTTTGCAACCGGAACGCTCTCTGTCCTCTCCCACGATCTCCCTGGTGGAGTCCGGTGCGGCACGCAGGATTGCGGACTCGACCGCCGCATCGGGCCTCATGGCGGAGGGCGCTGTGTCAGGGGTTGAAAAAGGCGCTTTCAGAGCAACCGCTTTCTGCGACGCACTCGCCCCCCCTCTCCGGACTTTGCGCAGGCAGAAAGAGAGAGACCGGAAAGCAGAAGCAAAGCAACCGCAATCCTGCCCGACCTGAATCGTGTGCTGTTCATTCGAGCATCTCGTTTGTTGTTGTGCTCCGGTCGAAACGGAGGGAGTCCAAACTCCGACTTAACCATGCAATCTGAAACTATTGTTTTCAATTTACCTGGTTTAAAAGGAACAACATGATGCCATCCCGCTCTGAAACGTTCAGGTAACAGATCGTCACCTGCTTTGACTGAGCCTGTATGCGGCATCGACATACAGCTCGAGAAACTTTCCTGTAATGTCAGCTGCCGAAACCAGCCTGATGTGCCGCCGCAGCTTCCCGCCGCCTTCCAGCACGCCGTGCGGATCGTCGAGATCGCACCCGCGTCCGAACTCCACGCTGACATGCTCCCTGTATGCGAACACTCCGCAGAACCGAGCCACGCCCGAAAACATGAACCCGCCATACATCACCCGCTCAGACACATCCGGCACAACGCTGTAAATCG
>Ga0194126_10009039_pt1 | contig 13378 bp, 9 predicted proteins | sample TA2KigC150mmetaG_FD_148641 | JGI IMG/M metagenome (GOLD analysis project Ga0194126, IMG submission 148641) | Freshwater microbial communities from Lake Tanganyika, Tanzania - TA2015035 Kigoma Deep Cast 150m | ecosystem: Environmental > Aquatic > Freshwater > Lake | place: Tanzania: Lake...
CGACGCCATTGCGCATTTCGGACAGTCGCGCGCGCGGGGCGTGGCGGTGACGACAAAGGATGTGAGCCGCGACGAACTCCTGCGGTTGCACGCCGGCGGGATACGCGGGCTGCGTTTCTTTCACCTCGTGAACGACTTCGTCATCACCGATGCCCCGGACATGGCCAAACGCATAGCGCCTTTCGGCTGGCATCTCCAGGTCCAGGACCGCGGCAACTGGCTGCCCGGGGCGATCCCGATCCTCGAAAAGCTGCCGGTCGATGTCGTGATCGACCATATCGGGCGGACGCCGCCGGAAAACGGCGTCAACGACCGCGGTTTTCAGGAGCTGCTCCGCTTCATGGAAACCGGCCGGTGCTGGGTGAAGATATCGGCGCCGGAGCTGGCGAGCCTCGACGGGCCGCCCCGCTTCGCCGATGTGGGCGAGAAGGTCCGCGCCCTCGTGTCCGTGCGGCCCGACCGCCTGGTGTGGGCTGCGAACTGGCCCCACCCCAGCCATACGCCCGGCAACAAGCCCGAAGAGGCGGACAGCCTTGACGCTCTGCTCGACTGGGTGTCCGATACCGCCGTTCGGAACGCGATTCTGGCCAATAATCCGGGGGCTCTTTACGGTTTTGACACCTGAAAAAACAGGGGGTCGGTTCGTGCCTTTTGATTCGTCTTGCTTCTCCCGCGGCATGCCCTGGGAAATGGGCCCGCAAAGGATTCACGCGCTAAGAATTTCTTGACAAAGCGGGTAGGCCATCGTAGCCTTCCCGCATATAAAACACATCGATTCTCCGGAAGGGAGGGGTTCCATGAAAAGAATGTTCCCTATCATCGCAGTAATTGCCATGTCGGTCCTATTCGCCACGGCAGCCTATGCGCAGCAGGGCTTCCCCTCGAAGCCGGTGCGTCTGCTCATTCCCTATGCAGCCGGAGGGGCGGTCGATATCCTCGGCCGGACGCTCGGCGATGAGCTTTCGAAGCGATGGGGACAGCCGGTGATCATCGAGAACCGCACCGGCGCCGGCGGAACCATCGCCTCGCAGGCATTGGTCAAGTCGGATCCCGACGGCTACACGCTGATCATCGTCGCCAGCGGCCATTCCATGAATCCGTACCTCTATCAGAAACTGCCCTACGATACGTTCAAGGATTTCGTGCCGATTTCATTGCTCGGCTCGTCACCGAACATGATGCTGGTGGCGGCCGGCTCGCCGTTTAAGAGACTCGCGGATGTTCTTGCCGCGGCGCGGGCGAAGCCGGGAAGCCTCTCCTACGGCATGTCCGGAATCGGCACCTCGACGCATCTTGCGGGCGAGCTGTTCAAGTATATGGCCAAGGTCGATATCGTTGCGGTTTCCTATAAGGGCGGCGCGCCGATCATCAACGATCTGCTCGGCGGCCACCTCCCCCTCTCGTTCAACAACATTCCCGAGTCGATCAGCCAGATCAGGAGCGGCAACCTGCGCGCGCTAGGCATGACGACGGCCACCCGCTCGGCGGCGCTGCCCGATGTACCGACCATCGCCGAGTCCGGCGTGCCCGGCTACGATACCGCGGTGTGGTGGGGGATGCTCGGGCCGGGCGGCATGTCGGCGGATCTTGCAGCGAAGATTTCCAGGGATTGTGCGGCGGCGCTCAATGTGCCGGCGGTGAAGCAACGGCTCGACAGCCTCGGGGCCATCGTCGCCGGTACGACGCCCGCCGAATTCGCCAAGCTGATTCGGTCCGACTACGAAAAGTGGGGTCCGATCATCAAGGCGGCGGGGATCAAGCCCGAGTAAGCATCAGGGAAGGACACAGTGGATCTGCAATTCCTCAGTAACCTCTCGCTCGGCTTTGGTGTTGCGTTTCAGTTGGAGAATTTGTTCTACTGTCTGATCGGCGTGTTGCTGGGCACGCTGATCGGCGTGCTGCCCGGCATCGGTTCGGTGGCGGCGATCGCCATGCTCCTGCCGGTGACCTTCGGCCTCTCACCGATCACCGCGATGATCATGCTTGCCGGTATCTATTACGGGGCGCAGTACGGAGGATCGACGACGTCGATCCTGGTCAACATCCCGGGAGAGGCGACCTCGGTCGTCACCTGCCTGGACGGCTACCAGATGGCACGCCGGGGACAGGCGGGTCCGGCGCTCGCGACCGCGGCGATCGGTTCGTTCTTTGCGGGCTGCATTGCCACGGTGGCCGTCGCGATGTTCGCTCCGCCGCTGGCCGAAATCGCTCTGAAGTTCGGCCCCTCCGAGTACTTCTCGCTGATGGTGTTCGGCTTGGTGGGGGCCACCGTCCTGGCGCACGGGTCGCTGCTCAAGGCGATCGCGATGGTCCTGCTGGGTCTGCTGCTCGGTGTTGTAGGCACCGATGCCAATTCCGGCGTCCAGCGTTTCTCCTACGGCATTATGGAGCTTGCCGACGGGATCGGCTTCATCGGCTTGGCGATGGGCCTGTTCGGCATCGCCGAGATCGTCTCCAGCCTTGAACTCAAGGAATCGCGCGAGGTGTTCACCAGCAAGATCGGGCATCTGCTGCCGTCGCGGGCGGACTTCCGGCGAATGTGGAAACCCATTGTGCGGGGCACCGTATTCGGCACCGGGTTGGGAATCCTTCCCGGCGGCGGCGCAATGCTGGCCTCCTTCGGCGCCTACGCACTGGAAAAGAAGGTTTCCAGCCGCGGCCATGAATTCGGCAAGGGGGCGATCGAAGGGGTTGCGGCGCCGGAGGCCGCCAACAACGCCGCCGCACAGGCCTCGTTCATCCCGATGCTCACGCTGGGCATCCCCTCCAACGTGGTGATGGCGCTGATGATCGGCGCGCTGATGATCCAGGGCATCGCACCGGGACCGCAGGTGATGACGGAAATGCCCCAACTGTTCTGGGGGCTGATCGCCTCGATGTGGATCGGCAATCTGATGCTTGTGATCCTCAACCTGCCGATGATCGGCATGTGGATCAAACTGCTCACCGTTCCCTATCGTTTTCTCTACCCGTCAATCCTGGTCTTTATGGCGATCGGGATCTACAGTATGTCAAACAGTCCGTTCGATGTGCTGATCATGGCGGTTTTCGGGATTATCGGGGTCGTTTTCGTCAAGCTCGAATGCGAACCCGCGCCGTTGATCCTCGGCTTGGTGCTCGGGCCGATGATGGAGGAGAACCTGCGGCGGGCGCTGATGATCTCGCAGGGCGACCCGACCGTCCTGTTCACCAAGCCGATCAGCGCCGCTTTCCTGATCGCCGCGCTCATCCTGTTGGGGATCGTCCTGGCGCCGGCCATCCGCAGGAAGCGCGAGGAGGTCTTCGTTGAGGATTAGGGGTGAACAGGGTATTTCCCTATGTTGTTGACGAAGCCGTCAGGATTCACTTAGAAAATACCGGAATGGAGGCAAGCAAGTGGATGCGATGAAAAGCGAGATCCGGGACGGAATGAAGATCGACTGGGACACGCCGATCGCCATGGACGACGGACTGGTGTTGAGGGCCGATGTCTTCCGTCCGATCGCCGAGGGGCGCTACCCGGTAATCCTCAGTTACGGTCCTTACGGCAAAGGTGTTGCATTCCAGGAGGGGTACAAGACCGCCTGGGAGATCATGGCCGGGGAAAACCCGGACGCGGTATCGGGCACCACCAACAAGTACGCGAACTGGGAGGTCGTCGATCCGGAGAAATGGGTGCCGGGCGGCTATGTCTGCGTCCGCGTCGATTCGCGCGGCGCGGGCCGCTCGCCCGGCTACCTGCGGCACAACGATGCGCGTGAGACGCGCGATGTGCATCTTTGCATCGAGTGGGCAGCGGCGCAGCCGTGGTCGAGCGGCAAGGTGGGTATGAACGGTATTTCCTATTACGCGAGCAACCAGTGGAGGGCCGCGGCATCGCAGCCGCCGCATCTGGCGGCGATCTGCGTCTGGGAGGGCTGGGTCGATGCCTATCGCGATTCCAGCCGGCACGGCGGCCTGGCCTGCACGTTCCGAAAGAACTGGCAGGAGATGCAGGTGAAGACGGTTCAGCACGGCGTGGGGCAGCGGGGAAGAAGAAGCCCCGTCACCGGCGAGCTCGCCTGCGGACCCGAGACGCTGACAGAGGAGCAGCTCGCGAAGAACCGCGAGGACATGTGGGGCGAGGTGCTCGCGCGGCCTCTCGATTCGGCTTACTACCGCGAGCGCACGCCCGATCTGTCGCGGGTCGGCGTCCCGCTCCTCTCTGCCGCCAACTGGGGCGGCCAGGGACTACACCCGCGGGGTAACTTCGAGGGCTACCTTGGCGCGGCATCGAAGCAGAAGTGGCTGGAGGTGCACGGCGGCTCGCACTGGGCTCCCTTCTATACCGACTACGGCGTCGGTCTGCAGAAGCGCTTTTTCGACCATTTCCTCAAGGGGCTGGACAACGGCTGGGAACGTCAACCGCCCGTGCAGTTGCAGGTTCGCCATCCGGACGAGCGGTTTGTCCTGCGCTATGAAAACGAATGGCCGCTTGCCCGAACGAGGTGGACGCATTTCTACCTCGACCCCGACGGTATGCGTCTGGTGGAGGCTCCCACAACCAAAGAGCAGACGGTCGCCTATGACATGATGGGCGATGGTCTCACCTTTTCCACGGAGCCGCTTGCGGCCGAAACCGAGATCACCGGGCCCTCGGCCCTTAAGCTCTTTATCTCTTCATCAACCCCCGATGCCGATATTTTTGCCGTTCTGCGCGTCTTCAACCCGGAGGGCAAGGAGATTGTGTTTCAGGGAGCGCTCGATCCGCACACCCCCATCGGCCAGGGTTGGTTGCGTGCGTCGCAGCGGAAACTGGATCCGAAGCGCTCGCTGCCCTACCGTCCCTACCACGCGCACGACGAAACGCAGCCGCTTATGCCGGGAGAGGTCTATGAGCTCGATATCGAGATCTGGCCGACCTGCATCGTCGTGCCGCCGGGCTGCCGCATTGCCGTCACCGTGCGCGGTAAGGACTATGAGTACGAGGGGGAGGCGGCCACCCTCTCCAATATGAAAAACCCGATGAAGGGCTGCGGCCCCTTCGTCCATGACGATGAGACGGACCGGCCGCCCGCGGTGTTCGCCGGCAAGGTCACGCTGCATATCGGTCCCGACCGCAGGGCGGGTGTGCTTCTACCGGTCATCCCGCCGGAGAGTGTGGACAGATGTTAAACAGTGGGGAAAGATTTTAAATCTGTCCCCAAAGAAAAGGAGGAGGTATGAAAGCGAAAAGTATGACGATTATGGTGGTTGCAGCGGCTGCTCTGGTTCTTGCTGCGGGAGCGCAGGTCCAGGGCGTGTGGGCTCAGGCCTGGCCATCCAAGCCGATCAAGATCATCGTCCCGTTTCCCCCGGGCAACACCACGGATACCCAGTCGCGCCTTATCGCCCCGACGTTGAGCGAGCGACTTGGGCAGCCGGTGATTGTCGAAAACCGTCCCGGGGCGAGCGGCATGCTCGGGACGGACCTGATCGCGAAGGCGGCGCCGGACGGGTATACCATCGGAACCGTCCAGGGCGGCACCATGGTCGTTTTGCCGCACACGAGCAAGTCTATCCCATACGATGCGCTCAAGGACCTTGCGCCGATCTCCATGACGACAACAAACTACCTGGTCATCTTCTCCAACCCCTCGGCGCCGTTCAAGCGGGTGTCCGAAATGATCGCCTACGCGAAGGCCAATCCCGGCAAGCTCACCGTGGCGAGCAACGGCGAAGGCGGCTTTCCGCATCTGGCTTTCGAGCATCTGCGCCTCATGGCCGGATTCACCTACAATTACATCCCCTACAAGGGATCAGCCCAGATCTCGATGGACGTGATCGGCGGCCAGGTCCAGGTGGGAATCGACGGCGTAGCCGCGCAGGTTCCCCACATCAAATCGGGCCGGCTTAACCTGATTGCCGTCACCAGCAAGAACCGCGCTGCGTTCTGGCCCGATAAACCCGCGGCTGCCGAAGACCTTCCGGGTTACGAGTCGGGCGGCTGGTTCGGTTTCGCGGCGCCGGCCGGAACGCCGCGCGAGATCATCCAGAGGCTCAACGCCGAAATCAACCGCGCCTACAAGCCCGACGTCGTCGAGAAGATGGTCGCAGGAGGGATGGTCGTCGTCAGCGAGTCGCCGAAATATTTCGATGACGTCATCAAGAGCGATTACGCCCGGTACGGCAAGCTGGTCCGCGACATCGGATTCAAGCCGCAATAGGGTGCGGAGAGGAGAATGCCGATGGGTTCACCACCGGAAGTCGAGGCGCGCACCGAGGTGCGCGACGGCATGCGTATCACCTGGCATCAGCCCATTCCCATGGACGACGGGATTGTTCTTCGGGCGGATCTCTTTCGCCCCATCGAAGAGGGCCGGTATCCGGTAATCCTCACTTACGGGGTGTATGCCAAGGGCCTCTCCTACCAGGAGGGCTACCCGCATCAATGGGGAAAGATGGTTGAGGACCATCCTGAGATCCTCGAAGGGTCGACCAATAAATACCAGAACTGGGAGGTGACCGATCCCGAGCGCTGGATTCCCCACGGCTACGTTGTGATCCGGGTCGATTCCCGCGGCGCCGGGTGGTCGCCCGGGTTCATGCAGGTCAATTCACCCCGCGAGCTCGAGGACCTCTACCAGTGCATCGAGTGGGCGGGGACCCGGGAGTGGAGCAACGGCAAGGTCGGGATGCTGGGGATTTCCTATTATGCGCGCAACCAGTGGAATGTCGCGGTCATGAACCCCCCGCATCTGGCCGCGCTCATCCCCTGGGAGGGCGGGAGCGACCGCTACCGCGATTCCAGCTACCACGGGGGCATCCTGAGCCAGTTTCAGGAGATCTGGTCCAGGCACCAGGTCGTCAACGTGCAATACGGCCGCGGGGAGAAGGCCCGCAAGAACCCGAACACCGGAGAGTCCGTGGCCGGTCCCGTCACCCTGACCGACGAGGAGCTGGCCGCAAACCGGGCCAATGCCTACGATGAGCTCAAGGAGCATCCCCTCGACGACCAGTGGCACCGCGAGCGTTCCGCCGATCTGACCAAGGTCACGATCCCCTTTTTGACCTGTGCAAACTGGGGCGGGCAGGGGATTCACCCCCGGGGCAACTTCAACGGCTTTATTGAGGCGCCCGCCAGGCAGAAATGGCTCGAAGCCCACGGCGATTCCCACTGGTCTCTTTTTTCCAGCGCTTACGGCCTGAACCTTCAGAAACGGTTCTTCGATTATTTTCTCAAAGGGCTCGACAACGGCTGGGATAAAACCCCGCCGGTGATGCTCAACATCCGCCACCCCGGCGAGAGGTTCGTCCTGCGGTATGAAAACGAGTGGCCCCTGGCGCGGACCCGGTGGACAAAATTCTACCTCGATCCGGCCAACCGGGCGCTGAGCCCCGATCCGGTCGCCCGGGAAGCGGTGGTCACGTATGAAGCCCTCGGCAACGGCGTTACCTTCTGGCTGCCGGCACTCGATAAGGAAACCGAGATCACCGGCCCCATGGCCGCCAAACTGTTTGTCTCCTCCTCCACCCGGGATGCCGACCTGTTCCTGATCGTTCGGGTCTTCGATCCTGACGGGAAGGAGCTGACCTTCATGGGATCGACCGATCCGAATACGCCTATCGCCAATGGCTGGCTGCGCGCCTCGCACCGGCGTCTGGATCCCGTCAAAACCACCTTTTACCGCCCCTACCATCCGCACGACCGCGTCGAGAGGCTGACGCCGGGTGACGTTTACGAATGCGACGTGGAGATCGTGACATCTTGCCTCGTCGTTCCGTCCGGTTGGCGGGTCGCCCTGACGGTCCGGGGGAAGGATTATGAGTACGAAGGCGAGGTCAGCGAGTTCGGGAAGAAGTTCCACTACGCCACCCGCGGAACCGGCGGCATGACCCACAACGATCCCGACGACCGGCCGGCGGATCTCTTCGGCGGGCGGGTCACGCTGCATGCCGGAGGAGGCAGGGAGGCCTACTTGCTGCTGCCCGTCATTCCACCCGGGAGCGAAGGTTGAAGCGATTCATCTTCAAACTTCAGGAGGCTGCATTGATGAACCCGAATGATCAGTGGGGAGGCGCACCATGAAACCATCTACAACCATAGAGACTCCGCCAAGGTATGAGCCCTTCGGTTGGCACCACTGGCCCGAGCATTTCTTCATGTCCTACCAGTTTCGACGAGGCCTGGGCGAAACCCAGGAGGGCGGCGGCGCGGTGAGCGAATGCTTTCAAGCGGCAAGCCGCATGACCCCCGGTGATCCAGACAGCTGGCATCACGAATGGATGCATGTGGCCGTCCGCAACGATGAACGGGGCGATGAAGCCGAGCGCACCGGCCATATCCGGACGGCGATGAATTGCTGGTTGCGAGCGGCGGACTATTTCCGTTCCGCCGAGTTCTGGCTGGCACAGGACGATCCTCGCCGCCTGGCTACCTTCGCTCGATGCGAAGCAGCCAGCCGCAAGTGGCTGCGCCATCTCGATCCGCCGGGTGAAGTGGTGGATATCCCATACGAAAATGGAAATACCTTGCCGGCCTATTTCATCAAGTCGCCGGGCGGAGGCGATCGCCAGCCCGTGCTGATCTCGTTTGGCGGTCTGGATTCGTTCAAGGACGAGCTCTGGTTCATGACCGGACGCGGCGCGGTACAGCGAGGCATCGCGGCGCTGCTCGTGGACGGGCCTGGACAGGGCGGGGCGCTTCGCCGCCAGAATATCGTTTCACGATACGATTACGAAGTGCCCGTCGGCCGGTGCATCGACTGGTTGGAAAAACGGGCCGATGTGGACAGGTCGCGTATCGCTGTGAGCGGCTCCAGCATGGGGGGGTACTATGCCGCGCGCGCCGGTTCGCGAGAGCATCGGCTCGCGGCCTGCATATCCCACGGCGCAATTTGGGACATCGAAAAACGCTTTGCCGACCGCGGTGAAAACCATGCCCTTGCCGGCCATATCAAATGGGTAATGGGAGCCAAGACCGTAGCCGAGGCGGTTCGTCTTGCCAAGCCATTCAAGCTTGAGGGCGTGCTCGACGGTATGCGCTGCCCTTATCTCGTCCTGCACGGGGGTCATGATGTCCTGGGCGTCGAGGCCGTGAAAACGGTTTATGAATACGCCAAGTCCAGAGGTGTCAACGTTACCCTGCGGTTGACCGATGCCGAGGAAACGGGCGCCGAACATTGCCAGCATGACAATCCAACACTCGGGCAGGAGCTTATGATCGATTGGCTGGCGGATGTCTTCAAGATCGATCAGCGAAAACTGAAATTTGCTGCCGGTTAAAACAACCCCGAGATGGGGAATATCCCCGGCATTGAACACCCGTCACGCCATGTATTGGATGCGCGTATTTTCATAGAGGAGACATCGCAATGGACGCTAATTCCAGGCTTTATAAAAAATCACGCATCACATTTTGGCTCGCGATGATTGTACTTGTGCCGGCGGTCGTTTTCTGCCTTTATACATGGTTGACGTTGACCTGGAGTTTTTCGAGAGGTGAACGGACCGGTTATATCCAGAAGCTGTCAAAAAGCGGCTGGGTTTGCAAAACATGGGAGGGAGAAATGGCGATGGTGACCATGCCCGGAGCCATTCCGGAGAAGTTTCTTTTCAGTGTGCGTGACGACGCCGTTGCAAAGCGGATCGCTGCCCTCGCCGGCAAGAGGGTCGCCCTCGTTTATGAACAGCACAAGGGCATCCCTACGAGCTGTTTCGGGGATACGGAATATTTTATCGTCGACATCAAGGCCATTGAATAAGAAAAAGGGCCCCTATCCGGCGCAATCACCATAGGGTTCGTCGAACAATCACGTCTTCCACACTTTCTGTATCACAATCACCAGCGCGAACAACGCGATCCCAATGTAGTCGAAAAGCGGTTTGGGATAGACGAGAAGCAGGCCTGCCACAATAAGCATTACGCGTTCGAGCCGTGTCGTTTTCCTGAACAGCCAGTTCTGCATCCCGCCCGCAAGCGCGGCGATCCCGATCATTGCGGTGACGCTCACCAGGGCGATTTCTCCCCAATTGGCCCCGGCCAGGGTCTTGAACGAACCGGTCAGCAGAAGACCCTGGCCGGAGGGATCGAGAACGAACATGAACGGCACCAAAAACGCCGGCATCGTGTACTTCCAGGATTGCAGCGTCGTCTTGTAGGGATTGCCGCCCGTGATCGCCGCAGCGGCGAAGGGGGAGAGCGCGGTCGGTGGCGAGACTTCGGAAAGAACCGCGTAGTAGAAGATGAACATATGCGCCGCAAAATCCGGCACGCCCAGTTGGATCAGGGCGGGCGCGGCGATCACCGCGCAGATGATGTAGCTTGCGGTGACGGGAACCGCAAGCCCGACAATCCACACGATGGCCGAAGTGAATATCGCAGTGAGCAGGAGTTTGAGGTCGTGCAAAAGGGCCGGGGTATTTGCGGCGCCGAAGGCCACCCAAATATCGGCCAGAAGACGGCTTCCCGAATCCGCATAATTGAGAACGATCGAACTGAATTTGAGGCCGAGACCCGTGAGCGTGACGACCCCGACGATGATGCCCGCGGCGGCGCAGGTGGCCGCGACGTTGAGCATGCCGACCGAGCCGCCCTCAAGCGCTTTGATGAGCTTCGACTGGAAGAGGCCTCTGAGAACCGGCTCGCGGCCGTGGAAGAGGTCATAGGAGATCAGCGCGCAATCCCGGTGCAGAAAGCTCGTCACGAAGGCGACCACGGTTGCCCAGAAAACCGCCATCATCGGCGAATAACCGAGCAGCATGAAAAAGATGATCGACACCAGCGACAAAAAGTGAAAACCGAACGTGCGGGTGAGGGTCCAGAGTTTCTGCTGCTTCTCCTCCGGCGCCCCCTGCGCGCCGAACTTGCGCGTATCGATCTCGACCATCAGAAAAATCCCGAAGTAGTATAGGATGGTCGGGATCGTCGCCATCAGGATGACGTCGAGATAGGAGATCTTGAGGAATTCGGCGATCAGAAAAGCAGCGGCCCCGAGGACCGGCGGCGAGAGGATCGCGCCGAGTCCCCCGGCGGCCAGGAGCCCTCCCGCGGGGTCCCTGGCGTACCCCGCCTTGGCGAGCATCGGATAGGCAACCGACCCCAACGTCACCGTTGTGGCGACCCCGGAGCCCGACGGCCCGCCCAGCAGGAACGAGGCCAGTACAACGGTGCGCCCCGCACTGCTGTGTTTGCCCCCCATCGCGGCGAAGGAAAAATCGATATAGAACTTGCCGGCGCCGGAAAACTGGAGGAATGCGCCGTAGATCGTAAACAGAATGATAAGCGAGGACGATACGTCCACGGCCACGCCGAAGATCCCTTCGAGCGTCATGTACATGTGGCCGGTGAGCCGTGAGATGTCATAGCCGCGGTGCGTCCAAGGCTCCGGCAGATAGGGCCCGACCATCGCGTAGACGATGAACAGCACCACGACAAAGGGCATGACCCAGCCCGAGGTCCGGCGCGCCGCTTCCAGGATCAGGATGATGAACGCCACGCCGAAAATCTGGTCCCACAGCAGCGGATCGGTCGCGCGATCGCCGAACTCGTCTCCCCCCTGGATCACGTAGGCGATGATCACCACACCGAGGAGAGCGGCGACAACGTCCCACCACATGATGCGGTGGCGAAAACGCGGCAGCATCGGGAAGAGGAGAAAGGCCAGGAAGAGGACAAAGCCCACGTGTACCGGTCGCAGCACCTGCGCCGATACGATCCCGTAAGCCGCATAGAGGTGAAAAAGAGACATGATGACGGCGATGGCCGTAAGGCCTCCCGCAAGCCAACCGACGAATTTGTGGGTTTTCCCCTCTTCCTCTTCGATGAATTCAGCGGCCTTTTTCAGCGCCTCTTCGCTGATGACGACGTCGCCCATCGCCGGTTTTTGATTTTCCGCCATATACCTGCCCTCGCACGGATTTGGGGTGGGTCCGATATACAAGACGACCCGTCCCCGGCCCTCTCCATTCGGAGGTCGGGCCGGGGCGTGGGTTCAACTGTCCAAGGTTTCGGGTGATTCTTCCGCCCGTACCTATTTGACCTTGATCCCCTTCTCCGCGAAATACTTGATTGCCCCTGGATGGTATGGAATCGGCGAGTGGGCGTTGGTCTGGTATTGGTAGTTGAAGTTCAGCGCTTCCTTGTGGACGGCGACCAGCTCATCCTTCTTGTCGAAGAACGTCTTGACGATGTTGTAAGCGACCTTGTCGGGCATCTTTTCATGCGAGACGAGGATATTCCAGACGGTCGCGACCTTGTTGGGGGCGTCCTGACCGGGGTAGCTCTTTGCCGGGATCGCGTCCTGGACGTACAGCGGCCCGTACTTCCGGTTCATCGCGTCCACAACCTCAGAATGGTCGATCATCTGGATCTTGACCCCGGGGGTCGCGCCGAGGTCGGTGACGGCGGCCGTCGGGATGCCTCCGACCCAGAAGAAGGCGTCGATCTTTCCATCTTTGACGGCGTTGACCGATTCGGCGACACCGAGCCTGTCGCGTTTGAGGTCCTTGTCCTTGTCGAGACCGGCCGCTTCGATCACGCGGAATGCCATCACCTCGGTGGCGCTGCCCGGCGAACCGGTCGACACGCGCTTGCCCTTGAGATCGGACATCTTCTTGATCCCGGTGCTCTCGATCGACACCACGTGCATGCGATTCGGATAAAGCACCATCAGGGTGCGGATCGGGATTTTCCCGCTTTTGAACTTATCTTCACCCTGGATGGCGGTCAGGGCCGCGTCCACCATCACAAGTCCGATATCCGATTTCCCCGTTCCGAGCAGCTGAAGGTTTGCGACGGAGCCGCCGGTCACCTCCGCCGTCGCCTGCATCCCCGGCACATACTTGGACAGGACGTTGGCCATGCCGCCTCCCATCGGGTAATAGACACCGCCGGTGCCGCCGGTACCGATTGAGATGTTGATTTTCTCCTGCGCCGGGGCGGTGGCCGCAAGCATCGCAAAGACGATTACTGCTATACTTCCGATAAAACGCTTCATGTTTCCCTCCTTATTGTCGAACCTTTGTCCGTTTGAAATCCGCCGCACGGCATAGAGCGGCTTTTCCCGACAATCCATTGCTTACATACGCGGTACGATATGGTGAATGGTTTTTTATGTCAATAACTTTATGGGGCTAACGGACCTTTTTCTCCGCGTCGGGCCAGTATCGGTCCCGCAATTTCTTCTTCTCGATCTTACCCGAGCCTGTCTTGGGGAGTGCCTGGATAAAGTCTATCGACTTCGGCGATTTATACCTTGCAATCCGTTCCTTGCAGAAGGCGATCAGTTCCTCTTCCGTCGCTTTGCACGCCGGTTTCAAGACCACGATCCCCTTGACCGCTTCACCCCATTTCTCGTCGGGGATCCCCACGACGGCGCACTCCAGGACGGCCGGGTGCATGTATAGAATGTTTTCCACCTCCGTGGAATAGACATTCTCT
>Ga0194126_10009043_pt1 | contig 13372 bp, 10 predicted proteins | sample TA2KigC150mmetaG_FD_148641 | JGI IMG/M metagenome (GOLD analysis project Ga0194126, IMG submission 148641) | Freshwater microbial communities from Lake Tanganyika, Tanzania - TA2015035 Kigoma Deep Cast 150m | ecosystem: Environmental > Aquatic > Freshwater > Lake | place: Tanzania: Lake...
CGCGGTGGGCCTCCAGCTCATCGGCGGCGATCTGGACATCTCGGCCGTGGGGACGGTGACATACGTGGACGGATTGAACGTCCTGGCCTTCGGCCACCCCCTTTACAACCTGGGGGCCGTCGACTACGCGATGACCCGGGCCAGCGTCATCACCGTGATGCCCAATCTGCAGAGCTCCTTCAAGCTGGCGACGGCGGGAGCGGTCATCGGCCGGTTCACCCAGGACAGGACCGCGGGGGCGGCCGGGGAGCTCGGCGCAACGCCCCGTCTCATCCCGGTCCATATCAACCTGCAGACCGGTCCGGACGCCCGCAAGGAATACAAGCTCAGGCTGGTCAACGACAAGTTCCTGAGCCCGGCCCTGGTCAACATCGCCTTGTCGTCCCTCATCACGGCCGAAGAGAGGAGCTACGGCGACCTGACCCTCGATTTCCAAGGCGACATCTTTCTGGACAAGGGCGGCTTGAGCGTTCGCCTCGAGGACCTCTTTTCCGGAAATTACAACAGCGCTCCCGTCAGCCTGTCCGGGCTGGTGGCCGCCGTCGTCCATTATCTGACCAACAACGAGTTCGAGGACGTCGGCATCTTTCGGATCGACCTCAGCGTCCGGGCCGTCGAAGAAGCCCGGATCGGCGCGCTGGAGAAGGTCCTCCTCGACAAGTATGAGGTCTCCCCGGGCGAACCGATCCAGATCAAGGTCTACTACCGGACGCACAAGCGGGAGAGCCTGGTCGAGGAGGTCACGTTCCAGGCCCCGGCCCTGCCCGCCGGCACCGAGTTCCAGATCGTTGTCGGCGATGCCGCGGCGATGCAGCAGGTCGAGCGCTCCCAGTACAGGGCCCCTGATTTCACGCCTCGCAGCCTCGGCCAGCTCCTCCGCATCCTGGGCAACCTCCGGAAGAACAACCGTATCTATTTCAAGGTCATGGCCCCCAAGCCGGGGCTGTTCCTGAAGGGCGAGGAGATGCCGAATCTGCCCCCGACCCTGAAGGCCATGTTCGCGTCGCCGAGGGCGGCGGCGTCCCCTCCGACCGAGCTCACCCGGTCGACCCTCGGCGAATACCAGCTCCCCGTCCCTTATGTCTTCCGGGGCGGGGCGACCATCCCCGTCAGGATCAGGAATTAGGAGTCCGGACCCATGAAGAAACCGATCGTTTTCATCGCTCTGGGGATCGTGGCCCTGGCCGCTTCGCTGCAGGCCGTCGTGCCGCGGAAATGGGAATTGCGGACCCGGGAAGATTTCCTGAAGGGCAAGTTCGACGGCATCTCGGTGTCCGCCGAAGGGACGCTGGCCCTGGCCCCCAAGGAAGAAAGGATCCCGGCCCCCGTCGAGGAGTTCTATCTGTCCGTTCTGGCGGCGGCCGACGGCGTCTCCTTTCTCGGGACCGGCCACGGCGGCAAGGTCTACCGGATCGGGAGGGACGGGCAGTCCGAGCTCTGGTTCCAGGCCCCGGAGATGGACGTCACCAGGCTGGCCCAGGACAGGAGAGGCGTCCTGTTCGCGGCGACATCCCCCAACGGAAAGATCTACAAGATCACCGCCAAGGGTCAGGGCGAGGAGTTCTTCAATCCGTCCGAAAAGTACATCTGGGACCTCATGTTCATGGACTCGGGCGAGCTCTGGGCGGCCGTCGGCGAGAGCGGCGGGGTCTATAGGATCAGCCCCCAGGGAGAGGGGCAACTGTTCTTCAAGGCCGAGGAGAACCATATTCTCTGCCTGAAGAAGACCGCCCGGGGGGACGTCGTCGCCGGCAGCGGCGGCAACGGTCTCGTTTACCGGATCTCGGCGGAGGGGCGGGCCTCGGTCCTCTTCGAAACTCCTTTCGAGGAGGTCAGGAGCCTGGCCCTGGACCGGGAAGGCTCGATCTACGCGGCGGCCTCAGGGACCCCTTCCCGGGCCCGCAAGGAGGACCCGTCGCCCGCGCCTGTCCGGGCCGACGCGGAGGTCACCGTCACGGTCAGCGCCCGTGCGGCCGAGGACCGGCCCGCGGCCCCATCCGTCCGCAATGATGGAGGGGCGCTGTTCCGGATCGCCGCCGACGGCATGACGACCCGGCTCTGGAGCTCCGATGAGGAGATGATCTACTCGGTCCTCTGGAAGGAGGCCGAGAACCAGGTCATTTTCGGCACGGGCGGCCGCGGGCGCATCTATGCCCTGGACAGAGAGGATCGTGTCTCGCTGCTCCTGCAGCAGAGCTCCGAGCAGGTCTACGAGCTCGTGCCTGTCGACTCCAGGGTCTACGTTCTATCCAACAATCCGTGCTATTTCGGCCAGCTCCTGACCGAGCAGAGATTCTCGGGGGAGTACCTGAGCCAGGTCCTGGACGCCCGGACGCTGGCCGCGTGGGGTCGCCTCTCCTGGGACGCCGTGACGGGAGCGGGAGCGACCGTCCAGCTCCAGACGCGCAGCGGCAACACGGCCGAGCCGAACTCGACGTGGAGCGATTGGTCGCCGCTCTACCAGAAGAACGATGAGCCCGTCCTCAGCCCCAAGGCCCGGTTCCTCCAGCTGAAGGTCCTGCTGCGGACGCAGACCGGCAAGGTCACCCCGGTCGTCGACACGCTGACGCTCTTCTACCTCCAGTCGAACATCGCCCCTTCCGTCACCCGGCTCGAGTTCCTGAAGCCCAACGAGGTCTTCCTCAAGCTGCCCCAGCAGGAGGACGTCATCCTGGGGGTCGAGAGGAACCTTCCCGAGCGGCCGGCGAAAACGGACGATCTGAGGATCAGCTTCCCTGCCAGGCGGGCCGAGCGCCAGGGCTTCCGGACGGTCGTCTGGGAGGCCTCCGACGAGAACGAGGACACTCTCTCTTACACGCTCTCCCTGAGGAAAGACGGGGAGACCCAATGGCGCACCCTCGAGGAGGACTGGGCGGAGACCCTGTATGCCTTCGACACCCTGTCGTTCCCGGACGGCGTCTATTTTCTCAGGCTGACGGCGTCCGATTCACCCTCGAACCCCCCGGGCCTCGAGCTCAGATCGGACCGGACGAGCCCGCCCCTGGTCATCGACAACTCCCTGCCGGTCGTCAAGGACTTCAAGGCCGTGAGAAGCGGCGGGTCGCTCGAGGTCTCGTTCACGGCCGAGGATGCCGCCTCGTCCATCGAGGAGGTCAGGTTCATGGTCCGGCCCGGCCCCTGGCGCGTCGTGTTCCCGACGGACGGCATCGCCGACTCGAGGTCCGAGACGTTCAAGTTCACGGTCAAGCTCCCGTCCGGGGCCGACAACATGATCGCCGTCCGGATCCGGGACAGCTTCGGGAACGTCGGGGTCCACCGTCAGGTCTTTTGAGGTCCGGGCTATTTCGTTTTGGCCCGCTCGAGATACTTGTCGTCCCGTGTGTCGACGCGGATGACGTCCCCTTCCTTGATGAACTCCGGGACCTGGACGACCGCCCCGGATTCGAGGACGGCCGGTTTGTAAAGGGCTGTCTGGGTGGCGCCCTTGAGGCGCGGCTCGGTCCTGACGACCTTGAGGTCCATCGAGTTGGGCAGGTCGATGCCGACCGGTCGGCCGTCGAACATCTCGACCGTGATGACCGTGTTCGGGATGAGGTACTTGACGCCGTCGCCGATCGTCTCGGCGGTCATCGCCAGCTGTTCGTAGTTGATCAGGTTCATGAAGATATAGTCATCGTCCTGCTGGTAGAGGAACTCCATCTCGACCTCCTCGAGAAAGGCCTGTTCGAGCCTCTCCTCGGAGCGGAACCGGTGCTCGGTCTGGGAGCCGCTCTCGATGTTGCGGAGCTTGGTCTGGACCATGGCCTTCCATCGGCCCGGGGTGATGAGCTGCATCTCCATGACCCGGAAGAGGGTCCCGTCCTTGATGATGATCATGCCTTTGCGGATCTGGGTCGCGTCGATCATGGGGTCCTCCGAAGGTGGGGCGCCGAAGCGTCCGTCGAGCCGCCCATTTTACCACACGCGGCCTCCGAATGCACTGTCACGGGGGACACGCGCCTGCGGCGGTCGCCTCCGGTACATGTCCCCCAACACCCGCGATGCGCCTGGGGATGCACCTGGGGACATGTCCTCTTTGTACGTGTCCCCGAGACCGCGCCCCTGCCGGCGATTGATTTATGCGGGGATTTCTTTTATAACCGGACTTCTGAGGTGCGCACATGGCGGAGATCGTCTTTCTCGGCACGTCGGGCTACGTTCCCACGCCCGACCGCGACAACGCGTCGTTCCTGCTGATAGCCGACGGAAGCGCGGCCATGATCGACTGCCCGGGCAGCCCGCTGCGCAAGCTGGCCCTGGCCGGGATCGACCCGCTCCGCGTCGGCGACGTCTTCATCACCCACGTCCATCCGGACCACGTCTACGGCCTGCCGTCGCTCGTCCACGGGCTCATGCTCCGGGAGCATGTCCTTCGCCTGCACGGGTCGGCCGAGACCGTCGACGTCTGCCGCCGACTCCTCGATCTCTTCGGTCTCCACGGGCCCCGGCACCGGACCCGGGTGGAGTACGTGACCCTTTCGGAAGGGGAACAGGCGGTCCTCGCCGGCGGCACCGGCGTAACGGCCTGGAGGGTCCCCCATAAGCCGTCTTCATTAGCCTTCGAGTTCCGCACCGCCGGGGACGGCAAGAGGCTTGTCTTCTCCGGTGACACGCCCGCCGACCCGGAATTCTTCGTCCGGGCCAAGGGCGCCGACGCGCTCGTCCACGACTGCAGCGCGCCGGAGCGCTTTTTCGTCCGCTACCCCGTTCTCCGGTCCGTCCACGCGAGCGCTCTCGACCTCGGACGGCTGAGCGAAAGAGCCGGCATCCGCCTTCTCGCGGCCGTTCATTTCCTGGTCGATCTCGGCTTCGACGTCCGGGAGATCGAGGAGGAGATCCGCATGAACTACAAGGGGCGGCTGGTCATGCCGTCCGACATGGACAGGCTGGCGATCGAATGAGCAGGGCGTCCGTGCGGCTCGTCGCCCTCGCGCGGTCCCGGCCCTGGGGATCCGCTCGGCGCGCCGGCATCCGGCGGAGGGCATGATGGTCGATCTGGCTCTGATCAACGGACGGGTCTGGACGGGAAATCCCCTCCGCCCGCGGGCCGAGGCCTTGGCCGTGCGGTGCGGGACGATCATCGAGGTCGGGGCCACGGCGGAGATCAAGGGACTCGTCACGGAGGACACCGAGATCGTCGACCTGGCCGGGGCGCTCGTTTTGCCCGGCTTCACCGATGCCCACACCCATTTCCTGGACGGCGGATCCGCCCTCCGGCGGGTCGACCTCCGCGGAGCGAAGAGCCGGGAGGAGTTCGCGGCCCGGATCGCCAGCCGGGCCCGCGATCTCGGGCCCGGCCGCTGGGTCCTCGGCGGCGGATGGGACGAGCGAGGCTTCGACACGGCGGAACCGCCGCGCAGGGAATGGATCGATGCCGCGACCGCCGAGAACCCTGTCTGCGTCAACCGGATCGACCTTCATTCCGTCCTGGCCAACAGCGCGGCCCTGAGGATCGCCGGGATCACCGGGAGAGCGCCGGACCCCGACGGCGGGCGGATCGTCAAGGACCCGCTGACGGGTGAGCCCACCGGGCTCCTCAGGGAGGCGGCCGCCGACCTGGTTTTGGCCAAGATCCCCGAGCCGTCCTTCGCCGAGAAGCTCGAAGCGGCCGGCGCCGCGCTCCGCCACGCCGCCGGGTTCGGCGTGACCGCGGTCCACGAGATGGCCGACGCGTCGAGCCTCGAGGCCTTCGCCGAGATGGACCGCCGCGGGGCGCTGACCGCCAGGGTCCACGTCTACGTCCCCATCTCCGAGGCCGGCGTCATCGCCCGGCTGAAGCTCCGGCCGCCCTTCGGAAGCCAGGCTCTCAAGCTGGCCGGCCTGAAGGGCTTCGTCGACGGCTCCCTCGGCTCGGGCACGGCCTGTTTCTGCGAGCCGTACGACGACGAACCGGCCTCGTCGGGCCTCTTCCACGGCCAGATGTTCCCCCAGGGGATCATGGAAGAAAGGATCATGGAAGCGGACCGGGCCGGGCTGCCCCTCGCCATCCACGCCATCGGGGACCGGGCCAACCGCGTCCTCCTCGACATGTACGAAAAAGCGATGACCGCCAACGGCCCGAGGGACAGGCGCTGGCGGATCGAGCACGCCCAACACCTCCGGCCCGAGGACATCCTCCGGTTCGGACGGCTGGGCCTGGCCGCGTCCGTGCAGCCGGCCCACCTGGTCGACGACGGCTGCTGGGCCGAAAGGAAGATCGGGCCCGGAAGGGCCCGGACGACCTACGCGTTCCGGTCCCTGCGCGACGCGGGGGCGCGCCTCGTCTTCGGTTCGGACTGGAGCGTCGCCCCCATCGACCCGCTCATCGGGATCCAGGCCGCGGTCACCCGCCGGACGAAGGACGGGAAGAATCCCGGGGGCTGGGTGCCGGAGGAGAAGGTCTCTGTCGAGGACGCCGTGCGGGCTTATACGGTCAACGCGGCCTGGGCGGGCTTCGTCGAGGGCGAGAGGGGAACGATCGAGGCCGGCAAGCTCGCCGACCTGGTCGTCCTCGACCGCGACATCTTCGCCATCCCGGCGGAGGAGATCGCCGGCGTCAAGGTCCTCATGACCGTCTTCGACGGCCGGATCGTATACGGGAAGGATTGAACAGGGAAAAATGAAATTCGCTGCTCCCGTTTCCAGGGATCCTCTGGGACGAGTTCTGCCGATAGATGTCCCCCCTTGCCCCCCAGACCCCCGGGAACCAGTCCCGACGGTTCCCCCGTCGGCGGCCGACGGGTCCCCCTCCGCTATGGGGGTCTTCAGGGGGACATCTATCGGCATGTCTTGTTCCTGGATCCCCGGAAACGGGAGAAGATCCAAGTGGAAAGGGGCACGGCGATGATAGCCCCGGGCCTGTTCCCGCCCGAGCCGGGGCGCATCGGGACCGACGAATCGGGCAAGGGCGACTTCTTCGGGCCGCTGGTCGTCGCCGCCTTCTTCCTTCCCGAAGGGCAGGAAGGGGTCCTGCGCGAGCTTGGGGTCAAGGATTCCAAACGGACCTCGGACGCCCGCTGCCTCGAGATCGCCGCCACGCTCAAGCGGGCCTACCCCCATCACTCGGTCGTCGCCGTCGGCCCGGAGAAGTACAACGAGCTCTGGGGAAAGCTCCGCAACCTCAACCGACTCCTGGCTTGGGGCCACGCCCGGGCCATCGAGAACATCCTCGAGCGCGTCCCGGCCGGAAGAGCGGTCACCGACCAGTTCGGCGACGAGAAGTTCGTCCGCAACGCCCTGCTCAAGAAAGGGCGCGACATCGAGCTCGTCCAGATGCCGCGGGCCGAAGAGGATACGGCCGTTGCGGCCGCCTCCATCCTGGCCCGGGCCGAGTTCCTGACCCGCCTGCGCGGGCTGTCGCGGGAATTCGGCGTCGACCTGCCCAAAGGCGCGTCGGCCATGGTCGAAGCGGCCGCCGTCCGGCTGGTCAAGGCCAAGGGGCCGGATGTGCTGGACAAGGTCGCCAAGTTCCATTTCAAAACGACCGTGCGCGTGCTGGCCGCGGCCGGTGTCGCGAGGCTCGTCTGAGATGATCGTCCTGGCCAAGATCGGTCTCGTTGTGGCCCTGCTCCTGGTCCTCATCCGGCTCAAGTGGGACCTGGGGCTGGTCCTGTTCCTCAACACCTGCCTGACGGCCGTCCTGTTCGGCATGCGGCCCGTTCCTTTCGGCCGGGCGGCCCTCACCGGAGCGACCTCTTGGGAGACCCTCGAGCTGGCCGGGATCATCGTCCTGGTCCTTTACCTCGGCGAGTTCCTTCAGTCGAGCGGGGCCTTCCGGACCATGGTCGAAGCCCTGAAGAACCTCATCCGCGACGACCGCCTCATCCTGGCCGTGCCCTCGGCATTCATCGGGCTCCTGCCGATGATGGCCGGGGCCATGATGGGGGCGCCCATCGTCGATGAGGCCGGGCGCCGCTGGAACCTGACGCCCGCCTGGAAGACGTTCTTCAACTACTGGTTCCGCCACATCTGGGAATACTGGTGGCCGCTCTACCTCAACATCATCCTGGCGGCGGCCATCTTCAAGGTGCCTCTTTGGAAGGTCAGCCTCTACCAGGCCCCGTTCACCCTCGTGGCCGTGGGGGCCGGGCTGTTCGTCCTGCTGAGGAACATCCCGCGTCTGCCCCGGGAAAGCTCGAACGGAGGGACCTGGCGGGACGCGGCCCGTGTCGTGGGCAGCATCTGGCCCATCGTCCTGACCATCGTCCTCATCTTCGCCTTCCGGATGAACATGCTCCTGGCCCTGGCCCTCGCCTCCGCGCTGACCCAGGTCACGGTCCGGATGGGCCGGGCCTCGAGATGGGGGATCGTCGTCCGCAGCTTCTCGCCGAAGATCGTCTGGTTGATCGTCGCCCTGATGATCTTCAAGGAGGTCCTCGAGGCCTCCGGAGCCCTGGACGCCGTCGTCCGGGTCATTCCGCCCCACGGGCTGTCGGCCTATGTCCTTCTTTTCGCGGCCCCGTTCCTCGTCGCCCTCCTGACCGGCGTCAACCAGGCCTTCGTGGCCATCTCGTTCCCGCTGCTGGTTCCCATCGTCGGGACGGGTTCGCCCGACATGGTCCTCATGACCTTCGCCTACGTCAGCGGCTTCTGCGGCATCCTCCTCTCGCCGGCCCACCTGTGCCTGGCCCTGACGGCCGATTACTTCAAGGCCGAGATGAGGGACGTCTACCGCATTCTCATCGGGCCGGTGGCCGTCGTCTTCGCCGCGGTCCTCCTCGAGCTCCTCATCTTCCGTGTCTTTTGATAAGGAAATTTCTATCGATCCCAGCGTTGCATTATTTCACGATGGGAAAGTCGGAGTTTCAAATATTGAATTCTGGATTATAATGGATTGGTTTTCAAAATGCTGGTTCATATTCTTTACATTTTTGGATCACTGATCGTTTTGTACTTTGGTGCTAATGCCCTTGTGAAAGGTGCGGCCTCGTTGGCGGAGCGCCTCGGGGTTTCGGCACTGGTTGTAGGACTTACGGTTGTCTCATTCGGTACCAGCTCCCCGGAGTTGATTGTCAGCGTACAGGCTGCTCTGGAAGGTTTCGGGGGGATCTCCATCGGGAACGTCGTCGGTTCCAATATCGCCAATATCGGCCTTATATTGGGGCTTTCGGCCCTGATCTTCCCTTTGAAGGCGCATATGCAGCTCATCCGGGTCGATACGCCATTCATGATCTTGGTCTCCCTGCTTTTCATCATTCTTTTCCTCGATCAAAAGATCGGGAGGCTTGAAGGGCTGGCCTTTGTTATCATGATCGCCGCTTATTTGGTTTTCAATATCATTAAGTCAAAGGAAGAAAAACAAGCCGAAGTCATAAAGGAATATGACGAATCGGTACCGAAAATTTCGCGCCACGGGGCGTTGGATGTTCTGTTCATTATCCTGGGCCTTGGTGGTTTATTATTCGGTTCCGATTTGCTGGTGAAAAATGTAGTGAAACTCGCCGGCGGGCTTGGAATGAGCGAGGCGGTGATCGGCCTGACCATCGTGGCCTTTGGGACCAGTACGCCCGAGCTGGCCACATCGGTCGTTGCCGCATTGAAAAAACAACCCGATATCGCCATCGGCAATGTGGTAGGGTCCAATATCTTTAACATCCTCGGTATCCTGGGCGTCGCTTCCCTGATAAAACCTATCGCCACGCCTGATATCAATTATATCGATCTCATTGTTATGATCGTGATGGCGTTGCTGCTGCTTCCTTTCATCAAAACCGGATTCACCCTTCGCCGCTGGGAAGGAGGGCTGCTGCTGGGTATTTATGTCGGATATATGGTTTATTTGCTGGCAGGAGCGCAGAGCATAAAGCTTTGAGCTTGAGGCTTGCAGCTTAAATTATTCGATCCTCTTCGCCCCAACCCGAGGCGAAGCGCGGCCAAAATTCTTGCGGACCGGGAAGGAAAAGAGTCCACGCGTTCGAGAGGGACTTTGGGAAAGCGTGCAATGTCCGCCCGTTCTTCGCTATAATGACGAGGAGTCCCAAGGACCCAGGAGAAGCACGATGGCTGAGACCAACAGCCCGACGAACAAGCCCGGAACGAAGCGGCTGTATTACGAGGACGCCTATCTCGCGGAGTTCGAGGCCGAGATCGTCGAGCGGCGGGAGCACGAGGGCCTGCCGGCCTATGTCCTCGACCGGACGGCGTTCTACCCCGAGTCGGGCGGCCAGCCATGGGACACGGGGGCGCTCGACGGCGTTGAGGTCGTCAAGGTCGTCGACGACGACGGGGCCATCCTCCACGTCCTAGTCAAGGAGATCGCCGGGCCCCGGGTCCGCGGCCTGGTCGATCGGCCGACGCGCTTCGACCACATGCAGCAGCACACCGGGCAACACGTCCTGTCGCAGGCTTTCTGGGAGGTCCTCAAAGGGGAGACCCTGTCGTTCCACCTGGGACCGGATATGTCGACTCTGGAGATCGGACTGCGGGCCATCACCGACGCCGACGCGGACCGGGTCGAGGACAGGGCCAACGCCATCGTCTGGGAGGACCGCGAGGTCAAGGCCTATCTCGTGCCCGAGGAGAGGATCGGCGAGGTTCCCCTGCGCCGGCCGCCCAAGAAGCACGGGCTTCTGCGGGTCGTCGAGGTCGACGGCTTCGACTATTCGGCCTGCGGCGGGACCCATTGCCGCCGGACCGGCGAGATCGGGGCGATCAAGCTCGGGGGCATCGAAAAGATCCGGGGCAACCTGCGCTTCGAATTCCTCTGCGGGGGGCGGGCCCTCCGCGATCACCGGGGCAAGGACCGGACCGTCCGCAAGCTGGCCGCGGCCTATTCGTGCTCGGCCGATGATGTCGGCGCTCAAGTCGAGAAGCTCGCGGCCGAGGCCAAGGCCATGAAGAAACGGTCCCGCCGGCTCGAGGAGCGGCTGGCCGCTTTCGAGGCCCGGGAGATCGTGCGAGGGGCCCCCGGCCCCGTCATTTCCGGCGTCTTCGACGACAAGACTCCGGACGAGGCCCGCTTTCTGGCCCTCAACATCACCAGGAGCGGGGCCTATGCGGTCGTTTACGGGTCCCGGGGAGAAAGCCAGGGGCACATGGTCCTCGCCCGGGCCGAAGCTCTGGACGTCGATCTCCGGATGGCCGTGCCCGTCGTCTCGGCCGTCGTCCCCGTCAAGGGCGGGGGAGGGCCGTCCCTCGTCGAGCTGGTCACGCCCGAAAAGGCCCGGTTGGCGGAGGCCGTCGAGTCGGCCCGGTCCTGGCTCGAGGCCAACTTGGTGAAGGCCGACATTTAACCCGGGCCATGAAGAGCATCCTCGTCATCGGCAGCTCCAACATCGACATGATCATCCGGGTGCCCCGCATTCCCCGGCCGGGCGAGACCGTCTTGGGCGGAAAATTCGCCATGGCCCCCGGCGGCAAGGGGGCCAATCAGGCCGTGGCCGCCGCCCGGGCGGGCGGTTCCGTGACGTTCGTGACCCGCGTCGGCGATGACCTCTTCGGACACGAGGCCGTCCGGAACTTCGAGGGCGACGGGATCGACGTCCGGTTCGTCGGCGTCGACCGGGGTGCGCCCACCGGCGTGGCCATGATCAACGTGGACGGAAAGGGAGAGAACAGCATCTCCGTCGCGTCCGGGGCCAATGCCCGGCTTTCTCCGGCGGATATCGAGGAGGCCGGCGGGTCGTTGGCCGCCGCCGACATCGTTCTTCTTCAGCTCGAGTCGCCCCTCGAAACGGTCGAGGCCGCGGCACGCATGGCCAAAGAACGGGGAGTCCCCGTCGTCCTCAACCCGGCTCCGGCCCGGCCGCTCGGCGACGGCCTTCTCGAGGCCGTCTCCGTCCTGACGCCCAACGAGTCCGAAGCCGCGGCGCTGGCCGGTTTCGAGGTCCTCGACGAAGCGGATGCCAAGCGGGCCGCCGCCCGGCTCCGGGCCCGCGGTCCGGGCCTGGTCGTCGTCACCATGGGAAGAAGGGGCGCCTATGCCTTGGGTGACGGCTTCGAGGGTCTGATGCCGGCCTTCAGGGTGGCCCCCATCGATACCACGGCCGCCGGCGACGTTTTCAACGGCGCCTTGGCCGTGGCCCTGGCGGAGAAGATGAGCCTCGCCGACGCCCTCCGCTTCGCCCAAGCCGCCGCCGCCATCTCCGTCACCCGCCCCGGAGCTCAGCCTTCGGCCCCGACCCGGGCCGAGATCGAAGCGTTCCTCTAACCATCGTTTCTTGGAGGGGGCTAATGAAAGCGGTCGTCTACAAAGAGTACGGTCCACCGGATGTGCTGAAGCTCGAAGAGGTGGAAAGACCCACACCGAAGGACAATGAAATGTTGGTCAGGGTCCATGCGACGACAGTAGACTTCGGGGATCTTCTTGCCCGAAATTTCAAGAACACTCCTCTCAGCAAGTTCTACATGCCCTTGCCCCTGTGGCTCCCTGTAAAAATCGCTTTTGGATGGAATGAGCCCAGGGTCAGGATCCTTGGCAGTGAATTCTCCGGCGTGGTCGAATCGGTCGGGAAGGACGTCAAGGATTTCAAGAAAGGCGATGAGGTTTTCGGCTACCTCGGTCAAAGAATGGGAACCTATGCCGAATATCTTTGTATTCCAGAAGATAGGATGGTGGGGAACAAGCCCAGGAACATGACCCATGAGGAGGCGGCCAGCATCCCCTATGGAGCCATCATGGCCAATGAACATCTGAAGAGGGTCATGATCCGGCCCGGCCAGAAGGTCCTGGTCAACGGAGCTTCCGGAGGAATAGGCTCGGCCGGTGTTCAAATAGCCAAATATCTGGGAGCTGAGGTTACGGGGGTTTGCGGACCCCATGGGCAGGGATATGTGAAGTCCCTAGGGGCGGACCACGTCATCGATTATGGTAAGGAAGATTTTACGACGAACGGCGAGGCCTATGATGTCGTCTATGATATCCTCGGCAAGAGCACGTTCTCCAAATGCAAGAACTCGCTGACGGATAACGGGACCTACCTCAACGCCAGCTTTAAAACAGGCAAGATCCTTCAAATGATCCGGACGAAGATCGCGGGGAAGAAGAAGGTCCTCTGCGTCTTTGCCGGCGAGAAGCATGAGGATATGGCCCATATCAGAGACCTCGCTGAGGCGGGGGGCCTCAGGGCGATCATAGACCGGACCTTCCCCCTGGAAAAAACAGCCGAAGCTCACAGGTATGTCGAAGATGGCCGAAGAAGGGGGAGTGTCGTGATCACGATCGCTCGGGAGGGCCTAGCATGAAGGCCATTGTCCAGAACGGATAGGGAGGTATCCTCGGGCCTTATTCGTACCGCAACGACACGATCGGATCCATCCTCGCCGCTTTCTGGGCCGGGAAGATGCCGAAGAACAGGCCGATGCTCACGGACACAGCGAGGCCCAGGATGACCGACCAGGGGGAGACGGCGGCCGGAAGCGGCGTCGCGGCCCGGACGAGCAGGGCGATCCCGAA
>Ga0194126_10009045_pt1 | contig 13372 bp, 13 predicted proteins | sample TA2KigC150mmetaG_FD_148641 | JGI IMG/M metagenome (GOLD analysis project Ga0194126, IMG submission 148641) | Freshwater microbial communities from Lake Tanganyika, Tanzania - TA2015035 Kigoma Deep Cast 150m | ecosystem: Environmental > Aquatic > Freshwater > Lake | place: Tanzania: Lake...
AATTGTTTTCAAAAATATAACATGAGGACACAGAGAATTGCTTTAAATTAAAAGTCTTTTTAAAGTTTAAAATACCTCTGTGAACTCTGTGGTTTTATCTAAATGCATTTTTAGAGATAATCATCCGGCGCCTGAATGCCTTTAACATCTTCCGCCATGCCCTTTACAAAATCATCTGCTCCGAGTATTTTATCAAGCACCCATGTATTCGGAGATATATTGTTAGGGCTTAATATTCTTTCAAAAGAGCACTTGAAGTCAGTTGCCTTAACTTCCCTTTCATTTGAGAAATAAACCCCGTGTCTTAATTTGAATATATATTTCAGCCCGTCTTCTGACATCGTCCATTTTTCAGCAATATCAGGCTGAATACTGAGATCCTCGCCTATTCTGACGAGTCCGTTATACAACTTTGCAGATAAGGCGCCTCCGGTAACATCGACTATGAGCGCAGGATCAAGAGTTGTCGGATTGTTATTGAGCCGGTAATAAACATATCCTTCCAGGCGGTTTTGTGATGAGCAGGAACATAAAGACAGGATACAGTAAACAGACAATAGAACTACAAATGATTTCAGAACATTTTTCCGCATCTCTGTTCTGTATCCTGTCTTCTTCGCTCTGAAACTAAAATCTCAGGAACGCTCCGATACTTCCGGACTCCAGCAGTTTCTTATTCTGAGATACTACCTCGACAAGCGCCCCCTGTTCAACAGCCTTCTGTGACAGGAGATCAACAATATAATTAGCCTTCTGCATATCGCCCTTACAGTAAGGACATGATGTTAGGTCCTGAATTGTCAGATTTTCGCATTTTGAACATGAAAGGCCGGACTGATTATAATCCTTAAGCATTACAACTCTCATAACCCTGCCTTCCTGTATTGCATTCAGAACATTTTCTATGCCGAGAACTGCGTTTTCATTCTTCATAGCTTTTGTCAGCAGATCCTCAACAGTCTCAGCCTCTTTCTTCTCTTCAGACGCCTTGAGTATAGGTTCCACCTTATCGAGAATCTCCTTGATATTCGCAAACATCTCTGCTTGAAATGTCCCGATAATCTTATCCGCTACTGTCTGCGGAAGCATGGCTTTAACCTTTCCAAAGGCTTCTTCCGAGCCGCCGATTATCAGACGTCCCACATATTCACCTGACAGGAAAGAGTCTAATTGTTTGATAACATCCTTCAGATGAAGGCTGACATGGTAATCCGTATGCCTTTCATAGCTCTTCTCAGATAGGGAAAACCAGCCGCCTTTCTTATGTTTGCCCGGCACATCGTCGGAATGAACCTCTGTGTATTCTTCTATCTCTCCCAGATGGACAAGGAATAAACGTGCAGATTCCTTTCCGACAAGCAGTATCGCATAACGCTGATAATTATCGAGGATATCCATAAGCGGTTTTATGTATGGCGTATTGTCAACGATAATCTCGTTTTTTAATGGAACGGACAGATGAAATTCTTTCCAGAATTTCTTTTCCCGTGAACTCAGGATGGCAAGTCCCTTTTTCAACCCCCTTTTGTTTGTCAAAATATATGAATCAATTTTTTCAAGGTCACCGGTGATCTTTTTCATAACAGCTTTATCGAGTTTTTCAGCAGCATCTTTGAGCATATTTTTCACATGTATCACATAATTATTCTTTACATTTGTCATCGGGTTAACATTCAAATACAGACTTACAAAATATGCACCTTCACCACGCATCTTTGCTATTTCTTTGAGCTCTTCTCTGCTTAGCATGTCATCCTCCTTCTGTTTGTATGAACTTTTCAAATAGTGAAATAAAGAAATTTCTGTTACCTGTCATCCGATGCCTTCACAAAATATTTAAAAAGACTTAAAGACAATGCTTCTTCCAGGAGACGTTCCGGATGCCATTGCACCCCAACGAGAAAATCATAGTCTTTAAGGTAAAAAGCCTCGATCAGATTATCCTGAGAATACGCAAATGGAGAAAGGTTATTGCCAGGCTCTTTTACAGCCTGATGATGTGTGCTATTCACAGAAAACGTGCCTTTTTCCAAAAACCTGTTTTCTGTTATCACTATCATATGATAATCTTTTTTATGATTAATTTCTACTGCAAGCTGTGATGCAATGTCCTGATAAAGAGTGCCTCCGAAAAAAACATTTAGAAGCTGCATACCGTAACAGATACCAAGTACAGGTTTATGGAGTTTCAATATCTCATTAAGAAGAGATATTTCAAAATCACTCCTCTGTCTGTTAACCGGTTTTACCTCCGGCAAAATCTCCTCATGGTAATATAACGGGTCAAGATCATCTCCTCCCGGTATAAGGAGTCCGTTAATTCTTTCTGCATATAGCGCCGGATCTGCTGCCGGTGGAATAAGCATTGGAATACCGCCTGACATGACTATTGCTTCGCAATAATTCTGCCTTAGTTTTAAATACCCTTCTTCTATATCTGTTGTAATCCCGATAACAGGTTTATTCATATGATCTCATTGATCCTTATTGTTTATCGTCTGTTTTTCCGCTTCTTGTATGCTGTCTACAGTCTGCTGCTTACCTGCCGTTCCTCAGAACCCTGCCTGGCCGAATCCCTGTCAGTTCCCCTTCCCATATAACTGTTTTTCCATTTACGATTACGTAATCAATCCCATCAGGCTTCAGGAACGGCTTATCAAATGTTGCCTTATCGATTATCCTTTTATAATCAAAGAGAACAATATCAGCAAATGCAGCGTTCTTTAAAACCCCTCTCTTATGAATATTAAATATCTGAGCAGGAAGCATTGTTATTTTGTGAATAGCTTCACTCAGACTCATCAGTGAATTATCCCTGACATATTGTCCGAGAAATCTCGGGAAACTTCCGAATCCCCTCGGATGAGGCTTCCCTTTATACGTAGGCCCATCTGCAGACCTTGCAGAACTGTCGGTTCCAATCGTCACATACGGAAGAGAAAGAAACCTCCTGAGATTTTCTTCACACATTGATGAAAATATCGCCCCAACTCTCAATTTTTCATCCGCAAGTATCTTCAGCAGTATATCAACAGGCTCGGCATTTATACGATCTGCAATGCGGCCAAGGCTTTTGCCTTCCATCCATCTGTTTTTTCTCAAAGATGCATATGAAATAAATATGGTATCCCAGTAATCTTTTTCCGGATGTTCTGAAAGTATTGCCCTTTTGATCTTCTCCTTAACTTCCGGGCTTTTTAATTTTTTTAATTCTTCTTCGCTGCCACCTTCATATACCCAGTCCGGCAGTACTGCATCAAGGTCGGTAGACGCTGCGGTATAAGGATATCGATCACAGGTAACAGGTGTTTTTTTCTTTCTCGCCTCTTCTATTAATGATACAGCCTTGTCTATTTTATGCCAATTTTTATCGCCGCTCGTTTTTATATGAGAAATATGTACTTTTATGCCGGACTCGCTGCCGATTCTTATTATTTCCTCTATGGATTCTATTAATCTGTCCCCTTCGCTCCTCATATGTGAGGTATAGATAAGTTCATTACAGGCACACGACAGATCAATAAGTTCTTCTGTGTCCGCATATAAACCCGGTGGATATATTAATCCGGTCGAGAGCCCTATAGCTCCTTCCCTAACAGACTTTTTCAGAAGGATGCGCATCTTTTTTATTTCAGATATTGTTGATTTCCTGTCCTCATAACCTGTAATACAGGCTCTGATATTCCCGTGACCGGCGAGTGTAGCAAAATTCATCGAGATGCCTCTCTTCTCCAGTAGTTTGAAATATTCCCTGAAGTCTGACCAGCGTTCCCGTATACCAAGTTCTTTAAGGTCATCTTCTCTTCTTTTCAATGCTTCACCAAGCAATGGAGCGGCAGAGAGACCGCAGTTTCCATTGATCTCAGTGGTTATTCCCTGGGATATCTTGCCTTCTGCACGCGGGTCAGCAAGCAGCGTAAACTCAGAATGTGCATGGGTATCTATAAAACCCGGCGACACTGCCATATCCTTAGCATCAATAATTATATCTGCACCGGTCCCTGCTTTCTGCTTTCTGCCTGCTGTTTTCTGATGAATAAAAGCAATCCTGTCTCCTGAGATGCCTATGTCACCCTCAAACGGTTCTGAACCTGTTCCATCATAAATAAGACCTCCTCTGATCAGGAGATCAATCTTTTTCATATTTTGCATCTTCCTTAAAAAACCTCTCCGGAGATTGTATTGTTTTCACAAATAAAGGCATCAAAAACAGGGAGATCAGCTTTGCCCGGTTCCGGAATCCCGTTATACCTGCATCTTTTATCTGCCCTCTGTAAGTCTCAATTATCTCATTTTTAAGTTCAGGAAGCGACTTTACAGTAAGCGCCATGATCGAAAAGAATTCCCTTACAGGCACGCGCAGAAACTCGAGAGGTTTTAATAAGTTTCCACAGGCAATTATAAGTAATTCGATTTTTGTTGTTGCAGTTAATATTTTCGCTCCGGTTATCATAAAGAACAGCCTCATTGTTCTCATGGATGCTATGGATAGCCCTTCTTCCGTCAAAAAAACAGGACCTGCACTAAAAACAATCCTGCCTTGCTGGAATAAAGCATTGCCTGCGAATGTGAATATCAAAAAAATAGCGATTGGAATCCATCCGCTCATCAGAGATTTCAGGGGTATCCTTAAGAGAAGCATAGGAATTACTGCTAAAATAACCAGATAGACAGTGATGTCCTGTATGAAGAACAGAAAAATTATAAAGAGCACATATGTGATGATCTTAATTTCCGGGGACAATAGGTTGCCTGTAATGTTAATTGTGCAAGTGCGCCGATTGTTCAAATGATGTCTGCATTATCTGGAAATATGCACCTAATCATTTTTGAATGATACAACCTTCTGCACTGCAGGAACAGGAGAAAAATATTTATGAATACCTTCAGCAACAGCCTTTGCTATGTCCATACGGTAAGAATCACATGACAATAATTTTTCTTCTTCAGGATTGCTGATAAATGATACCTCGACAAGCACAGACGGCATTCTGGCGCCAAAAAGGACATAAAAAAGGGCCTGTTTCACTCCAAGGTCTGGAATATTTTTATAGCTCCCGTCAAGGTTTGAGATCATGGTCCTCTGTATATAGTTTGCGAGTTTAATGGATTCATCTCTTTTGCTTTCCCTCATCAGATCACTTTTGATTATCTCAACAATATCCATTTGTTTGTGGATTGCCTTCATTTTCTTAAACGATATGGCGTTCTCTCTTGCTGCAACCTTCATGGCTTCTTCATCATCTGTCCAGTTCAGCAGATAGGTCTCAATTCCTTTTGCCTGTCTCCTCGTGCTCGCATTGGCGTGTATCGACACAAAAAGATCTGCATTTTTTTTGTTCGCTATAGCCGTCCTTTCTTCAAGAGGAATGAATATGTCTTTATCCCGCGTTAAAAAGACCTCATATGACTGATTTGAGGCAAGAATCTTTTTAAGTTTAAGGGCGATATCAAGCACGACGTCCTTCTCGTAAAGTTTTTTCAGCCCCACCGCTCCAGGGTCATGTCCTCCATGACCTGCATCAATAACCACTCTCTTTTTAGCAATTTGAACGCCTGGTTTATCAGCTTTTTTCATCTTGCCATACACATCAATAACAAGTCTCGCAGGGTTATCTATGATAAAGGTCTTATAATCCAATATCTCTTCCAGGTCGAAAACAACCCTTACCGTATCATTGTTAAACTGGCTCGCCCTCACAGTCTTCAGAATACCGTCTCCAACAGGAAGGTTTGTCCTGATCTCTTTTGCAATAGCAGTATTCAGGAGGTCAAAGTACAGCCTGTCAGGATTTGCTAAACGGTTTTTTGAAAACTGTACCGGCTCTGACAGGTCAACAACAATTCTTGTGTAATCCTCAGATGACCAGTAACGGATATCCTTGACTATTACCTTATCCGATGCAGTTATGAGCGAGGGTGCAGCAATGAACAATAAAAGAAGGATGCATCCATATAAACTCTTACTGCTTAATTTGAGGTTTAAAAACAATACTTGTTCTCCAACCCCCTATATATTATTTAAACAGCCTGAACAGCGCTTATCTCGGGAATAGCTTTTTTTAAGTTTGCTTCAACCCAATGCTTTAAGGTCAATGTAGACATAGGGCATGATCCACAGGCGCCCTTGAGTCTGACATAAACAACAGTATCCTTGATATCAACGAGTTCAATATCTCCGCCGTCTCTCTTAAGCCCGATCCTTATGGTATCAAGAACCTTTTCTATATCCTCCTTAAGCATATATCCTCCATATTTTTATTTAATAATAATAAAATGCGGTTATTTATTCAAGTGCTTTATAACAAACTATTTGTTTCTTCTTATTTTTATTAGGATATATCATATAGTGCAAAATGTTCTTATGAAATATATTTTATCATAGAGTCTGTTTAAGTTATAGTATAAAATTGAGTATGAAAAATATTTTTTTAAAGAATAAACCCGTAATTAATAGCAATATTCCGAGAACGGGAATAAAAATGCTATTTATATTTATATTTTTATTCTTATTTTCTATGTTGCTTGTCATGCAAACTCCTGTTTATTCATTTATACAGCCTCCACAGGAAGGTATTTGCAGCCCGGATACGGAAATTTCAAAAGAATGCAGTGATGTAAAGCCTGATGACAAAAATGCAATCCCCGTCTCAAAGAAAAAGAAGATTCCAAAAACTCTCCAAAAACCAACAGATGCAACTGCAAAAAAGGAAACTGGAAATGAGGCAATGAAGCCATTAGGGGATTTAAAAAAACTTGTGGTTTATTTCTTCTGGGGAAAGGGATGCCCTCACTGTGAGGAAGAGAAACTCTTTTTAGGTGAGATGAAGAAAAAATATCCTGACATGAAAATTATTGATTATGAAGTGTGGTATAACAAACAGAATGCCGCCCTTTTAGCCAAAATGGCAAAAGCATACAATATGAAAGCCTCAGGAGTGCCTGTTACCTTTATCGGTGAAAATGCTTTTATAGGATTTTCAAAACAATCTGAAGAAGAAATAACAGAAGCAGTTAACCGATGCCTTTCTCCCGGATGTATAGACCCTGCCCTTGTTGCTGCAGGAAAGATCAGGATTGATAAGAACCATATCATACCGTTGACAGGACCTGAGAAAACAGAAAATCTGGAATGCAAGGAAAAAAGCAGGACAGTATACATACCATGGGTTGGAAAACTTGACGCATCAGAGATGTCTCTGCCTGTTATGACCCTTATAATTGCCGGCCTTGACAGCTTCAATCCCTGTGCTTTCTTTATCCTATTTTCTCTCCTGGGTCTTCTTATTCACGCACAATCCCGCAAAAAAATGCTGCTGATAGGAAGCGTATTTGTCTTCTTTTCCGCCTTTATATATTTTATTTTTATGGCTGCGTGGCTGAACCTTTTCCTCGTGATGGGCCAGGTCGAGATCATAACAAAGATTGCCGGTTTTATTGCTGCATTGATTGCAGCCATAAACATAAAAGACTTTTTCGTATTCAAAAAAGGCGTCTCTCTGACCATACCCGACAGCGCAAAACCAAAGCTTTTTGACCGCATGAGGAAGCTGCTGAAATCTACATCGCTGGCATCCATTCTTGCAGGAACGGTTGTTCTGGCTATAGCTGCCAATGCCTATGAACTTTTGTGCACTGCCGGATTTCCCATGGTATTTACCAGGATACTGACATTGAACAAATTATCCTCCCTTGCGTACTACCTTTATCTCATCCTGTACAATTTGATCTATGTCATTCCCCTGTCAGTTATTGTAGTTATTTTTACTGTGACTCTCGGAAAGAAACATCTTACTGAATCTCAGGGAAGAATGATGAAGCTCATATCAGGGACCATGATGCTGGGACTGGGAGGCGTATTAATATTTAATCCCTCAATATTAAGCAATGCCCTGATATCCTTCCTCTTGCTTGCAGGAGCTTTGTCTGTTTCTGCAATAACAATCTTTTTAACCAAAAAAATGAAATCTTCGGGATGAGCATGCTGTTATTAAGAAGTTCATAAGTAAGACAACATGAGTTGTCATTCACGCAATCCCGAATGCTTTCGGGAGTCGGGAATCCTTCTGAAAACAAAGAAAGATTCCGGACAAGCCGGAATGACATGGATGCTGAACATGGCTTTACTAATGACCACATTAGTAAAGCCTACAAACAAACAGAGGTTAGAATGAAAAAGATAATGTTTCTCTGCACTGCAAATTCCTGCAGGAGCCAGATGGCAGAGGGATTTGCAAGAAAATTCGGGAAAGGTCTGATTGAAATACATAGCGCCGGTCTTATGGCTGCAGGAGTTCACAGAAGGGCAGCTGCAGTCATGCAGGAGCTTGGCATAGATATAACAAAACAGGAATCAAAGGAAATTGACGTCTCCTTACTCAGGCAGATGGACCTTGTTATCACGTTGTGCGGAAATGCCGAAGTATATTGTCCAAGAACACCTCCTGAAATAAAACGAATCCACTGGCCGATTGAGGACCCGGTCAGTAAAATCGGGACTGAAGAAATGATAATGAGAGACTTCAGGCGCGCAAGGGATGAGATAAGAGAGAAGGTTGAGGGATTAATAAAGGATATCGCTGAATCTAAAGTTTAGCCAGAAAAGACTAAGCTCAGTCAGTATCAGAAAATCTTACCAATGTGCCTTTCTTTGCAGTTCCGTATCTGAAGACGGTGATCCCTTTGCATCCCTTTTCATAAGCGAGCAAAAAGGCTTTTGTAACATCCTCTTTTTTTGACCGGTATGGCATATTAATCGTCTTGGATACGGCATTATCAGTATATTCCTGAAAACATGCCTGCATCTCAATATGGTCTTCGGTCGGAATCTCATGCGCAGTTTTAAACAGCCTCCTGATTTTATCAGGTACTTCCTTAATACCTCTCAAACAACCTTTTGTTGTGACCTTTTCTCTCAGCTCATCACTATAGAAACCTTTATTCTTTGCCATTTCAAAAAAGTATTTATTGATCTCATAAAGCTCACTGTCCAAAACAAGCCTTTTATATGCAAGGGCAAACAAAGGCTCAATCCCGCTTGAACAATCAGCAATAATAGACAGTGTGCCTGTCGGCGCTATTGTTGTTGTAGTGGCATTTCTTACACGCGGCATACCAGGGCCATCATAAACAGACCCCTTGATATTTGGAAAGACTCCTCTTGCTTCAGCAAGTTTGACAGACGCCTGCCTTGCGGTTTCACTCACAAATCTCATCAGATCTTTAGCCAGCCTGAATGCTGTTTTGTGGTTATATGGCATCCCGAGAAGCGTTAACATATCCGCCCATCCCATAACACCTAAGCCGATTTTTCTGTTGCCTTTATGCATTTTCTCGATTGCAGGAACTGGATACCTGTTAGCATCTATAGAATTATCAAGAAACCTGACAGCGGTGTTAATATCTCTGAAGAGGGAATCATAGTCTATCCCGGGATTCCTGTATTCTGCACCTTTAATATATTTCGAAAGATTTATTGATCCCAATATACAGGCCTCATAAGGCAGCAATGGCTGTTCCCCGCATGGATTTGTGGATTCCATGGCACCTATATGGGGAGTAGGATTTGCCCTGTTGATCCTGTCTATGAAAATAATCCCCGGATCACCTGTCTCCCATGCACTTGTGACTATTTCGCTGAATACAACCTTTGCCTTCAGCCTTCCGCTAATAGAATTGTTTCTCGGATTAACAAGGTCATACTCTTCATCTTTCCCGAGCGCCTCCAGAAACGCGTCTGTCACTGCTACGGATATATTGAAGTTGGTCAGCTCTCCTTTTGACCTTTTGATCCTTATAAATTCGAGGATATCAGGGTGGTCGACGCGCAGGATTCCCATATTTGCCCCGCGCCTTGCCCCGCCCTGCTTTATAACTTCTGTAGCAGTGTTATAAATTCTCATAAAGGAGACCGGGCCGCTTGCTATCCCTCCTGTTGAGCGGACAATATCTGACTTTGGCCTCAACTGCGAGAAAGAAAATCCAGTGCCTCCGCCGCTCTGGAGTATCAACGCAGCATTCTTCAATGTATCAAATATGGAATTCATCGAATCAGCCACAGGGAGCACAAAGCACGCAGCAAGTTGTCCTGTGTCCTTACCTGCGTTCATGAGGGTCGGGGAATTCGGAAGGAATTTAAGGTCTGACAGGACTGCGTAGAATTTTTCATCCCACTCATTATGGTTGCCACCATACAAATCCTCTACTAAGGCAATAGTCCTTGCAACCCGCCTGAACATATCGTCAGGGGTTTCAATGACATCACCGTTTTCATTTTTGATAAGATACCTTGCCCTGATGACTTTCAGTGCATTTTCACTGAGTTCCATGATCAAATTATATCAAAATACTTTATATGTCAGTTGCTCAAAAAAAAGAGTTCAGGTTGAAAACCTGAACTCGCTCAAAGTTTCTATCGCCTGTTGCAAATAGACTACAGCGTAACTTACTGCTTCTTCCTTGCTTCCAGTTTATTCAGCGCATTAATATATGCCTTCGCAGCGGCAACGATGATATCCGTGTCAGCGCCATGCCCCCTTACTGTCCGGTCATCTTCCTCAAGTGAGACCACAACTTCCCCGAGCGCATCAGTGCCGCCGGTGATGCTCTTTACCTCGAATTTCAGTAATTTGCTCTTTGTTTTTGTCACAGACGCAATAGCCTTATATGTTGCATCTACAGGCCCATCGCCATGTTCCAGGCTGTCAATGATTTCCTCACCAGCCTTAAGTTTTACTGCTGCTGTCGGCTTCTGATTGATTCCACTCACGATTTGCAAATCAATGAGACTGTAAACCTCCGGGACCTTTGCAACGCCTTCTGAAATCAATGCCTCAATATCTTCATCGAATATATCCTTCTTCTGGTCAGCAAGCCTCTTGAAGCGCTCAAATATTTTGTTAAGCTCTTCATCCGTAAAAACATATCCAAGCTCCTTGAGTCTTGTTTTGAAGGCATGGCGTCCGGAATGTTTTCCGAGAACCAGTTTTGTTGAACGAAGGCCTATGCTTTCGGGCCTGATAATCTCATACGTTGATTTCTCTTTCAAAAGTCCGTCCTGATGGATACCTGATTCATGCGCAAAGGCATTTGCTCCCACAATTGCCTTGTTCGGCTGCACGGAGATACCGGTTATCTTTGTCACAAGCCTGCTGCTGCGCATTATCTCTTCAGTGTTGATTTTAGTATCTGCATGAAATAAGTCTCTCCTTGTTCTTATCGCCATAACAACCTCTTCCATGGAACAGTTTCCAGCACGCTCTCCGATACCATTGATTGTGCATTCAATCTGTCCGGCTCCATTCAGTACTGCTGCCAAAGAATTGGAAGTCGCAAGGCCGAGATCGTTATGACAATGCACTGAAATTACGGCCTTATCCTTAATCCTCTCATGGATAGTTTTTATCATTGCACTGAATTCAACCGGGATGCTGTACCCAACTGTATCCGGTATATTCACTGTTGAGGCTCCTGCTTCTATGACAGCTTCTACAACTTCACAGAGATAACTGATATCGGTTCTTGTCGCATCCATGGGGGAAAACTCCACGTCATCAACAAGGCTCCGTGCAAACCTGACCATCTCAACAGAACGTTTTAAAGCCTCATCCCTGCTCACGCGGAACTGATATTTGAGGTGAATGTCAGAGGTTGAATGAAATGTATGAATCCTTTTTTTCGGGGCATCCTTCAAAGCATCCCAGGCGCTCCTGATATCCTCTTCCCTTGCCCTTGCAAGACTGCAGATGACCGGACCTTCCACCTCATTGCCGACAGTTCTGATAGCCTCAAAATCGCCGGGTGAACTGTAAGCAAAACCAGCCTCAATAATATCCACGCCAAGTTTTGCAAGCTGCTTCGCAACCCTTACTTTTTCCTGGACATTCATTGATGCGCCCGGTGACTGTTCACCATCCCGAAGGGTTGTATCGAATATCTTTATGTTTCTCATCCCATAACACCTGCCTTATTCGTTTGCTTCTTTCTCCTGTAAAAAAGAAAGATGTTCTCAATTATACCTCCGGACAAATAAATCATTGCAAATACAAAAAGCGCTATCGGAGGATGCATAACAATAATGGCAAAGACCACAGCAATAGCAACGAGAATCCAGAATGGCTTCCTTTTGCTGAAGTCTATCTCCTTTGCGCCATGAAACCTTAATGTGCTTACCATAAGGACAGCCAGAATAAATGTTAACAGCAGGATATAAATGTTCTTCGCAGGCACAGTCTCCCATATTTCATAATAGAAAATTACCATCGTTGCAACAATAGTTGCAGCGCCTGGGATAGGCATACCTGTGAATGACTTTGATTCAGCAGAACCCATCTGAACATTATATCTGGCAAGCCTCAGGGCGCCGCATGCCATAAACAAGAATGCGGCAGACCATCCGATTCTGCCGTATGATACGAGACTCCATTTATAAAGCATTACTGCAGGCGCGACACCAAAGGCAACAAGGTCTGAAAGAGAATCAAGTTCGATGCCGAACCGTGTAGTGCTGTGCGTCAGCCGGGCAACCCATCCGTCAAGTCCATCGAATACCATAGCGATTATAATAGCCCAGGAAGCTTCGACGTATAGACCCTTAAGCGATGCGAGGATTGAATAAAAACCCATGAACATCCCGCATAATGTAAGGGTATTGGGTAGTATATAAATTCCTTTTCTCATTTATTAATTATAATAGAATCATCGATTATTTGCTCAGGGCCGCACTTTTCCAAAAATTGAATCAATCTTCTTGATAAGAAATTATTTTTACTATATATTTGATGTATGAAGACATCTAAGCTGATTTATGTTTTATTTTCTATCGTCTGTCTCCTGTCCATTTTCTCGTGTGCAGGAGTAGAATCAAAACCTCCTGCCCAGGCTGAGTTTGAGACCGGTCTTTCTTTTTTTAACCGTGGTTCATATGCAAATGCGATCCCGCACTTTGAGAAAGCCACAGAGCTTAACCCCGAGTTCGGTCGGGCTTACCTCTATCTCGGCAGGACTTACTTGAACCTTGGGAGATGGCGCGAGGCACTTTACCCCCTGAGAACAGCGATGAGGCTTTCCCCCGAAGAATCCAGGAAAGAGATTGCTGATATAATCATGGATATTCTCTTGCAGAACGCCGCAAGAATCGACAGGAATACCGAATCAGAGATTATGGATTCTCTGAAACAGAAATAACAGAGGAAATAGTATGAAGGAAGAAGAAGGACTGATAAAATGTTCCGAAAAAATACCGAATTCCGGGGACACCATACTTAATTCTCCTTGCCTTTTGTCTTTGGGCCGGGTTTTCGACGCCGTAACGGTCTGCCCGAAACACTCTCCAATCTCTCCACAAAACTGACGTCGCCCAAAGGTCGCCCTG
>Ga0194126_10009047_pt1 | contig 13371 bp, 10 predicted proteins | sample TA2KigC150mmetaG_FD_148641 | JGI IMG/M metagenome (GOLD analysis project Ga0194126, IMG submission 148641) | Freshwater microbial communities from Lake Tanganyika, Tanzania - TA2015035 Kigoma Deep Cast 150m | ecosystem: Environmental > Aquatic > Freshwater > Lake | place: Tanzania: Lake...
GGAGTACCTACCGAAGTTTGTAGGAATGCTTCCGGTCAACCCGGTGCAATTGAGGAAGGTAGCATAGTATCCGCTAGAACTCAGAAGCGTGTTGTACCGTCCAAAGTCGGTCGGGATCGAACCTGTTAGGGCAGCGCAGGCACGGAACGTTTCATAGAATCCACTTGCACCTATCAGCGGCAGATTATCGAACATCTTCGCTGGGATCGTTCCAGCCAAAGCCGTGCATCCACGGAACATTTGGTAACACGATGTGATGCCGGTGATCCCATTTACTGCGCTCAGAATCTCCGTCACCAACGTCGGCGTGTAACCATAGAAGACAATCCGACTCGCGTTGCCCGACATCTTGACGTTGTAAGTGCCGGGCGAAGCGTAGGAATGCGAACACGTTGTCAGCGCTGAGTGAGTGTACCTGGTCGCCGAGCTATCTCCCCAATCGACATTGAAACCACTCGTGCAACCTGAACTCCCGAATGAGAACGTCTGCGGCGTGGTGGTGGTCGTGACCTCGACCCAGAAGCCGTCCAGATTGTTCGTGTTGACGGTACTCAGGAACGCAACGTCTCTGTGCCCGGCAGGCTGAGCCAACACCGGGACAACGAGCAGGAGAAGAGCGAGAATGTTACGGAGAAGCTGCATAGGAGTAGAGCACGTCGGTTTCAGCCGTCCCGAAGCATGTCAGGCTAAGAATCGCTGTCTTGTTCGCCGCGATGCTCGCCGGTGCCGATGATCCGATGTACACCCAAGAAGCGTTGAACGCCAACGTCCGGTCTGAACCGTCGCAGATGATCCGGAACGTCTTGGTCCGCCCTGCCGCACGGTTGCTCGATGCTGTGAAGGTGAAGTTGCCACTGAGGGTCAACGATTCGTACGTCTTGCCAAGGAAATCTACCGTCAACGGAGAAGCGCCAGCCGTGGTGTGGCCAAAGGTGACGTTGTTGGTGACACCTACTGCATTCGCATAAGCCGTCGTGCTGACGTTCAACGTCCCGGTGACGAATGTGTCCGTGCCGCTTGGAGCGATAACCAAGTCGCCGCTCGATGTAGTCGAAAAGTCTGCGTAGTTCGCGGCGCTGCCGTTGTTATCGTTGTACGTCAACCGGAGGTTCGCGCCAGTCGCCGAGTTGATCTCAAGCTGTTTGTCAGGACCAATGGTGCCGACACCAACAGAACCGGTGCTCGACTTAATAACCAGCCTGCTACCAGCCGTCCCAGCATAATCGTAGAAAAATAGATCGTTGCTCGTTGCTGAAAAGAAGGGCGTGTTCCTGTCTACTCCAAATGTCCACTTGCCGGCTCCAGACTTGTAAAACGTGAGGTTAGGAGCATAACCATCAGTTGCATCTACTCGCATTGTTTGGTCTCCAGTTCCTGCTAACCGGAGCCCAGTTCCACCGCCTACAGGACCCGCAATGTCAAGTGGAACCGTCGGAGTTACACCTATCCCAACCCTACTCCCGCTTGGTGTGATCTGTAAATAACCAGAACTCGTCGTCTGCAAGTCCGTGTAAACACTCCCATCCGTATGCGTCAGCCGTATCTGCGGGTTGCTGGCGTCGAGAACGTCAAGGCGACGGTCGGGACCGGTGGTGTTGATGCCGACGTTGCCTGCGTTTTTTATGAGCATCTTTACATCAGATAACCCAGCATTGGCGGAACTTGTACCGCTATGTTGCACAAAATACAGATCACCACGGCCATAACTTGTGCCATCATTCACATAATAGATCCCGCCTTTTTGATAAGTTCCACTCTGGCCAGATAGATTAAAACTTAGCGCAGAATAATTGTTTGCGGCATCAGTTCCATTATCAAGCGATAGTTCGCCACCCTTATCGGTTGCATCCTTTCGCACAGCTAATAATACCGCCGGCACCGCCGTCCCAATCCCCCAGTTTCCGTTTGTGCCCGTCAAGTAGCTGGCATTGTTACCGGCGCCGAGGCTGACGCTGTTCGCGCCCAGGCTAAACATGCCCGTGTCCGTGTCGCCGATGAACGTGTGGCCCGGCGCAGCCGCAGAGCCAAGACCGGTCGCAACCGTGTTCGTCACCGTCAATCCTGGCAACGTCGCCGTGCTCCCGCTGCTGATCGCGCCAGTCACATGCGTCGCGCTATTGATCGCCGTTGTCCCGGTGTTGGCCGGCGTGATCGCAATGTTCACGTTGCTACTGCCAGTGTTGTATGTCCCGCTGACCACTCCCTGGAAAGCAGCCGTCGCTGCGTCACTCATTGTGAGTTTTGCTCCAGCCCAATTCGTCGATGTCGCCTGGTCAAAAGCCTGCCCGTTGCGGGCAATGACGCTGCCGTCCACGTTCAACGTCTGCGCCGCGCCGCCGCTGCCGCGGCTCAGGTACATCTGGCTGTTCTGCGCGTCTCGGATGAACACAGAATTCTCGTTGGCCGAGTCCGTGTCCCAGTACGAACCCACATTCTCCCAGCGGTTCAGGCCGATGTTGAGCCAATGGCCGCCCGAAGCAAAGAGGTAAACCGAAGCGCCTGTCGCGTACTTGAAGTAATTGTTCGCGACGTCCACAGCAAACGCCCCACCAAGCCAAATATGCCGTGGTGTCTCAGCGACCTTGCCGATGAAGGAGTTGCCCGTGATATGCGTGTAGCTGACGACCCCACCGTTCGCTCCAAGCTTGAGCTGCTCCCAGGTCACGGTTCCGGCTGTTTCCTCAAAGTGGCATCCAGTGATGTGCGAGATGTTCATGTACTCACTGTAAACAGCGTGCCCGAACAACCCACTAAAGTCCGAGTTTTCCATGAACAACTGCATTGCACGAGTATTACCAGTTTGATAAATACCATGCGCACAAGCGATAACTTGTGTATCGCGAACAGTTAACTGCACATCGCCGTCGGCAGTATTCACCACAATGGCACCCTCCCCCGCTGGCCCCACTGAGTTAGAAGCGATGAACTCGAATCGACATTTTTCGAATAGCAGGAATTTGGTATCCTGTCCAGTCGTAGTAACAATATTAAATCCGTTAGTCAATCCACCAGGAGTTTGCCCATGAACATTTAATCGCCGAAAGGTCCATTCCTGAGCATTTGTTAAAGTCATTAAACCCAGCACTTGTCGATTAGTGGCAACATTAAAGGTTAAATCCTGAATTGTTCCTTTTGTTCCGGCAATCCACATAGTATATTGATTTGTAACCGTACCATCATACTGTAAAGTACTTCCACCTAGTGTTGCACCAACAAGAACAGCATTATTAGTTAATCTTAATTGGCTATTATACTGAAAAGTTCCAGAAGGAATTAATGTAGAAAGACCTGCTGATTGAAGATGTTGAATAGCTAACGTAGTTAAGGTATCACTAGTATACCCAGCCACTGCACCAGCTTTTCGAATATCAACAGGTTGGTCCCTATCCATTCTTGTCCAATAACCTTTAATTACTCCGCCAGGTTTAGAGATAAAGGTATCGTAAATATTAGTTGTCGCCGGTGATTCAGTATAGCCAGTATTATATGTAAGGTAAAATTCTCCGCCACCACCATCACCCGGCATCCAGTAACCACGGGCAACAATTGTTGAGTTACTATAAACAAAGCTAGACGTAACGACAAGATTCTTTAGATCCGGAATCTTATCAACATAAGTAACTAGCGCTCTTGGAGGGTTATAGACAGTAATAGAAGATGGCTGCGCCATTAGTGACGCAGCCATCACAAGCGGAGAGAACCTAAGAAGTTTCATTAGTTAATACCAGCTTTTGACCACTTATCCTGTGCACCAAGCCCATCAGATGGGTAAGACAAGAGAAACATTGGAACAAAGGCCTTAACACCAGAAAGGTCGGAAGCACTACCTTGATCTCTGAAGAGTCTAAAGATAAAGGTTGCTCCAGTGGTATTTGTTAATGTATCGATCCGAGGCCAGTAAGCTCGACTAATTGTCCAAGCTGCTGCCGGTGCTGCATTGGTAATCCTAACAGTTGTTGGCGCCGGAGAAACATTGCCAATATTGGCTAACGAATAATCCAACCCCCAAACAACGTTAGTTGTTCCGTCATTAACATCTCCTGTCCAGAGAATTTGAGGGAACACAACACCGCCTTCTTGATAGTCCTGGGGAAGTGTAACAGAAAAGTACACTTGATCATTCGCCGTGGTTGGCTGGAAGAATGGAACAAGAAGATTTCCACTAGCGCCGTAGGTAGTTAATCCAGGAGAGTTTGTTCCAGAGCGGAGCATAGCAGAGAAAGGAACTTGTACGGTATTCCATGCTGGCTTAAATACTTCGTTCCCATATCTCTTATACACTGCAATCTTATGCGTACGAATATACGTATAAGGACCACCGCCAGCCGGAAAATACTCAAAATACATCTTATTTCCCGCTAAGCGCGGATAAACAGAAGCATTAGTATTGGCAACGACAAGAGCATCATTCAAATAAACCCGAATAATACTATCCCCATAAGTAACCTTAAAGTTCACAACAAGATTTGTGGGAATATTATATGCACCGGGATAATTTGCCGCTGCCTGATTGGTAAACGAACCAGTCCAAAACGTACCGATAACCGCTGCAGTTCTTGTAAACTGTACGTGTATAAGATCTACAGCTAAGTTTGGAGAATTATTGTCAGCCAATGTATCTCTTCCAAAGGAGATAACAAACTGATCATCACGTGCAGCACCTTCCTTATTATACCACTCAACATTCATGTCAAAGACATTAGGAATGTCAGAAAGCTTATAAGAAAAGTACGTAATTCCTGAGGTGCTAACTTCCACGGCGCCGTTGGTAATATAACCCAAGAAAGGAGGATTAAATCCTAAACTATAAATCTGCCAAGGCTTTAAAGCGCCGGGAGGAGCACCAATATCAGGTTCTGTCGTGTTTGCTCGCTCAAAGTCGTCCCAAAGAAGAATAGCATCTTCGTAATTCCGGCCAATGGCGACAGGACTATCCATCCTGATCCAGCGACCGGTAGTACCTGTTGGTTTGAAGCAATCCAGAATATTAGTTGCCCTAGTGGAGGAATTATTATACTTAAATGATCCCCCAAGTCCATCGCCCTCTCGATAGAGATCTGGACAATAGACAACATTATGGATTGTCAATGGGTTGGTATCCAACAGACGCTGGATCAAGTTAGTCTGTCGGATATAGCTCAATTGTGCCAAAAGGCCCAAAGAGATCAGAGGTATGAGAAAAAGCTTTTTCATTAGAGTACCTGGAGATATCGGCCAGTTGTAACTGCCGTTGGTTTAATCACATCACCATCGTTTGCCGTCGCCGTTGAGGCTGCATCGTACTGATATGTTCGAAGTCTCCCGTCAAGAATCAGATCATATAAGAGTCCATCGGCGTAAAGTGTCGATGCCTTCATCGAAGCAACACTTGTAAATGGACGCCGTGATAATGTCTGACCAGCTTGTCGAGTACTTGAAACAGAACCAACACGTGCTTCCTTCAAAGCTTTATATGCTATATAGCTCATAATAAAAAAGATGGCGAGATCAGGAAAGAACTAAAACTGATCTCGCCATCAGCATGAACCGGAGTTATGGATTGCTCCGATAGGTTACCTCCACTAACGCATCCTGATCAGTGTAAACTGTCAGGCCCAACGCTAGAATTCGCTGCCAGACTTTCGCCGAGGTCCCGCCCGCAGGAACAACACCGGAATAGATTCTTGGCCGCTCATTCGTAACTGCTAAGGTCAAGGTTGTCACCGTGTAGAGCCCAGCAACAATTGTAACATTCGTATAGCCCTCAGGAGAGATATACGTGTTTGTAGTGTTGGTTGTATACGACGTTACATTCGTATATGCTGCTCGTACAATATTTGTGATTGCCGAAGCAGCATCATAGAAATAAAACGTAGTATTGGCGCCAGGATTTGCTGTCAATTGGATCGAATCGACTATATATCGACCTGACAGCAAGTTAACTGGTGTAGCAGCAGTTGTCGCCGAAGCAACAGCATTTTGACCCAGCGCCGAAAGCGCCAAGAACGGAATAAGAAGTAGGAACTTTTTCATGAGTAGTATTAGTTAGTGGTCAAACCGACGCGCCGAAGAGAAATTATCGGCAGAATGTTGAACTTGTTGTCACCAACAATCCCAAAACTTGCTTCTGCTTGCAGACGCAAGTAATGACCGAAGGAGTTAGTGTCTGGGATAATGTTGCCATTGGCATCTTGACACTGGGTAAGAAAGTTCTTATTCAAGATAACCTTTCCATTCCAATTCATCTTGCCAAAACCTTCTGGAACACCGCCACCAGCAAAATCCGCCGGCGGTGGTCCGATTTCGATAAACGAATAATTCGGTCCGCCGAGTAGGAAGGACACAACATATTGAGCATTCCTCGCATAATCAGGAAGAGGCTTAGTTCGCCCGTATTCCGGATCAGCGGGATTAAGTTCAATTGTTTCTGGCGCCGGAAATGTCGGATTAAACTGAGCATCAACCTTAATCCGATAACCATAACGCTCAAGTTTCGTAACAACTTTGTTCCAGAACAAGCCCTTGAATGCATCAGTAACAATGTTCATGTTCAACGGCCGATTCTCCTTAATCCAAGGATCATCAATAAACTGATTCCAGACCTCGGATTGAGTAACAAGGCAGAAGCGCTCATTCAGAGCTTGAGCTTGACCTTCTGGCATTCCAGTACCTTCGTATGGGGTTCCACCAACGGATTCCTCAAACTCATTCAGAGCTCGAAAGACTTCTGAAAGAGAAAGGTGACTAGAAACGTTAACCAGGTTATTCTGAAGCCAGCCATTGGACTTTCCGCTAGCGCCGTTGATATCGCCCTCACCACTCGGCGCCGAGACCAAACCGGTTCCGCACAGATAGACATAAGGCGACCAGTGAAAAATATGAGTCCGATAGAACATTTCCTCAAAAATCAGAATCTGTCTATCGATATTCTCACGATGGGGAGCAATATTTCCCCTCATAAAATCCTGAAAGGAAGGCAGGAAGTTAAAGTGGGGAGTAACGAATTGCTGCCAACGAAGCTTTGCGTCAGTTGTCCGTTCCCGAACACCGATGACGTCAACTTTTGGCATCTGCGATAAAAGATTCGGAAATGCCTGTTGCCGTAGGGTTGGCGTAGGTTCAACCATCACACGTTTCATGGTATCACCTTGATTAGGTGTCCATGGAACTTTTCCAAGAAGCTTAGGCCATGTAATCCAATTTTTTCTGAATTGCGTCGTGGCCTTCGCCAAGTAGTAAGGGAGCTTACTATACATGTTAATGTCTTGCGGGCTCCATCCGCCGCAGACATTTTGGTCTATACCTGGAACTTGCATACAAAACAAAAGGGTAAGAGCATTATCGGAACGCGGTCCGATTACCGTGTTCTGCCCGCGAACAATGTCGTGGCACTAACAGTATGCCCTTACCCTTGTAGCCCCTATTGGAAATTTTCTAGCAAAGAGTATGCCAACTACCTCCCACCAGTAAGCTTCGAGAAGGCATTCCAAAGATTAGGATCCTCACCAACAGGATTGCTAGAAACCTGCACACTAACTGGCCCTTGTGATTCAATGGCTTTTTGCTTGACACCAGTTTTGTATTGATTTAACAGAGCACCAAGGCCATTAATAATAACAAGAGCCTTAGCAAGCATTTGAATCTCTGGACGAGCCTGAAATAAAGATGGAAATTTCTCTAAAGCTTCCTTATAAGGAGCATCTAACTTCTTCCAGTCAACTCCCGGGAAGAGCATACTATCAACTCTTTGTAAGATTGAGAGTAACCCGTCATGTTTAGACTTGAAATCCCCTTGAAGCCCACGGATCTTTCCTTCGACATTCTGTTGGTAAAGCTGCGATTGATTCAACTTTGAAATAATCTCAGCTTCGGCTCTTGGACTTGCTTCTATGGGCTCTGATGTTGAGTAGTTTCCCTTGTCATCGACAAGAAGTTCCTTGTAAGGTTTCCCGGCACGGACCTCTGCAAGTTGATCCTTCCAGAAGTTGTGCTCAAATGAAAGATTTTCTAATACTTGTTGATGTTGACGAACTTCTGGATGGAGTTGCCAAGCATTAGGATCCTCGTACCAACGGAGGTCCCTAGCGGCGTCGAGGTCTTTTTGCTTTGTTTCAGCGGATTTTTTTAGACCGAGATAATCTATGTATGCAGGCTTTAGCTTGGCAAAGGCATCATTGGACATTGCACGAAAGAGATGAACATCTTCCTCGGGAAGACCCTCCATGTCTCTCGATGGACGTTTTTCCTCTGGCGCCGGTGGGGAAACATCAAGATCACTATCTTGAGGAGTACTTTCGGGAGGACTTGGATCTGGAGCTTTTCCCAGATCATTCATGAACTCCGCTACTGAGTACGCTGGGCTTGGTGAGGAACTTGGCGAGGGTGTCTGTAGATCGGGCATAGTCAACTATTGTGTCCAGAATATATGATTCTTTTAATCTGCTGACTACCCTGTCATCTGGACCATATTGAACAGCAAGTAGTCTAGCATCCTTAGCCAACTCCAACGAGCGCCGTAGGAGATGATTAAGGAAAATACTTGTCACTGGGTGAGCAAGCCATTCCTTATGCGCCAGGTTGAAGTGCTCCGGGGCCAGTGACAAATTGTTGAGCGGCTGCGAGAAGTCTGTCAAGGTTTGCATTGTCTTCAGGGGATAGTTGTTCCCTCGGCGCTGAGGCTAATGCCGAAGCTAGTGCTTGGATAAGTCCATTACTGTCAGGAGCATTGAGCGCCGCTAGGAATTGCGTAGCTTCTTCTGGGAAGAAAAGTTGAATTGCAAAACGGAATAGGACATTTTGAAGAGATGATCCTTGAGAAAGTTGAAGGAACTCTTTAACTAAAGCTTTCTTTTCTTGGCGCTGAATCCAATCAACATCGCCAGCAGGTGAAAGAAGGTAAGGTTTCTGTACTCGATCCATCGGCACCGGGAATCCTTGGATATTCCCAATGGCAATATTGAATTGTGCTATTCGCCAACACGCAGAATACACACGTAGAATTACGGTAGCAAGTGCCGCCGTTGGAACCGATGAGATTAAACTCTGCTGTGCTTGCGCTGCTCTGATTTCCTCAGCGGTCTTCCTAGAATCCTTTCTATTACTAACGGCGAAATTAACTTGTCCTGTTTCGGATTGCTTTTCAACCGCAAGTCCTTGAGCAACTTGAAGAGTAATTGGATCAGGGTATGGATAATTCCAGAAATCAACTTCTCTTCCTAAGATTACATCCGGTTTAAGTTCAGATGTTTCACTTACAGTATTTAATTCTCCTGTTGCTTGATTTTTGAGACTAGCATATACATGACTAGCGCGGGTAGTTCCATTAACCATAGAAGTCCAGAGCGCCGTTTGGGCCTCTTGATCTGGTAAAAATCTCTGCGCACACCCTTTGACATTTAATAGAGTCTCATCCTCGATAACTTCTGTTGGGAAGAAGAACAAAGGATACTCCTCCTCTGGTGAACCCATTCCATTGAATAACGCCAAGGGTGGGCGCAGATAAGATGAACACTTGTCGGAGTCCCAATAGACCCAGATTATGTTGTCTTTCTTACGAAAGACTCTCCAGACAGTTACTAGATCGTTGCGTTGGGACTCTTTCTTATCTCGAGTTAATAAATCGACTTGTGCTTTATCAAAACCCATAGATTCTACAAAATGCTCAAGCTGCCAAGGATAATACTCAAAACGGCGCACGATCCTTTCGCAAGCTTGAAGAGAGCCTTTTGTACCTTTAGGAAAGATAAGATCCTCTCTGGGAATGTACTCAATAGCACACTGTAATGGTTTATTTGGATCAAACCGAACCTCAAGTGTTACACCACCGTGGAGACATACAGCATCAATAGCTTGTGTCCAAGGAATGTCCCAACCTTCATAACGCATCCATCGAGAGAATGCAATCTCAAGATCCTCTGCATGAACATCAGGATTAAGAGCATCCTGAAAGAGAAGAAGTCGCCGTGATTGTTGCAAGTATGCTAAAAGCGGAGGTTTCTCGCGCCGAATGGAAGCATCAATAGAACGAATCGGGATATATGTTTCATCGGCGGAGATCTCTTTTGCTGCACGTTTTTCTTGAACATTGACATCAAAGCGCCGAAGATCTCGTCTTAATTTCGTCGCCGGTTGTTCCCCTGATTCCCACTCCGAAACAAGAGACGTATTAAGTGTGTGCTCTTCACTATACTTTAACGAGGACTGTTGGTCTGCCATAAACTGGTCTCCTTACTGGGAGCTTGTGCCATTCATAAAGTTGTGCAAACGTCTCAAGGGACATTCCGGAAGGTTTACCTTCGACGGGAGCCTTGTTATCGGTTGGCCGAAAGCTCCTAAAGCAAAGGACAAAGGCGTCGGCTCTATCGGGAGATTCTTTTGTCCTAATCCGAGCCTCAGATTTAGACTCAAGTTGGTACCTTCCACCATCTTTTTGATCATAGTATCTTGCTGTCAACTGCCGGACCAATATCGGATCCTTTTTTGAAAGTACTAGCAATCTCTTTGCCACAAGGCGCCGAAGGTAGAAGTAATCCTCGGCGCCGAGATTTCGGAACTCTTTCTTATTGAAAGCTGGAAACTGGTTCAAACGGCGCTGGATTTTCCAACCAAGGGAAATTAGTCTATCAATTATTGCTCGTCCTATACCGCCGTCATCGGCATAAAAGCGATAGTCAAAAGCCTTATATGGGAAGAGGAACTCATCAATAACCGGCGAGGTTACTTCTGTATTCTTTTGAACAAAGTGAAGAGCCCCCACAATATGGTTCCCATTGCGAACATAGCATGAATTCTCATCGCCACCGGCGGCAAGATCTAATCCAATTCCAATAGTGCCGTCTTGCGTTGGTACTTGACTCCGAAAGCACTCTTCAAAGAGTGCCTCTGAGATAACAACGTTATCACCATAATCGGAAAATAACGCTAAGATAGAAGAATCGAACCAAAAGGGTTCTTTGTTCTCCTTCATGTAATCTATATGAGACTTTGGTATATGGGGACAGTCGTATGCGGAAATGTGTCGAAGGTAATATCTATTTAGCTCCATCTTAGCTGGCCAATGAATAGCATCAAGAGATACTTGATAAAAGTGTCCAGATTTCCCTGCTGGAGAAGAGATCTCAAGCCAGTATGAGTATCCTGTACATCTTGCTAGGGCATCAAATATCGACTCTGGAACTGACTTGGCTTCATTAATTATGATTGCCATTTTCCCATCAGTAAATGGATGAAATCCCTCGGCCCGTTTAGACTCATCCGTGACAAAGAGCTTGATCTCGCTTCCGGTGCGAGTACATGTATGGTAGAACTCAACGGAATCAAATAACTTTCCAAATGCCTTATTGGCACCTTGAATAAGTTGTCTGATATAGATCTCTGTTTGATATTTCAACTGTTCGTGGCTGGCAGAGGTAATAATGACTCTGTTCCTAATGCCGCAAGCAGCAAACCAAACAGCAAAACCGGCAATCAGATATTGGTCTTTTCCGGAACCGTTAGCCGCCGGGAGACAAAGTTTTAGAGGCCGATCTGGACAAGGGTCTTCTTTACTAGAGTAGTTCCCAGGGATAGTATATCCGGCCATCATCATCAGCATTTCTGCTTGCCATTTATGAGGATGAAGATTAGGGGCACAAGTCAGTAGGAATTGTAATGGTGAATCGAAGTTGAGAGGTTCACCAAGGGATTGTAATAACGGCGCCGGAGTAATTTCCGCTGGCGCCGTTTTGACTCTATTCTCAATCTCAAGAATCTTGGCTTGGGTCTCCAGGCTCTTGAGATGCAGTAGTTCCCTGATCTCCCTCTCCGATGCTATTGGGAAGTCCTTCATTAAGTATCCTTATACTCTCTTTGTGTGCTGCGTCAATTAAGGTATTTAGCTGAACAATGTTTACTGGCGGTACCTGACGCATTTTCGCCGAGCCCCGTTTCTGTTCATAAATGAACATTCCAACTCTTGCTCTCAGTCCTGTATCGGGATCAAATTTTGCGATCGCCAATAGGCCCCGCGCCAGGTCTTGCACTTCTTCCTCGGACCAATCTTCCCTTGGCGCCGCCATCTTAACAACGCTAGTTTCCAATCCTAATGCCTCGCCGATGGCCTCAGCACTTAATCCTTGTTTACTTAACATCTGGATTTGTTGTTGGATCATATGAGGGAAGGTAGCAAAAGAATTGCCAAAAATTTGTGAGGGGTATGTAAGGGGTATGCTAGAAATTTTGTGAGGGGTACTGTTGTGGGTTTTCCGTTTCCGTTCTGGGGCCTGACCGGGGGGACTTTGCAGTACAGAGAACTTTATCAGGCAAAGCAAAAAGAGCTTGACAGGTACCTCTTGACAAGTATCTTAAAGGCGAGTCAGGCTGCTCTTTCACATCCCGTAGGTAAGGCAGGCAGAATGCCTTCTGCCGCAATGGCTTAGGCATTTGAAACATACTTGACGTGATTGCTGGCGAGAGTCGGTAACTCACGGCGCAGGTATGTAAGTCTTTGGTGGTTAGTCGGTTAGCTCCGAGCAGCGCACCCCAAGTCGGGGTGGCACGATGCTAGTCATGTTCCTTGAGACGCCTAGAGGATCCTCTCCTCGAAACTGTTATCGCCAAGGGTGTTAGACTATAAGACCTTACCGAGGCTGGCCTAGGTTGCTCTTGCTGCCGAAAGCTCGCAAATGCGTGATTGAGCCGCTAATGTGGCTACTTTGACAGTTCATGGTGGGTAGGGATTTGACTTCCCGAAGCAAATGTCTGAGCTACAACGGTTTGGACATATGACCACAAGCCTGTGGTTGCCGAGGGTTGACGTGCGATGAAGTACGAGATCCCTAACATAATCCTGAGCCTAATTCCAGCAGCAATCGTCCACAGGGTCCAAAACGGACTGGACACTGCCCTCTCCGAGGGCTTGGAGCGAAAGACCATTCGGTGGACCAGTAAAGTGGGTAAATCCAAGTTCTCCATCACGTCCCGCGAAAGACGCGGACGTGAGGAAGAGGGCGGGCTTACCCTAAGCCCTAGCGAAGCAATGCTCCATTGGAGCATTCAGATCAACAACCTGGCCGATGAGGTGGGAGCATTTGATGTTAAGCTCCCGTTGATCATCCGGTTATGGTTTGAGCGACTGGCAAAGGCTGAGGCTGAGGCGGAAGCCGAAAAGGCCAAAGATACTAAGTAACCACTCAAGCACGCGCAGGTATCCCTGCCGTGCCCCCTTTACCCTACTCACAAGCGAGGCAAGGTAGCAGAGACAGTCATACCTGTCACCGTGACACTCTTACCCCGACTCGCAAGCGCCGAAAGCGCCACAGGAAAACCATCGGAAAGTTCCTTGAAACTCAGCTAGGGCAATCTTGCGCCCAGCGTTAGAGTCACCTTCCTCCGATGGCGATTTTAGAATCTGAG
>Ga0194126_10009048_pt1 | contig 13370 bp, 9 predicted proteins | sample TA2KigC150mmetaG_FD_148641 | JGI IMG/M metagenome (GOLD analysis project Ga0194126, IMG submission 148641) | Freshwater microbial communities from Lake Tanganyika, Tanzania - TA2015035 Kigoma Deep Cast 150m | ecosystem: Environmental > Aquatic > Freshwater > Lake | place: Tanzania: Lake...
CCGCCGTGAGGCGCTGCGGGGGGTTTTTCTGATCATGGATATCCGGCATCCATTGACGGAATTTGATGACCGGATGATCGAATGGTGCCAGCATTACGAACTGCCCATCCACATCGCCTTGACCAAGTCGGACAAGCTGAGCCGCGGGGCGACTCACGAAGCGCTGCTCAAGGTGAACAAGATACTCGAGGCGCGGTCGGCGCAACCCGTCAGCGTGCAAATTTTTTCCGCGCTGAAGCGGGTGGGTATCGATCAGGCGCATGCGGTGCTCGATGCCTGGCTGCGGGTTTGACGCGATAGTTTGCCGGGAAGGAGGTGGGTCGGAATGATGGGTCGCCCCAACCCCGCGGGTCTGTCCATCCAGCCCACCGTTCGCTGAGCGGAGTCGAAGTGAACCGACCACCGGCTTGGGCGCCGTTGGCTTCGACTCCGCTCAGCCAACGGCGCCCGCGCCTGGCGGCATTGAACAAACGCCCGTGCTACCAACGTGATCAACCCATTGAACCCACCTCCGCCGGGAAAACCGCAAAAAAAACCCCGAAGCCAAGGGGGGGATGCTTCGGGGCGGGTAGTGCCCGGTTGGGGGATACCGGGATTGAAAACCATGAACGAACCCCCGACGTATTCGCCAATGGGTTTGTGGCTCGGACTGGGCTTCGACCCCACCCTGTCGTCACAAGTTCCTTGAGGGTGATCGGGTGGTTCAGTTGGATTACATGATGGCGGCGGCCCGGCTCGGGAACAGTTATCGGTCTGTCCCCCTTGCGGAACTATTGGCCAGGGTAATGCCACGAAGAGACCACGCCGGGTCGTGGCGTTCTTGCCGGCACGTTCAAGGCAAGGACCTTCGGTTTAATCCTCACGAATCTACGGAACCCCATACCCCATGAATATCCAGAAAATCGTTACCCTCCATTTTCATTTCGCGGTCTGGCTCTCCATCGCCTGCGGCATCGCGGCTTTCAACCATCCCGAACGGGTGTTGAGCGATGACGAGGGTCTTTATGGCCCTTTGCGCAATAATCTACTGTTCGCGGTGGGGTATCTACTGCTGGGGCAGATTGGTCTCTGGTATGCCCGCTATTTGAAGGGCGGTCATTTCGAGGCGCTGGTCATGGGTTACACGTTTCTGGCGACCGGCTTTGGCGCTCGGGTCTACGCCGACGTCAATGGAATGCCCGTCTCGGGCTATTTTGTCACGGCCCTGTTTTACTTCGCCTTGGCCCATGGGCTGTACTACGTCCTGGGACGCCCCAGGGAAGACGTATCACGCATCACCAGCGACTGACGGCAAACCGCATCGCCGGTGGCGGTCAGCGGGTATGAAAACACCCCCTTCAGGACGTGGCCGACAATCATTACCTGACTGGAAGGCAGAATATATGAGCACTCTTACTGCCATTTCAGGAGGTTATTTGTAGCCATACCCTTGCACAGCGTCAGACCGAGTAGCTCGGAGTCTTATGGGTGATCCTCGCTGCGCCTGCGTGCTGTCTGACTATCCAGAGGTTTCCCGAGGATGCGGGTCTCAAAGTGTGTCCCACACCAACTGGTAAATGTCCTCGCATTCCCGACCCACGCTGGCCAGAATGGCTTCGAGGCGGCTGCTGGCCTGGGCGACGAACTCTGGGTCCTTGATGGCCTTGATGTTGATCTGGACATTGAGTGCGGCGCTGCGCAGGGCGGCATGGGCGGCCAGCACGGCGACGCCTGCATCGCTGACTACATTGCGGTTGCCTTGTTCGGCGACGACGCGGCTCAGGGCGATGATGTCGGCGCAGGCTTGCGCGCACTCCAGAGGGGCTTCGGTGGCCCCTTTCAAGGCTTCCTGGATACGCGCACTGCGCGCCTGTTTATCGGGTTCGGTTTGGCGGGGCAGGCCATAGGCGGCCATGACCGCGTCGAAGGCGCGGATGTCGGCCCGCACCAAGCCGATGAGCCGCGCGCGCAGCGCCTCGGCCTGCGCCAACGTGTCGGCCATGAGTTCGCCGACCTCGGCATAATTCTGCTTGCCGACGGTCAGGTTGCAGACCATGGACACCAGGGCTGCCCCCATGGCGCCCATGATGGCCGCGGCGCTCCCGCCTCCAGGGGTGGAGGATTGGCTGGCCAGCTCATCCAGAAACTGTTGTAGAGGGGTATCTTCGATCATGGGGCGGAACTCCGTCGGGCTTTGGTAAGCCCGGATTATAAGGCAGCTCAGGTGTCCCCCCAATGATAGCCGCCAGGCCTCAGGCCCGGCGCGCGGGACTCATGAGCGCGATGGTCAATGGAGAATTGCCTCCCGCGGATCGTCCGGTCATGCTCATTCTGGGCTAGACTTAACGGCTTTCCGTCACTGGATGGCGCTCACCCATCTCCTTGCCGGGTTGCTCGGCCGTAACCCCCTCTTCCTTGTTGCCAACGAGTCCTGACTCCCATGAAAAAATTGTTGTTCCAGCTCGATACCGATAGCCATCCGTCTGTGTTCGATACCGTTGTGGGGTACGACGGCGGTGCGGATCATGTGGCGCCGCGGGGTGGGTTGACCCCCGACGCGGTGGGGGCGCTGGTCGATGGCGCCATTTTCACGCGAGGTCCCAAGGATAAGAAGAATACCGCCCTATTCATCGGCGGGAGCGACATGGCGGCGGGTGAGGCTTTGTTGGCCGCCGTGCGCAAGCGGTTCTTCGCCGATTTTCGCGTATCCGTCATGCTCGACAGCAATGGCAGCAACACCACGGCCGCCGCCGCCGTGGCAAAGCTGCTGAAAAGCGGCCCGCTTGCCGGCAAACGGGCGGTGATTCTGGCGGGCACCGGGCCGGTGGGACACCGCGCCGCCGTGATGCTGGCGCGGGAGGGCGTGGCCGAAATTCGTCTGACCAGCCGGGTGCAGGCACGGGCCGAGCGAACGGCTGCTGAAATCAAGCGGCAATTCGGCGTGGAGGTTGTGCCGTTGCAGGCGGTTGACTGTGATGACCGGGGCCGCGCCATCGAGCATGCGGAAGTCGTCATCGCGGCTGGCGCGGCGGCCGTTGAACTGCTCAAACCCGAGCATTGGCAGGATAACCCTACCCTGGAGTTGCTGGCGGACGCCAACGCCACACCGCCACTGGGTATCGGCGGTGTGGAAATGACCGACAAGGGTGTGGAGCGCTCCGGCAAGCGGGTGTGGGGCGCACTGGGTTTCGGGACGCTGAAGCTGGCTCTCCATCGCGCTTGCATCACCCGCCTCTTCGAAAGCAATGATCTGGTTCTGGATGCCGAGGAAATCTATGCCATCGCCAAAACGATGGCCTAATTCACCGAATGCGGTGGGCTGATTCGGCAACTGCCCAGAAATTTTGGCTTGCGGGATTCAGTCCGCCCCATTTCACAGTAGAATTCACACCATTCGAATCTTCTTGATGAATCAGGTTCCAGATGATGATCGATCGTAAAGCTACCGTCGGCGTTAAGGTGGGTGAGGTGCAAATTGGCGGCGGCGCCCCCATCGTCGTCCAGTCCATGACCAATACCGACACGGCGGATGTCGCCGCCACGGTGCAACAAATCCACGAGCTGGCCCGCGCGGGTTCCGAACTGGTCAGGGTGACCGTGAATAACGAAGCCTCGGCGGAAGCTGTCCCGCATATCCGGGAGCAGCTTGATGCCAGAAACTGTCATGTGCCCATCATCGGCGACTTCCATTTCAATGGTCACAAATTGCTGGAAAAATATCCGGCTTGTGCCGAAGCCTTGGGTAAATACCGCATCAATCCCGGCAATGTGGGACGCGGTTCCAAGCGCGATCCGCAGTTCGCGCAGATGATTGAATTTGCCTGTCGCTACGATAAGCCGGTACGCATCGGGGTGAACTGGGGCAGTCTGGATCAGTCCGTGCTGGCTCGGTTGCTGGACGAGAATGCACAACTGGCCGAGCCGGAGCCGTTGGAGGCGGTCATGCGAGAGGCCGTCATCACCTCAGCCCTGGAGAGCGCGCATCGCGCCATGGAACTGGGGCTCCCACAGAACCGCATTGTCATATCCTGCAAGCTCAGCCGCGTCCAGGAGTTGATCGCGGTCTACCAGTTGCTTGCGGCGCGCTGCGATTTTGCCCTGCATTTGGGGCTGACCGAGGCGGGCATGGGGTCCAAGGGTATCGTGGCGTCCACCGCCGCCCTGGCCGTGTTGCTGCAACAGGGGATCGGCGACACCATTCGCGTCTCGCTGACACCGGAACCCGTACAGAATGACCGCACACAGGAAGTGATCGTCGCGCAGGAAATACTGCAAACCATGGGCGTGCGTTCGTTCCTGCCACTGGTGACCGCCTGTCCGGGCTGCGGCAGGACCACGAGTACGTATTTCCAGCAATTGGCTCAGGACATTCAGAGCCACATCCGGCACAAAATGCCGGAGTGGAAGCAGGTATACCACGGGGTCGAGGACATGCAGGTCGCCGTCATGGGCTGCGTGGTCAATGGGCCTGGCGAAAGCAAGCACTCCAACATCGGTATCAGCCTGCCCGGCACTGGCGAGGATCCGGTCGCTCCGGTCTACGAGGATGGTTTGAAAACCGTGACCCTGAAGGGTGACAGGATCGCCGAAGAATTCCAGACGCTGGTCGAACGTTATGTGGATAGCCATTATGGCCGCAAGGATGCCACCCCGGTCTGAGTACCCTGGGGGCTTCGATGCGGCAGTGTCCGCACGCCACTCTGGCGACTGGATCGTCTGATTCCGGCGGACTGGCTAGCTTGATGGCGTTACAATAACCTCACTTTCTATCGGATCTATCGACTTACCGCACCTCCGTGCGCTAGGCGGCATGCCTGACTCGATTCGAAAACCTTCCATTCCCATCACGCTGAACACACGCTTATCCGCCTCGACGCGGATTAGCGTGTGTTCGCCTAATTTTTTTGAGGAGCTTACTGATGCGTAAAGTATCCACAATCCTGATCCTGTGCCTGATTGCGGGCTGGCTGGCAGGGTGTTCCAGCGACGGCGGCAAGAAACTGACGAGTCGCGGTCAGGTCGCCCATGCGAAGCAACCGCGCCGTTATCTGCGGGTTCCCATGGATTTCGCCTATTCGCCACAGTATTCCTTCCCCAGCGGCGCACGGTCCATTGATGATGCCCTGTATGCCTTCGCGCCGGTGGCGGTGGATCAGTTGAAACCCTATTTCCGCAAGGCCGGCGTCAATTATCCACCCAGCGAGATTGTGCTGATTGCCATCAAGGATGAAAAGAAGATGGAACTTTGGGCACGCAGCAACGGCAAGTTCAAGCTGATTCGCCCCTATAACATCAAGGCGGCCAGCGGCATGCGCGGGCCCAAGTTGCGGCAGGGTGACCGGCAGGTGCCGGAGGGGGTTTACCATATTTCCCGCCTCAATCCGAATAGTAATTACCATCTTTCCATGAAGGTGGATTATCCCAATGACTTCGATCTGGAGCATGCGGAATACGATGGCCGTTCCAATCTTGGCGGGGATATCTTCATCCATGGCAAGAACGTCTCGGCGGGGTGCCTGGCCATGGGCGATGCGGCCATCGAGGAGTTGTTCGTGCTGGCGGCGCATGTCGGTACCGAGAACATCAAGGTCATCATCGCGCCCAGCGATCCCCGTAAGCGGCCACTGGATAGCAGTCTGCCCAGCCTGCCGGAGTGGACACCCGAGCTATATCAGAGGATCACTCGGGAGATCTTCGCGGTGACTCAAGCCAGGCCGCCAATCAAGCTGGCTCACAGCAGTCCATTGCATCCGCTATACCGCGCCGCCAATTAAACCCGGCGGCGGTCGCTTCCGCCCGGCTTCGAAGGCCGGCTGGAAGCGGGGCGCCGCGCCGATCCCACTCCCTTCATACATCCTCCGATCGGCGAGCGGAAATACTCTCATGATCAGGCGACCGTATTCTCCCTTGGGGCGCCGGGTCAATGCCGCCAAGGCTCCGACTGAACCGTGTTCATGGGTCTGTTGTCCTAAGTCCCATTAACCAGCATTCACGTAATCAAATCATGACAGTCAGTCTTGCCATCGAGCCCAAGTTGACCGATTTCGATCCCCTTGCGGCGCTCGCCTGGATCAGACCGGAGGCCGATTGGCTGGCCATCCGGTATGTCCACGAAAACACGTATCGGCGCTGCGCCCGCAATGGCAGGCCGGAAGAGAACGCGATGCACCTGGAACGGGGGGTGATGATCGAAGCCATGGTCGATGGTCGGTTGGCCTACGCGGCCACGAGTGACCTCTCCCGGGAGGGGGTGATACAGGCCGCGCGCCGCGCCGCTGGGGATGCCCGTGCGACGGCGGGCGACCGGCTCGCGGATTTCTCCCCGGACTGGCGACCCGCGGTGCAAGGCTGCCAGAATGCGTCGAGCGCCGCCTGGCTCGATTCGACCAGTCTGGCCGAATTCAGTGATCGCCTGATTCAAGCCACCCAGCGCCTGAGAGTGACCGACGACGTCGTGACGGCGGTTGCCGAGGCCGTCCTGCTGGAGACCGAAACCCGTTATGTCGCCAGCCACGGGACGGATGTTGCCCAGCGCTTTCTGATGACCTGGCAGCATTTCGGGGCCATTGCCCAAGCGGGTGGCGAGACGCAGTCGCGCTCCATGAACGGGCCCACCGCGCGCTGTGTACAGGGGGGGATGGAAACCTTTGGCTGGGATGCCCTGCTGGATGATTGTCAGCGTGTGGGCGAGCAAGCGCTGGAATTGTTGCAGGCCGAGAATTGCCCCGACGAGGTGCTGGATCTGGTGCTGGCGCCGGATCAGATGCTGCTCCAGATACATGAGTCCATCGGCCATCCGCTGGAACTGGATCGCATCCTGGGCGACGAGCGCAATTACGCCGGTTGGAGTTTCGTCAAGCCCGAGGATTTTGGTCGCCTTCAGTATGGCAGTCCCCTGATGAATGTCACCTTCGACCCCTCGCTGACCGGTGAATTTGCCGCCTATGCCTACGACGACGGGGGGACGCCGGCCACCCGGGAATATCTGATCCGCGAGGGACGGTTGCTGCGCGGGTTGGGCGGTCTTGAGAGTCAGTCCAGGCTGGGCCTCCCCGGCGTAGCGAATTTCCGTTCCGCAAGCTGGAACCGGGCGCCCATCGATCGCATGGGCAATATCAATCTGGAACCCGGTTCGGCGTCGATGGAGGAGATCATGGGTTCCGTTCGGCGAGGCATCTCTATGGAGGCGAATCGCTCCTGGTCCATCGATGATTACCGCAACAAATTCCAGTTTGGCTGCGAGTACGCCCGTCTGATCGAGGATGGGCGCCTGACGCGGGTATTGAAGAACCCCAATTATCGTGGCATCACCGTGCCTTTCTGGCAGTCGCTGGCAGCCGTCGGCAAGGCCGACAGTTTCAAGGCGTACGGGACGCCTTACTGCGGCAAGGGGGAGCCGAATCAGGTCATCCGGGTGGGCCATGCTTCACCCCCTTGCCTGTTTCGCGCGGTCCAGGTGTTCGGCGGTGGCGCATGAGTTTCGTCCAGACCAGCCGGGAGTTGCTGGACGGGTTGGGCAATGCGGTATTCGGGCAACTGATCTCCGGTGAGGAACTGACCCTCAACCTGGCGGCTGAAGATCAACATTACCTGCGCTTCAATGGAGGACGTGTTCGCCAGTCCACGCGCGTGCGCCAGCAAAGGCTTGCGCTGCGATACCAGGCCCTGGGACGGCGGGTGGATTTTACCTTCGACCTGAGTGGCGGGATCGCCGCGGATCTGGAGACAGCCTTGTCTCTCCTGCAACGGGCCAGGGCGGAGGTGACCGCCTTGCCCGAGGATGCCTATCTCACCGTGGTCGAGCAGGTGGAGCGCGGCGATGTTCACCACGAGGGTCGTCTGCCCCCGCTGGATGCACTGCTGACTGTTATCGGGGAGGAAGGTCGCTCCGCGGATTTCACGGGACTGTATGCCGGCGGCACGCAACTCAGGGCCACACGCAATTCCAGGGGCCTGCGGCATGTGTTTTCCACCGAGAATTTCTTCGTGGACTATTCGCTCTATACCGTGAATGCGGCGGGTGAGAACAAGGCGGTCAAGGGTTTGTATGCTGGCCGACACTGGGAGGCTGGGCAATTCCTCGAAAGTTTGCGGCGGTCACGGGAACGGCTGAGACTGCTGGAGGGGGTAGGGCGTCCGCTCGAGCCCGGCAATTATCGCGTGTATTTCGCACCGGCCGCGGTCGACGCCATCATCGCCCTGTTTTCCTGGGGCGCCGTGAGTTATTCGGCCTGGAAAAAAGGTGACTCGGCCCTGATGAAATTGATCGAAGACGAGGTGCGACTTTCGCCGTTGTTCAGTTTGAGCGAGAATTTTGCACTGGGATTGACACCCCGTTTCAACAGTCTGGGCGAAGTTGCGCCAGAGTCGCTGTCGGTCATCGAGCAGGGGCGTTTACGTAATCTGCTGATCAATTCCCGAACCGCCCGCGAGTATGAGGTGCCGGGAAATGCCGCCGAAGTCGGTGAAGGTCTCCGCTCGCCGGACATGGCTACCGGCACACTGCCGGAGGCGAATGTGCTTTCCGCGCTGGATAACGGTCTGTATATCGGCAACCTGCATTACCTGAACTGGAGCGACCTCCAGCATGCCCGCATCACCGGCATGACACGCTACGCCTGTTTCTGGGTAGAAAACGGTCAAATCGTCGCGCCCATCCGCGATTTGCGCTTTGACGAAACCCTCTACCGCATCTTTGGCTCGGAACTGGAAGCTGTCGGCGCAACGGCCGAATGGATCATGCGGACGGATACCTACCATCAGCGGTCGGTGGGCGGTAGCCGAGTCCCGGGTATGCTGCTCCGGGACTTTCGCTTTACCTTGTGAGAGCCGCCAAGGCCCGTGAAGTGTTGGCCGGATATGGACCGGTGATTGGCTTGGAGCGCGAGTCCTTGACTACCACGCCAGCCTAGAGGCGGGGTCATCCGCAAGACCGGATGGATTCCCCCGCCTTCAAGGCCATCACGACATTAGCGTCTGGAGTTCCACCAGACGGTTACTCGGACGGCTCCTCGCTGGTCCAGTAATCCAGCCATTTCTCCTTCGGGTACCACATTTGCAGCAGTGAAGTGAAGATCATGATGGTGGAAGCCAGGCTGTAGCCAAAGCCCCCGATCATCGTGAGCCAGGCAAATGCCGGGATGTACTTGGTCAGCCACCAGGAGAGTACGTCGAGTATCAGGAAGGCGAAGGGCGTGGAAATCATTATCAGCTTCCACTTCTTGGGAAACTGGGCCAGACCGAAAATCCAGCCGACGTATAAAAAGATGAAGGCAATGCCGAACAGGTGGATATGCGAGACGCGGGTCAGCGAGGCGATGCTGACACCCTCGTCCACTTCGGCGAGTTTCTTGACAGTCTCGAACTGGCTGAAATCGGGGATGGATGCGCCCGGCCCATGGCAGGATACGCAGTATTGATTGATGATGGGCTGGATTTCGGACTTCCATTCCTTGATGCTGCCACCGTCCCGCGTCCACTGGATCAGCCGAAAGCGTGCTTCCTCCGGCGCCATGGCCTTCATCTGGCCCTTGAGCATGGATTCCAGCTTGGAGCCGCTGCGGTTGCCATAGTAGCTGTAGACAATATCATTGAGGGACAAACCCGGTTTGCCGTCGGCCTTGCCGTGCGTCTCCATGATCTGAAAGCCTGCCATGAGCAGACCCACGCCGATGACCAACAAAAAACCGGTAAACAGTACCTTATAGGTATCGGGCAACTTTGCGAGGGTGGTAACTTGAATCATGGAAACAGTCCTCCGGGATAAGATTGAATTCAGCCCTCATTAAACCTTGCCATCGTGCGGGCGACAAGCGAAAACGCGGGTAGACCCGGTAAAAGACTGTTACCCGTCACCGTTTACTGAAAACACCGCTGCTTGGCCGTGGGCGGGTTTGCTCGAAGACATTGACCTAGGTTGAAATAACCGTTATATTTCCAAGTCTTGATGGTTCGCCCAGCGGCTTTTCAAGGAAAAGCAATCGGGGTATAGCGCAGTCTGGTAGCGCGTCTGCTTTGGGAGCAGAATGTCGGGGGTTCGAATCCCTCTACCCCGACCAAGCGCTTGTAGCTCAGCCGGATAGAGCATCGGCCTTCTAAGCCGAGGGTCGCAGGTTCGAGTCCTGCCAAGCGCGCCATCGAAGTATCAGATCAATGGTGACTGTAGCTCAGTTGGTAGAGTCCAGGATTGTGATTCCTGTTGTCGCGGGTTCGAGCCCCGTCAGTCACCCCACTTCATCCCCTCGCATTTAATCGCACTGACGGCAAGTTCAGTGCAATCGAGAAGTTCCTACACCGAACAGACCAGCCTAATCCATTGGATCTGGCGATCATCCCCGCAAGCGGTGATGATCAAAGACCTCCTATTTGCGCTGCAGACGCAGGGAGTTGAGCACCACGGAGATAGAACTCAGCGCCATGGTGAGGGATGCGATCATGGGGTTCAGCTTGCCCACGGCGGCAATGGGTATCGCCAAGGTATTGTAGCCAAAGGCCCAGGCCAGATTTTGTTTGATGATCTTCAGGGTCTCGCTGCTGATTTCCAGAGCGTCGGCTACCTTGGTGATGTCCCCGTTGACGAGGGTCAGATCGGCGGTTTCTATGGCGACATCGGTCCCGGTGCCTATGGCGAACCCGACATCGGCGGCCGCCAAGGCTGGGGCGTCATTGATGCCATCACCAATCATGCCCACCTTGTGGCCCTGGGCTTGCAGTTCCCGCACGATTTCAAGCTTGCGCTCTGGCCGGGCCTGAGCCACGACTTCATCGATGCCGACCTGCCGGGCCACGAAATCGGCCGCCGCGCGGATATCTCCCGTGACCATGATCGTTTTCACGCCGCGGCGATGTAAGCGCTCGATGGCTTCGGCGGCGTTGTCACGCGGTTTGTCGGCAATTCCGAACAGTGCGGCGAGTTGGTTGTCCACGACGCAGAAAACCGGTGTCTTGCCGTCACTCGCCAACTGTTGGTGAAGTTGTTGGAGGGGCTCCAGGCTGATTTCAAGAGATTCCATCCAGCTTTGATTGCCGATGATCATGGCCCGGCCCTGAATCTTCGCCTGTAACCCATGCCCCGGAATGACTTCAAATTCCTCGGGATCCATCAGTGGGCAGTCACGCGATTTGGCGAACTCGACCAGCGCCTTGCCCAGGAAATGCTCGGATCTGACTTCGGCGGAACCGACCAACCCCACCAGCGTGTCATCCGCCAGTGTCGAAAGGTTGGTGAAATCAGTCACGTAGGGTTTGCCCTCGGTGATGGTCCCGGTCTTGTCGAAGATGATGGTATCGATATGGGTGGCGGTCTCCAGGCTCTCCCCATTTCGGATGTAGATTCCGCGCTGCGCGGCCTGGCCCGTGCCGACCATGATCGCGGCCGGTGTCGCGAGGCCCAGGGCGCAGGGACAGGCAATCAGCAGTACCGTGATCCCGGTGGCGAAGGCCGTGGTGAAACCCGCGCCGGCCAGCAGCCAGACGCTGAAGGTGAGACCGCCGATGGCCATGACGCTGGGCACGAACACGGACGATATGCTGTCGACCGTCTTCTGTATGGGCAGCTTCGAGGACTGCGCCTGATCGACCATGTGGATGATGCCCGCCAGTACCGTATCGGCGCCAATGGCCGTCACCTCTACCTGCAAGGCGCCATTGCCGTTGATGCATCCCCCCACGACCTCATGGCCCGGTCCCTTGACGACGGGCAGGCTTTCGCCGGTCAGCATGGCCTCATCCACGGTCGAGAGCCCCTCAGTGACGATGCCGTCCGTCGGAATCTTCTCGCCTGGCCGGATCAGGATCAGGTCACCGATGATCAGATCATCGACCGGTACCGTGATCACCTGGCCATTCCGGATGAGATTGGCGGTGGGCGGTTGCAGGTCGAGCAGGCGTCTGATGGCGGCATGCGCACGACCCTTCGCCTTGTCCTCGAGATAACGCCCGAGCAGAACAAAACAGATGATGCCGGAAGCGGCATCAAAGTAAAGGTAGGGGCGACGGAAGAAGAGGGCGGCCGAACTGTAAACGTAGGCGGCGCCCACGCCCAGCACGATCAGACTGTCCATGTTGGCCGAGCGCTGCCTGGCCAGCTTGATCGCCTTGGTCAGGAAGGGTTTGCCGGACCAGAATACGATGGGGGTGCTGAGAATCCATTGCGCCCAGCGCCAGATGGCGCCCTTCCATTCCGCCATGGCGATGATGGTGACCGGCAGGCTGAGTACGGCGGCGATGAGGGCGCGGCGGCGAGATTCCTTGAGCCGATTCTCCTCACGTTCCATCAACAGCTTGCGTTGAGAGACGGTGTCCAGCGGCAGGGCGGTGTAGCCCAGCCGATGGATGTGGGCATAGAGGTCTTCCTGCGGAATATCGCCATAAACCATGCCGCTCTCGGAGGCCATGTTGATGGTGGCCTGGCGGATCCGCGGGTCACGGCGCAGTACCAGTTCAATCAGCAAGGCACAAGACGCGCAACTGATACCCTCAACGGCGAACTGGATTTCATGCTCCTTGTCCGTCCGCGGAAGTGAACCCAGCGCGTCGGCCCTCTTGTGTGACTCCAGCCCAAGGTTTGGAATGACGGCGTCCAGCAGGGTGCAGAGGTTTTGCACTGGCAGTTGGGCTGGGTCGAAGTGAACAATCAGGCCGCCCAGGGCGGGAATGGCGCGAACCTCGCGAATGGCGGGCCGTTTCCTCAGCAGGATGTCCAGCGCGTAGATACGCTCCGGATCATTGCGCAGACTGGGCGCCGAAATGCGAATTCGGCGCCTGAGTTGATGTTCCAGGCGGAAGTGGCGTGGATTGAGTTCGGGGGCGGCCATGCTCGTCACTTCCTTCTCCTGTTGATTGATGGTCAGCCTAGGCGTTCTGCGGCAGGCGGGCTTGAACCGAGAGATAGATCAGGTAAATCGTTGCCAGCCACTCATAGCGATGGGTCCAGGGTCTGGGTAACCACTCCGTCATGATGTGGTGCCAGTGCAATTTGATCATGTAGAGCATCAGAAGATCGTTCATGAACTCCTTGACCCAGCGCGGACGCTGGTTGGCGGCGGCTACCGCCGCGTTCAGTGATCGCTTCAACACAATGCTCATGGCCTGAAACGTTTCGCGGATCTCCTGGAGTTTGCCACGCAGCCATGCCGCCAGGCCGCTCGCGGTTCCCGCTTGAACGGGTACCAGTGACTGTTCGTCTCGCCGAGCCATCGCTTTCTGCTTTCGCGCCGGGGCAAAGCGGCTGGACAATGAAGATACAGTCTCATGGAGCCAGCGAACCACATCGGCAAATCCGCAAACGTGAGCAAGATATCGGATGGAGAGTTTGCCGCGGTTCGAGACCAGGTCAACCCGATAGATCCCCTCCCTGGCGCCCAGCTTTTCGACAAGCATGGCGGCCAGTT
>Ga0194126_10009051_pt1 | contig 13370 bp, 11 predicted proteins | sample TA2KigC150mmetaG_FD_148641 | JGI IMG/M metagenome (GOLD analysis project Ga0194126, IMG submission 148641) | Freshwater microbial communities from Lake Tanganyika, Tanzania - TA2015035 Kigoma Deep Cast 150m | ecosystem: Environmental > Aquatic > Freshwater > Lake | place: Tanzania: Lake...
TTAAAAATAATAATCCTGCTGAAAAAATATGCTTTGGCTGAATTATTTTTACAGAGTTTTCGGTAAAAGTAGAAAACGTTCCTTGTAAGGAGATAATATTCAAAATACGACGGTTGTTTACCGCCTGTTGTTTTATTGCATTTATGGTAAATCATTGCCTCAGGTTCATATATTATCCTATAACCAGCTCTTGAGGCGCGGATCGTAAAGTCAGCGTCATCCAGATACATAAAATAATTCTCATCCATCATGCCAATTCGATTTATAACCGAGATCGGAACAAGCAAACAACAAGTTGAAGCTACCTTTATATCTGCTCTAAAAGAAAATTCCTCATTATCAAAAGGGTAAACTTTATGCCCCTGAGGCCTGGAACGCCACCAATCATAATCTTTCCCCACCCAGTGGTCTATCCGCCTTCTGTCAAAATCACATACGATCTTAGGGGCCACCAGCGCCTGGCCGCATTCACGCGAAGTTAACATCATTTTTGTCAAGAAATCGTGCTCGACCACAGTATCGTTATTTAAAAATAGGGCATAATCACAGCCCCTCTTGACCGCAAAATCAATACCAGCATTGTTACCGCCTGTAACACCCTTATTTTCACTCAAAAATACACAGTTTATGGTATCCTTAAACCTGTTTCTTATCATCTCGGCCGAACCGTCTTTTGAGCCATTATCCACAAAAATAATTTCAAAAAGTTTATAATCACTCTTTAGAAGCGAATCAATGCAATCGCTTGAATACTCAAATCCGTTGTAATTAACTACAATGATACCGACTTTATAATCCGAATTTCTCATGCTATGTGCCCAATTTTTCCAGCAAAAAATCACCTATAGCCAAAATATCAATATCTGTTGATAAAAAACACTTGATGGCATCTTCCGGCGACTCAACAATTGGCTCTCCTGCAACGTTAAAAGAAGTATTGAGAACCATAGGAACACCGGTTTTTCTCTCAAAAGCTTTAATTAAATCATAATACCTCTCATTTACTTCCTTTGCTACTGTTTGAACCCGGGCGGTATTATCCACATGTGTTATTGCCGGTACTATTTCCGCTTTCCCGGGCCGGACATAAGGGGCAAGCAGCATAAAAGGCGATTCAACATCCAACGTAAAGAATTCACCCGCTCTCTCTTTTATAACTGAGGGTGTAAAAGGACGGAAACTTTCTCTATGTTTTACCCTTGAATTAAGCATGTCTTTCATGTCTTTCCTGCGGGGGTCGGCTATTATGCTGCGATTACCAAGTGCCCTTGGGCCGAATTCGCTTCTTCCCTGCCACCAGCTGGTAATCTTTCCTCTGGATATCTCATCAGCCATCTTATCGCATAATTGCCTAAAATCGCTGTAATGCCTGATTATAATTCCTTTGTCCCTGAATTTATCTATCGCCTTTCTGACATCTTCCTGGGAGTATGGTTTCCCCAGATAATCATGTTCGGAGACATAAGCCCTTTTATGGCCGTAGATAATATTGTATGCATACAGCGCCTGCCCGACTGCCAATCCTTCATCTCCCGCAGAAGGGAAAACAAAGATATTCTTAAATTTGGAGTGCGTAAATACCTTATAGTTAGCAACACAATTTAATCCGACTCCTCCGGAAATACAAAGGTTCCGGGAAGCCGTCTTCTCATACAGCCAATCAGCCAGATAGCACATTACATCTTCAACTATCTTCTGCGCCGCAAAAGCCAGATTTTTATAAACACCGGAAAACGGTTCATTTCTTTCTTTTCTTTTGAAATTCTTAAGAAAAGATGTATATTTTCCAAGAGTATACGGGTATTCTTTAGCTCTCAGGCCTGAAAACAAACTTCCGGGATTCCTGAAGTCAAATTTTCTCACGCTATAACGAAGTTGCTTCTTTAATAAGTCGTAATACTCCGGCTCTCCATAAGGCGCCAGGCCCATCGTCTTGCCTTCTTCGTTGGTTTTAAAACCGCACTTTCTGGTAAATTGCGAATACATACTGCCAAGGCTGCATACCACGGGAAGATCCTTTAAAATATTAATAGAGCGGCCTTTACCATAAGCAAGACAGCCGGATAGCTGGTCGTTATTTGTTCGTACTAGGGGCACTCCCTGGCCGTCGAGAACCATTATTGCGGCTTCTTCGAACGGCGAAGGCAAAAAGGCCTGGCAGGCATGCGCAAAATGATGCTCAGGGACAATAAAGTCGATCTTCGGGTTTTGGCGTAAAAAGAATTTCTTCGCGCTTTCGTTATACCTATAGCTGTACACAACACAATCTACTTCTTTAAGAGTAACACCTCCCGAAGAAAGTACTATATCAATAAGCAGGAGAAATTTTTCAAGTTCAGCAAAGTCCACGTTCGAATAGTCGCCTTCAAGGTCAAAAGGGAGATCGATATTATCCTGGTAGGTCCTGGGATCATTTCGCCAACCGAAAGTGGCAAGGTCGGTTTTTGTAATAGGCAGCAACATATCGTATTTCTGTCGCGTGAGCCTCTCCAAGCCGCATGCGCCGGTAATCTTGCCGTCAATACACAAAGCAGCGCTTGCTCCGTGCCCGACCATAACGCTTAAGATACATTTTCCTTTCATTGTTTTCTTCCGGTCATTTTTCAAGTTTTATACCGCATAAAATGAACCGCCCCTGGTCAGAAAAATCCTTCCAGTCAAAAAGACGGAATAACAATCTGTCCGCAAGATACCAAAAACAGACCAAAGGCAAGTAAGCCATCCTCGCATGTTTTTTTAACAACATCACCTGCATCGAGAAACCTATGCTATACAAATGCCACCCTTTTATTTCTTTTATTTTTAAAACAGGTAAACAACAATCTTCGATCACCCTGATATCAATTGGGCCCTCGCGGGGGCTTGAAGCAGCATAACCGTTCTTAACAAATTTTTTAAAAGATTCATCCCATAGATCAAATATATCCGGTATCCTGCCGGACAAAAAGCTTACCCCCTTACAAAACACATAATCCAATAAACATAAAAGCTTTCCCCTCTTAGAATTAGCGCATCTCAAAGGTTCATATATATATACTTTACCCTGAGGCTTTAAAACTTTAATTATGTTTTTCAGTATAAACCGGAGTTCATTGGGAGGCAAATGGTGCAAAAAAGCATTAACAAAAATACTATCGAACTCTCCTTCATGGCCTCCATATCCCCATTTCAGAAGATCGGCGCATTCAAACCTCGCGTTTCTTAGGTTTTTTTTGCTTTTTAGTTGCTCTGCCAGCTCTATCTGTTTACAGGAAAAATCTATTCCTACCACGCTCATGCCCTTCTCTGCAAACTTTGCGGCAAGCCATCCGCTGCCACAGCCAAGGTCCAGCAATTTACCGCCTTTTTTGAATAAATAACCCGTAAAATCATTTTCCAGCTGCGACCGTACTACCATGTTGAATGGCTTATTCAAACGCCATTGATGAGCCATCAATGTGGAATATTTCTCCCACCATTCCAACTCGTTTTTATGCCAGTCCTCATTTATAGATTCTCTTTCGATGTGCATTGTCAAGGATTAAGCTTGCCCTCTTCCCAGAGCGCTATCATTTTATCCGGCTTTAGAAACAATTCAAAATTCTTTTGCAGCCAATCATCCGGAAAATCCCACCATTTTATTTTAAGGAGTTTTTCCCGTGTCTTTTCATCAAACCGGTATCTTATTAATCTTGCCGGCACCCCGCCTACGATAGCATAGGCAGGCACATCTTTTGTTACAACGGCACCCGCACCAACAACGGCCCCGCATCCTATGCTTATGCCATCTTTTATAATAGCATTCCTGCCAATCCAGACATCGTGGCCGACACTGGTAGTTTCAAAACTTACAAATCTATCATCGCTGCAGTAATGCTTAGCAACCGGATTATTACAAAGGTAGAACGCCGGATGAGTGCTTAAATAACTTACAGCATGCCGGCCGGACCCGATATTGACACCCATAGATATAGAACAAAATTTTCCGATGTTTGACTTAATAATAAGGCTATCTCTTTGGATATAAGTATGGTCGCCGATCTTTGAGTCCATAACAGCAACATCGTAGAAAATAACGTTATACCTGCCTATTACAGTTTTTTTGTCCAAACTACAGCCGGGATAGAATATGCAAGTCGGATTTTTTATTTGCAGATTCAGCCTTCTCAACATGTTCTTCAACATAAATTCAGCGCTTATGCGCCGCCTCCGTCTTTTCATTCGTCATTAATGAAAAAATAAAATTAAGGTTTCTTTCGATATTCTTACCGTCAAGCGGACCGATATATTTTTCAAGCACGCTAAACTTCTTAAACTCTTCAAAGATACCGCTTCCATCATAGAACGCATTGATCTTCTCTTTAAGTTCCGACGGATCGGAGGCGCTGACCAGCTCAGATCTTCCGTCAAAAGGCGGATGGGAAAATTCCTTGTCTTTCTTATAATACAGCACAGGGATGCCCAAAACTGAGGCCTCTATACATGTTTGTGAATAGGTTGTCACATAAAAATCAGCCATTCGAATCACCCGTTCAAACGGCTGGGAATCAAAAAGCTTGATATCGAGATCATTAAAATATTCGCTGAGAAAACTGCGGTACTGGCCGATATAGCCGTTTGACCTCACTTTTAGGACAAGCTTCATTTTTCTTCCTTCACTTTTAAGTTGACGCACGGCGATAAGTATATCATTCAGAAAATCAAACTCAAAAGCAGCATAAGATATCAGGTTCATCGGGCTAAAACCAGCGGCCCCGATTAAGATAACGGGTTCCCTGCAATCCACTTTCTTTTTAAAACCGCTATTTACATATTGGTCCATCCTGGGGTCACCCAACGCTAAAACATTATCCATACCTCTGAAGTAATTCTTTTTAATAGATTCGCTATAAGAATTTATAAATGTTGCGTCTTTACTTTCATCCAGAAAAGAATTCCCAAGCATTCCGTTTATCACCAGATATCTCGGTATATTATTAATCTTACAGTAACCGCAAAGAATGCCGTTAGCTGCCCCGATATTTGAAACTGTAAGCATGAGATTCAACTTTTTATCTTTAAAAAATTCGCTGGCCTCATCTATTCCTGAGATGTATCCCGGCAAAACCCTAGTGATAATCTTACTTATTATCTCATATAATAAGGTACTAATTTCTAACCCTTCCACCTTTAAAGATTGTGACTTCTTTTTCTCAAAAGATAACATTAGGCCTGATGCTATTGATTTATGACGGAAATTTGCCCTTCCAACCGGCAATCTTCTTTCTTTGCCTGAAATACAAAGGCCAGAATAACCCGTAGAGACCAGCCTGATATTCTTCCTTCCCTTCAAGCTCTCAATAATGCCTTGAGTAGGGTGATACTTCAAAGCGAAAATGTAATTATATTCAATTCCGTTCCTTAATGAATAAATGGAAAGGTCGGTTAGAACATCCACGACGGTTGCGGCAACCGACTTGACTAATTCCTTAATGCCGAGCCCTCTTTTACCGGTTCTTTCACTTAGCCATTTAGAAATCGGGAAATAATAAGCATTTTCCCGCCGTGTGACTGCTGCAATGTTCCAGGATGTGTTCTTTATTTGCAGCCTATCCATAAAAAAGAGAGTGTTTCGATTATTTAAGCCGACATAGAGATTGCGATGTTGAAGGGACCTAACCGCAAGCAGGCTCAAACACACTCTGACAGAATTAATAATTTCATTCCACAACTCAAGACGGAAGGCATTGCCAAAATCTATTCCTTTATACGAAAATATATCCCTGCCTTCCTTATCCTTGAACCAGCTGGAAAAAAATCTGTAAACATCGAAATTATATTCTTCAAGCACATCCGGTTCAAGAATGCTGTCAAAATAACCGCTTTTTCCACCCTCAGATAATATTTGGTTTCTCAAGGCAAAATCATAAGTCAAAACCAGGTCTCTGTCTCTTTTGTACTCAAAAGGACAACAGCCCCAGTAATTCCTGTCTTCAACCAGAAAAATATTTCTATATTTATTATTAAAAATCAGGTCGTCCATTATTTTCCTGAGATCTTGAGCTTGACATACTCGGTAAATGCAACGATCTCTTTTTTATCTAAATTAAAAAAATCCGGCTTAAATATGATTAACAAAAAAGAAACAGCTGAATAGAACATGCCTGACAATAGGAAACGGAGAATAAAATTCATTGCCGGAAAAAGTGTACTCATTAATAAAGACCCCAATAAAGCTGCCAGGATAAAAACCGTAATAACTACTATCTGATGCCTAAGGAAGGAAGCGAATTTTAGGTTCAGGAATTTAGAATTATTCCAAAGTTGGATGTTTACGCTTAATATCTGCAAGAAAACCATTTTTATTGCCAGGCCAGTAGCTCCTGCCTGTAAAGCACCGAAATCCTTCGGCCCCAGGAGAATGAATGTCATTGGTATTCCTATTGAAATAATGATTAAGCCAATATCCCTGTATACCTTAACCCTGTCTGTTGCAAAGAAAAAATTCGCGTTAAGCTGGCCGTATGTCTGATGTATCGGGAAAAAACACATAAGAAGCAAAGGCAGAAAAGCGCCTGCGTAATCACGGCCTCCGAACATACGCAGGACGCTCTTTGACTCCACTGCGAGAAAACAGCAAAAAAAAGCAGTAAGCACATAAAGCATAAAGGCGGAGCGCTTGAAATAATCACGCATTTGAGAAAAATTTTTCTTTGAAAAATGGATTGCCTGTTCGCGGAAAACAAGAGGAATTACTGCGGAAGTGAACAAAAAACATACCCCGCCTATTTGATAAGATAAAGCATAGAAACCTTGTTTAACGCTGCCGGAGAACTTTTGCAGGAACCAGCGGTCCAATATCTGCTCAAGGCAGGCAAAAACCAGGAAAATCACCAGCGGAAAACAGAACCTTGAAAACTGCCTGCGATAATCCCTGGACTCCTCCTTGCTTATCGCCCACTGGCTCAATATTCTAAATCCCGATTTACGGATCAAGTAGATAAGCAGTAAGGCCGTCAAAAGAAGGATAGACAGTTGAAAAACAAAATAATTAAACAGCGTGAACAACTGTTTCCAAAACATGAGAAGCAGTAAAATTACGCTCAAGAACTTAACCGATACCTTTATGGTTTCAGAATTGACCGTCAGTCCATAAGCATCAGACATATCGCCCAGGATCATAGCAAGGAATGTTAAAAATGCCCAGACAGCCCCCATGATGACGTAGCGCGGCTCAAGATTAGGCCAGAGGGCTTTATCAAAAGAACCGAGCATCGAAACAAGAATAATGCCGCCTAAAATCACTCCGATAAATGCAAGATAACGGAAATAAAAAGAAACGATTTTTATGTCTTTTTGATTCTGAGACAGCTTAGTGAAAAATGCAGTTGATGAATTAAGGTTCAAAAAACCCAGTACTTGGCTGAAAAAAGAAGTTATAAAAGAAAAATTGCCGTAAGAGGCCGGCCCCAGAGACCGCGGGACAATGGCCTGAGTAACAATACCCATAACAAAACCTGTCAAATTGCTTATAAGTTTATAAAGATACCTCTTTTTCAGAGACATTCAATTTTCCTGATTATCCGGCACGGGTTACCGGCAGCAACAACAAACTCCGGAACACTCTTTGTCACGACTGAACCCGCGCCTATTACAGAATTCTTCCCTATGGTGACCCCCGGCAGAATTACCGAATTTGCGCCAATCCATGATCCGCTTTTTATTAAAACGCCTCTTGACATCTCATATCCCTGCTTAATGATTGGGACGCTACTATCACTGAATTTGTGTTTTGTCACATAAATATGCACTCCCGCCCCCAGCAGAACATCATCTTCAATAACAATGCCCGCCTCTGTCCCTGGAGCGGCAAAAAGCATGCTTTGCGGCCTGATCACTATGTTTTTACCGATTTTTATATTCGAACAAAAAACAGCATAGGCACCCGGCCTGAACTCCGACGAAGCGTCAAATTGTCCGAATCTCCTTTTACAAAGGAACCTGCCGGCCATCTTAAAATACAGCATCCAATGGGTAAGAGGCATATCAGGGCCTATCCTGTCGGAAAAACACCAAAAATTAATTCTTTTTATCATCTCTATTTCGGGCCATCATCGCTTCCACTATCCTGAAATCAGTAATATCATCGATATCAAACGACCTGTCTTTAGGCATCAAATACAAAAAGGTATTCTTAAGAAACAGCTTCTTTTTGCCCAATAGAACATCTTTCCACCAGACATAAATCGAGGCATTCATATCAAATACTTTTGGCGCTTTCTGTCTTGAATAAAAAACGCCTTTTTTTACAATCCTTACCGCTCCTCTATTATCCAATTCAACCATATTAAAATAAGGGTTCCGCTGGGCCTTTGTAACCGAAAAAACATTATCTGCTTTCTTTTTAACCAAAAGCTCAATACTTCTGTCAATATCTTGCGGCGTTCTCAGGGGTGAAGTAACAAGTAGCAGGACTACGATATCGTATATGGAGCCCTTCTCTTCCAGGAAACGGACTGCGTGCACCAAAACATCAAGGCTACTGCTGTTATCGCCGGAAAGCAACCTCGGCCTGACAAACGGCAGTTCAGCATTACATCTTTTTGCCACAGCATGTATCTTTTTATCATCCGATGAAACGATAACCCTGTCTATGTACTTTGATAACCTTGCCTGCTCGATCGAATAAGCAATGAGCGGTTTGCCGCAAAGCATCTTGATATTTTTCCCCGGAAGGCCTTTTGAGCCACCGCGCGCCGGAATAACACATAATATCCTAAAGTTTTTAAACATTTAATTAATAAGTTTTATGGCCTTGATACCGTCATCAAGCGGAATCGCAGGCCTTATGCTTCGACGCACCGAACTAATAAATGAATCCATTTCATCGGCATAGGTTTTGTCAATATCAAATAGCGCGCCCCCCTTTAACCTCCTAAACAAGGAATCTGTTTCTATTTCGAAAGTTTTATTGACGATATCGCACCTTATATAACCTTTACTGCCGTAAATAAATATGCAACGTGTTTTTTCTTTCTTCAGATAGTCAAGATGTACGCTGCATATAAACTTATTGAAGCAATATATTCCTTCAAAAAGATCATCTGAATTTATTTTCAGGCCGCTTATTTTCAACTTCGCTATTTTCCATGAAACAGGATCGCCAAAAATAAAACGCATGTAGTCAACCTCGTGCGAAAGATCCAGCGAGACGCCTCCGCCTTTTTCCTTAAAAGCACTGTAACTATCATTATAATCGATGTTATTCCTCCACAGAGGCAGGTACTGGCCGCATTCAATGCGGGAAAAATAGAGTTTGCCTATCGCACCCGAGGAAACGTACTTTTTTAGCAGTTTTATCGCCCCTAAAAACCTCAGATTATAGCCCACAAATACCTTTATCCTGTATTTATCGCGTGCCTTAATAAGCGCGTCTACGCCATTTAATTTATAAGAAAGAGGCTTTTCGATAAAAAGATTTATCTTCTTTTTTGCTAATTTCAAGGCAGTCGGTATATGTTTATATGTCTCATTGGATATAACGGCGAGCTCAAAATCATCTCCGGCTGAATCAATATCACTGATAAATTCCAACTTTCCTGAATTTCTGCCGAATATATCCCGGCATCCCTTCACTTTCGTACAAACAGTGACCTTTCTTATTGAACGATTAGCAAGAAGATTGGTTATATGCCGCCTACCGATGGAACCACATCCTACCACAAGCACCTTCATAATGACCAACCCCCATCCACTACAATATTGCTGCCCGTAATATAGCTGGATGCATCAGAAGCAAGAAATACTGCGGCACCCACAATATCACCGGGCAAGGCCATCCTAGAAAGCGGGGTTTTTTTCTCATATTTTTTTACAAATGATTCCGGCTGGTTATTATAAACACCTCCTGGTGAGATAATATTAGCCCTGACATTATGCTTTCCATAGTAAGATGCGATATACCTGGTAAAAGCTATAACCCCTGCTTTTATTGGGGCGTATGCAGCAGGCATAGTCATCGAAGTACCGTCATAAATACTGAAGTCAGGAGCTTTAAAGGCGTAAATCGAGCTAAAATTGATGATACTCCCTTTATTTTGCTTCTTCATCATCTCTGCCGCATAACGGCTTGTCAAAAAATACCCTCCAAGGTGTCCGGAAATATTCTCTATAAAGGAAGAAAATCTTACTTTTTCAAACCTGTCAGACCAATCTTTTGTCGCAGGATATGCCGTATTTACCAGTACGTCGATACACCCATACTTATTTTTCAGTTTTTTAAAGCCGTTTACAACCGATCTTTCGGAGGTAATATCTATTTTTACGAATTCGGTATTTCTAATATCCGGAACAGGGCTTTTTATATCCGCTATGCAAACTTTTGCGCCGTTTTGAAGAAAACCATAAGCAAGCTCCTTGCCGATTAAACCGCTTCCACCGGTAATGGCTACCACCTTGCCTGAACAATCGAATATATCGGTGGATTTATCCACACGGCACCCCTTCCTTAAACAATCTCTTTCAGCAAAATAAAACTTTCGGCGAACATACACCCTGCGGTAGCGCCCCTAAAGGTAGCAAGCGCTCTAATATTTCTTAAGCTCCTGGGAAAAGGATGTTTCTTCGCTTCGCTTTTATACAGTTTCATAATTTCCGTCTTTTTCTTCAAAAAATCGGTTATATCAATATAATAATTAGGGGCAAACGCCGTTTCAGGCAAAGAAGGAGCAAATTCTGTTTCGCTCAATGTTTCCATCATTAAGATCCTTTTTAAGTATGACGACCTGAACCACTTCGTACAGCTTGAGGCGGCATCAAATATTGCCCTATGATCGCTGTGGATATCTGACCTGTAAGGAAGAAATAGGGTATCTGGCCTTACCCGGTCAAAAATATTCCGCATCGATGTAACCAACTTGTTTTTCGGTACCGCTTCTACCCCTGTTGTCGGAAAGCCGAGCCGGAAAACACCGTCAAAACCATACATTTTCGCGACATTCTCTATCTCGCTCTCTCTCTGCCTGCATGACGATACCAAACAGCCGTGTTTGCCGCGCATTTCAGTCGCAATAAGCCAATAAACCTTTGATTTTTCCTTTTTAAAACGAAGTATACTCCCCCCGCAACCCAGCGTCTCATCATCTGGATGAACAGCGACCACTAAAACTTTCCTTTTCATCGTATAGCTCCCAGTGGATCAACCTTCCTGAATTCCGCAAAATCAGCAAGCTTCAAATGTTTAATTATATTATAAGCCCTTCGGCAGGAATTGCCGTCACCGTAGATATTTTTCAGCCCCTTCAAATTCTTTTTAATGAAATCATCGGACAGGGCTTTTCTTATGGCCTCTTTTATATCGGTTACCTCAGAAGAAGAAAATATAACATTCTTCTGCGCTTTTCTGCCCAACATCCGTTTTCCTATATTAATCGCGGGGATTGGAATTGAAGCTGCTTCAAGTATCCCTGAGCTGGAATTTCCAACCTGAAAGGCGGCATTCCGGTAGACATTTATAAAAATATTCCTTTCCAGCCCCTTAACAATCAGAAAATCCTTATCCTGACACAATTCCTCGATCCGTTTAATAAGGGCTCTTGAGCCCGCATCGATATTTGGCAGATTCACGACCGCCGGTACGCCGAGCGACTTTAAAGAATTCAAGATATTATTAAAATCTGAGACTGTGCGATGCTCGTAATCCATAAGAGGATGAAAAATCACAAGGGCGTATTTCTTAAATGGTTCCCCGCCTCCGGTCAGTTTCTCAAAAACCTGCCCTTTCGTAAGTATGGGTTCGTGTTTGAATTTATCCAAAGCGCAGCTTCCGATACAGAAAATTCTCTGCGCAACCTCTCCCATTCTCAATAATCTATTTTTATGTTCCTCGAGAGAGACGAATTTATAAGCGGAAAGCCTGCTAGCCGCATGCCTTACCGGGTTATCTATCAGGCCGTCGCAATCGTGGTCTCCGGCAAAAAAATGAGCAGTAGGGATCTTAAGGTATCCTCCAAGCAAGGCAGCAATTATTACGTCTTCTCTGTCTCCGGCATAAATAATCAGATCAGGAGAAAACCTTTTGACAGAATGAATTGCCCCCTGCATAAGTATAGCAGCTGATTTTATCCTAGCGCTGTCAGTATCACTGTCAAGCAAGGTTTCAATTCTGTCCAGTATCTTTAACCCGTCTTGTTCAATATTCTTGACGGTCATACCGTAAGCCGGGCTTAAATGCGCTCCGCTAACCATAATCCTCAGATCGATATTTTTATCTTCATTAAGCAGTTTGTATAAATAACTCAGCAGGTCATAATCCGACCTTGAAGACGTAAATGCCAGTATTTTTTTCATTTTTTAACCTACTGCCTTTCTTAGCCCTTTAATCACGGCGTTGAGCTCTATTTTAGTAAGGCCGGGGTAAATCGGTAATGAGGCTAATTCTTTTTTTAAGCGATAGGAATTCTCATAGCTTTTCTTCAGGTTAAAATAATCGAACATAAAGTGGGAAATCGTCGGCCTGGCATCTATACCGCTTCTCTTAAGGCTATCAATCAGACGGTTCCTCTCTTTAGCGAAAAAAACGAACCTGTGGTATGCGGGAGATGAATTACCGGTATCCGGCAGGGTTATGCCTTCCTTCCCATGCAGAATTTCGGCGTATAATTTTGCGATATCAGTTCTATATTTAAGCGTTTTGCTCAATCTTTTCATCTGGCTTAACGCGAGCGCGGCCTGAACATCGTTCATATTGCAATTCAAGCGAACATGAAAATCAGCCCCGGTTTCAGCCATATAGTCGTAATTCATTAGTGCCCTGATTCTTTCCATGTCCTTTTTATTGTCGGTACAGACCATACCGCCACTGCCGCCTGTAACGAGCTTAGTAGAGCCGAATGAAAATACCGCGAATCTGCCCTTTTTGCCGATCTTTTCTTCGTAAAATGCGGCGCCAATTGATACAGCACAATCCTCTATTAAAGGTATACCTATGCTTGATATCCCTGATATATCTTTAACATATCCGCCTAAATAGGGCAGGACTATTGCTGAAACACTAGCTGTTCTTCTTATCTCTTCCCTAAGAAGATCTATGCTGATATTAACATCAGCATTATCTACATCAATAAAAACAGGTTTTAGGCCAAGCTCAAGCATGACATTTGCTACTGCAGGACAAACATGTACGGAAGTGGCTACTTTCGAGCCCTTTTTAATCCCGGAGGCCAGCAGGCTTAATTTTAACGCGCCTGAGCCGCTATTTACGGCTATACAATATTTACGGCCCAAAAAAAGAGAGAAATATTTTTCCAGGCGTTTTACCTCTGTCCCGTGCCCGACGAAATTTCTTTTCAGTGCCTTCGTGACACTAGATATGTCGTTTTTGGTTATGCAAGGCCTTGAATGAGGTACAAACA
>Ga0194126_10009059_pt1 | contig 13366 bp, 13 predicted proteins | sample TA2KigC150mmetaG_FD_148641 | JGI IMG/M metagenome (GOLD analysis project Ga0194126, IMG submission 148641) | Freshwater microbial communities from Lake Tanganyika, Tanzania - TA2015035 Kigoma Deep Cast 150m | ecosystem: Environmental > Aquatic > Freshwater > Lake | place: Tanzania: Lake...
AAGTTTATCACCATCGAGGCGGTTACCTTTGCCACGACAGTCGACTCGCTGCTAGCGATTAAATACCTGGTTTTTGATCAGCAGTTGTGTACCATGGAGGAGCTGATCCAGGCGCTTAAAGCCAACTGGGAAGGTTTCGAGAAGCTGCAGGCCGCGGCGATCAACCGGGCGCCGAAGTACGGGCGCGACGATCAAGAGGCCGATCAGCTGGCCCTGCGGGTGATGGACAGCTGGGTGGAGGAGACCTGGCGCTATAAGACCAAGTCGACCGGGGCGCAGTTCAGGCCGGGGATGCTTAGCTGGAACTACTGGATCTCATCGGGCTACATTTTACCGGCCAGCCCTGACGGCCGCAAAAAGGGGCAGTTTTTATCCAACGCCATCTGCCCGGTTAACGGCGCCGATATTAAGGGACCGACAGCCAACGCCAACTCGGTGGGCAGAGTGCTCGGCGGGCATGCCGAAAAAGGCGACTATTTAACGTACGTAAACAGCCTGCCCAACGGGGCTTCGCACACTATTACCCTGAACCCGGCGCTGGTTAAGAGCCCCGAGCACCAGGAAAAACTGAAAGCTTTCTTGAGAGGCTATACCGAAAACGGCGGAACCGCCCTGCAGATTAACATCATCGATGCCGATCTGCTGCGCGATGCCCAGGCCCACCCGGAAAATTACCGTAACCTGCTGGTAAGGGTTACCGGCTATAACGCCTACTTTGCCTCGATTGGCCGGGAGCTGCAGGATGAAATAATTGCCAGGGAAAGCCATAAATGTTTTTAGAGCGCTTAGAGCGGCCGGTAACAGTGCTTGATATCCAGAGAATGTCTACCGAAGACGGGCCGGGGCTGAGAACCACCCTTTTCATGAAGGGCTGCAGCCTGCGCTGCGACTGGTGCCATAACCCGGAGAGCATTGACTCGCGGCCGCTGATTCAGTGGAACAGCCACCGCTGTATCGGCTGTGATTCCTGCCGGGAGGTTTGTGAAAGCGGCGCTCTGGTTCGGGATCAGGCGAAAGGGCGGATCACCATTGATGTTGGCAGCTGCATCCTCTGCCAGGCCTGTGTGGATTGTTGCCCCTCCGGAGCCCTGCACCTGAAAGGCGAGCAGTGGGATAAAGAAGAGTTGCTGCAGGAGTTGCTGAAGGACAGAGCTTATTTCGGACGGGAAGGCGGGATTACCCTCTCCGGCGGGGAACCGCTGCTGCAGGCTGCTGCCACCTTGTGGCTACTGGAGCAGATTCGGCGGGAAGGTTTAAAGACTGCGCTCGATACGGCAGGGCTGGTGCAGGGCGAGACGCTGTTGGCGGCCCTGGAGCAGACCGACCTGCTGCTCTATGATCTTAAAATTTACGCTAGTGACCGGCACCGTAAATATACCGGCTGTGGCAATGAGCAGATTTTAGCCAACCTGGTTGCCGCCCTGGCCAAAGCCCGGCGCAGTGGCACAAAGGTTTGGATTAGAACCCCGCTGGTGCCGGGTGTGAGTGACCGGGAGGAAAATATTGCTGGACTGGCCCGCTGGCTAGCCAATTTTGGCAATGAGCAGATTGAGCGCTGGGAGCTCTGTGCGTTCAACAACCTGTGTGAAAACAAGTATCTGATGCTTGAACGCGAGTGGCCGTACCGGGGGGTAGTGCCACAAACGCGGGCGAAGCTGGACCGGCTGGTGGAAATTGCCCGTGCTCACTTAAACGGGCGCGAGATGGTGGTTCAGTGGACCGGGTCGGCGGCGCTGGAAAAGGATCAAAAAGGCGGTGAAGTGGGATGATCAGTGCAGAAGAACGGGCGTTAATGTGCTCGGACAGCAAAATCGGCCTCCTTTCGACCATCGATGAGGAAGGCTCGCCGCATATTACCTTTATTTCTTCGATTCAGCCGCACGGTAATGACCAGCTGACCTGCGGTCAGTTTTGCGGCGGGCTCAGTAAAAAGTTTTTCCGGGATCGCCCACAGGTGGGCTTTCTAATCTTTTCGCCGCAGATGGATATCTGGCGGGGCCGGGCCGGCTTCGAGAGAACACTGACCAGCGGACCGGAATATGAGGCCTATAATAAGAAACCGATGTTCCGCTACAATTCCTATTTTGGGTTTGGGGCGATCCACTATTTTGATTTAGTGGACTTTATCGAGCGTGAAAAACTGACGATGGGAAAAATTATCGGTGGCGCCATTAAAACCAGGGTGTTGCAGCCTTTTCACGCTGCCGGGGAAAGAGGGGCGCTCAACGATCTGAGCAGGGCCATGTTCAGCCAGATTGACGGCCTGAAGTTTATATCCTACATCGACCGGGAAGGCTACCCGGTACTGATTCCGGCGATCCAGGCGGCTAACGCGGGGCGGGATCGGATCATTTTTTCGCTGAGCCCCTATGGCCGGGAGCTGGCTGCGATTCCCGACCAGGTGGAGGCAGCAGTGCTGTTTGTGAATCTGAAGATGGAGTCGGTGCTGGTCAAGGGCCGCTACTTAAGGGGCCGGGGGCTTATCCCTTATGGCCGGGTAGAGATCAACCGTGTTTATAACTCCATGCCGCCCCAGCCCGGCTATATTTACCCGCGTGAAAACTGTCATCCCAAAGTGGTTGACTTTTAATGATAAGCGAGGGTATTAAATGAGTGGTTCACTGGTTAAGGAAAAGCGCATACTGGTGGTGGTCAACTGCCTGGCGGAACACGGGGACAGCCGTTTCAGGCGACTTTACGAGTTTATCGAGCTGGCCGGAGTGGATCTGGCCCGGCGCTTTCTTAGCGCCCATTACCGGGAGATCAGCGCGCTGCGGGATAAAGAGGTTACCTGGCCTGCTTTTCTGGAGCGACTGCAGAAAATCAGCAGTCGGCAGGGGATCGAAGCAGTGGATCTCTTTTTTCAGCTGCACGGGGAACGGGGGCGGGTCCGGTTTTTCGACCGCTGGGTGTCGGCGATTGAGTTGGGCAGGGAGATTAAAAAGATTACCGCCGACGGGCGCTTGCGCCTGGTTTATAATCTGTGCTGTTATGGCGATTCTCACTCGGCCGCTTTCCTTACTGCCGGTTTTGAAACGGCGATCGGGGCGCTTAAGGTTAATACCAGCGCTGCGGTGGAATATCCGCTCTTTTGTAAACTGTGGCCTGGAACGGGCAGCACTCCCAAAACTCCTCTACCCATAAACGAGGTCTTACGCCGGGCCGATCGCCCGCTGCCGCGCCTGGTTCAGGACCTGATTGCCCGGCGCTACTTTGGCGACGCGGACAGCAAAAAAACCCTCAAAGGTAACAGCACTCTCACCATCTAAAACTACACTGTGTAGATAGATATTTCACCCCCACCCCGCCCCTCCCCCCTCAAGGGGGAGGGAGCCAGCAAGTTGTTGCACTGTGTATCAACTTGTTACACTGTGTATTAAGTTATTGGTTATGCAGGGTTTAAACATTGAAGCGGAAGTTGATGATGTCGCCGTCGTGGACCAGGTAGTCTTTGCCTTCAAGGCGGTAGTGGCCTGCTTCGCGCACCTTGGCGGCGCTGCCCAGCTCGAAGAGGTGATCATAATTAAAAAGTTCAGCCCGGATAAAGCCGCGCTCAATGTCGGAGTGTATTTTACCGGCTGCCCGCCGCGCTGTTGATCCCTGTCGCACCGTCCAGGCCCGGACTTCATCTTCACCGACCGTAAAGAAAGAGATTAAATTCAGCTGCCGGTAAGCGGCCCTGGCCAGGCGCTGCAGCCCCGATGCGGACAGGTTCAGGTCTTCCATAAAAGCTGTCCGCTCTTCAGGATCAAGCCTGCTGATTTCGGCTTCAATGCGGGCGCTGACTTCCACCGCGATTAGTCCTTTATCGGCAACGTAAGCAGCTATTTTTTCCCGATCAGGGTAATCTCCACTACGCAGCTGTTCTTCATCTACATTAATAACGAGAAAGAGCGGTTTTTCGGTTAGAAAAACCTGACCCTTAAACAGCTCTTTTTCACTAGCGCTCAGGTCAACCGAGCTGACCGGTTTTTCTTCCTCCAGGGCGCTGAGCAGTTTTTGGTAAACCGGAATCTGCAGGGCGCTTTCACGCTTATTTTTGGTGCTATTTTCAAGACGGACAATTCTTTTCTCCAGAAAATCGATATCGGCCAGCAGCAGCTCCGTGCCGTAGCTTTCCAGGGCCCGGTAGGGATTTAAGTCTTCACTTTCTGCACTGCCGTCTTCTGCTTTAAAAACTTTAAGCACATGCACCAAAGCATCGGCACTCCGCGCCTCTTCCAACAGCCGGGCTGCCCTCGCTTTGCTGTCATCCATTCTGGCGCCCGGAATATCCTTGATATCGATCCGGGCCAAGGTCACCTTTTTCGGTTTGTAAAGGGTAGCAAGGTAGTCGATGCGCGGGTCAGGCACCACGGCACTGCCAAAATTGATTTCATCTGCCCCGCTTAAGCCCACCGGATAAGCGCTGCCGGTAAGCAGGTTAAAGAGGGTTGTTTTTCCGGAGCCGGGCATGCCGACCAGACCGATTTGCATCTACATCATCTCCATCTTTAGTTAAACCAACCCGGCCATTGTAGCACATCTTTAAGGTATTGATAAGCCTATCATACGGGTGGGAGGGTGGGGGTCCTTTCGAAAAAAGGGGATAAACGTTATAATGGCTGAAGAATTATTTAGCGGAGAGGATGGGTCTCGATGATCATTAATCAAGAGATTGAAGCAGCGATGGCCGTGAAACTTGAGACGGACTACTATGATCTGCTGCCTTTTGAAGCGGGAATCCGCCGGGCCCCGGCCCGTAACTTTACCCTATCCCGCAGTCAGACCGCCATTGCCCTAAAAAATGCCCTGCGCTATGTGCCGGAAGAACTGCATGCCAAACTGGCGCCGGAGTTCATGGATGAACTGGTTACCAGGGGTCGGATTTACGGCTATCGTTACCGCCCGCCGGGAAACCTGAAGGCGAAACCGTTTGATCAATACAAAGGCAACTGCCTGGAAGGCAAGGCTTTTCAGGTGATGATTGACAACAACCTTGATTTTGATGTGGCCTTATATCCATACGAGCTGGTCACCTACGGTGAAACAGGGCGGGTCTGCCAGAACTGGATGCAGTACCGACTGCTTAAAAAGTACTTAGAGGTGATGACTGACCACCAGACCCTGGTAGTCGAATCGGGCCATCCGCTGGGGCTATTTCGCTCCAAGCCCGATGCCCCGCGGGTGATCATCACCAACGCCCTGATGGTAGGTCTTTACGATAACCCCACCGATTGGAACGTGGCCGAGCAGATGGGGGTGGCCAATTACGGCCAGATGACGGCCGGCGGTTGGATGTATATCGGGCCGCAGGGCATTGTGCACGGCACTTTCAACACGATCTTAAATGCCGGACGCAGTAAGCTGGGCATTACCGATGATGGTGATCTAAAAGGGGTGCTTTTTGTTTCTTCCGGCTTGGGCGGGATGAGCGGCGCTCAGCCAAAGGCGGTGGAGATTGCCGGTGGCGTGGGGATCATTGCCGAGGTGGATTATTCGCGGATAAAAACCAGGCACGATCAGGGCTGGGTTGGGGCGGTTACAGCCGACCGGGCTGAGGCTTTCCGCCTGGCTGCCGAAGCGCAGCAGGCCCTTAGGCCGCTTTCGATCGCCTATCACGGCAACATCGTTGACCTGCTGGAGTATGCGGCCGAAAAACAGATTAAAATCGACTTGCTCTCTGATCAGACTTCCTGCCATGCCCAGTATGACGGGGGCTACTGCCCGCAGGGCTTAAACTTTGAGGAGCGGACAGCGCTGCTGGCGCAGGACAGGGCTGCATTTTGCCGCCTGGTCGATCAATCCCTGCTGCGGCATTTTGAGGCGGTTAAGCGACTGGCTGAGCAGGGTACATACTTTTTCGATTACGGCAACTCTTTTCTGAAGGCGGTTTTTGATGCCGGGGTTAAAGAAGTATCACGCAACGGCATTGATGATAAGGAGGGTTTTGTCTTCCCTTCGTACGTGGAAGATATCATGGGTCCGCAGCTCTTTGATTATGGGTACGGCCCTTTTCGCTGGGTTTGCTTAAGCGGCGATGCCCGCGATTTACGCAAAACCGATCGGGCGGCAATGCAATGTATCGATCCGCAGCGGCGCGGCCAGGATCGCGACAATTATGTCTGGATCAGGGATGCGGAAAAAAACCGGTTGGTTGTGGGTACCCAGGCTCGCATCCTGTACCAGGATGCCGCAGGGCGCACCGCGATTGCCCTTAAGTTTAATGAGATGGTGCGCCATAAAGAGGTTGGGCCGATTATGCTCGGCCGCGATCACCATGATGTGAGCGGCACCGATTCGCCTTTCCGTGAAACGGCCAATATCAAGGACGGCAGCAACGTGATGGCCGATATGGCTGTGCAGTGTTTTGCCGGCAACGCCGCCCGCGGGATGAGCCTGGTGGCCCTGCACAATGGCGGCGGGGTTGGGATAGGCAAGGCGATCAACGGCGGTTTCGGGATGGTGCTTGATGGCAGTGATCGGGTTGACCGGATCTTAAGCACGGCCATGCCCTGGGATGTAATGGGCGGTGTAGCTCGCCGGGCCTGGGCGCGGAACGAAAACTCGATTACAACCAGCATTGAGTATAACAAAGTGCATTGTGAAACAGACCAGATCACCCTGCCCTATTTGGCCGACGACGAGCTGGTGCAGGATCTGGTGCAAAAAGCTTTCAGCTAAGGGGAGATATTTTGATGACGGTCAGCCTGTTGATTAAAAATGCAGCCCAGGTGGTGACCTCGAAAGGGGCTTCAGCCAAACCGTTGGTTGGCGAAGAGCTGGGCCAGCTTGAGGTGATCGAAGACGGCGCGGTTGCCGTCAGCGGTGATCAGATTACGGCGGTTGGACCGACTGCCGATTTGCTGAAACTGATTAAAACCGACCGGCAAACCAAAGTGATCGATGCCACCGGTAAGGTGGTGCTGCCCGGTTTAATAGATCCTCATACTCATGTTGTCTTCGGCGGCTCGCGCGAGCACGAACTGGCCCTTAAACTGCAGGGAGTTCCGTATCTGGAGATATTAGCCCGGGGCGGCGGGATCTTAAGCAGTGTAGAGGCCACCCGTGCTGCGTCCGAAGATCAGCTGGTTGAGCGGGGGCTTAAGTACTGCCGCCAGATGCTGGCCCAGGGGACGACAACGGCCGAAGCAAAAAGTGGCTATGGCCTATCGACAGAGGCTGAGCTGAAAACTTTGCGCGCCGTTAAGCGGGTGGACGCCGCCCAACCGGTTGACTTGGTGCCGACTTTCCTCGGTGCCCATGCTGTGCCGAAAGAGTATAAGGGAAAACCCGATCGTTATTTAGATCTGGTGATCGATGAGATGCTGCCGCAGGTAGTGGAGCAGAAGCTGGCCCGCTATTGTGACGTATTCTGCGAGGAAGGAGTCTTTTCGATTGAGCAATCGCGCCGTCTTTTAACAGCGGCTCGTGCTGCCGGCCTGGAGTTGAAACTGCACGCTGATGAAATTGTACCTCTGGGCGGGGCTGAGTTGGCCGCCGAGCTGGGCGCTGTTTCGGCCGATCACCTGCTGGTGGTTTCCGATCTGGGCATCGAAAAAATGGCTGCAGCAGGGGTGATAGCAGTCCTGCTGCCTGGTACAACCTTTTACTTAAGAGAGGAGCATTACGCCCCGGCGCGCAAAATGATTGAAGCCGGGGTGCCGGTAGCGCTGGCCTCCGATTTTAATCCAGGCAGCTCGCCGAACAATAACCTGCAGTTGGTGATCAACATTGCCTGTCTTTACCTGCGCTTGACCCCGGCCGAAGTGATTAATGCGCTAACGATCAACGCAGCACATGCCCTGGGGCGGGCAGCGGCGATCGGCAGCATCGAGGCCAAGAAAGCGGCCGACCTGGTGATTTTTGATGCCCCCAACTATGATTACCTTGCTTACCGCTATGGCACAAACCTGGTAGATACGGTGATTAAAAATGGAGCAGTAGTGGTGGAGGGCGGATCAGTTGTCTGAGTGGAAGCCGGAAGTTGACGGCTTGTCGGGCAGCCCCCTGCAGCCGGGAAGAAAGCCCGATCTAAAGTCGGCCCTGCTGCTTTACCTGTTTGTCTTCGCTGCCCTGCTGTTTTTTGGCTCTTACCTGCAGGCGCTGCATTTTGAATACGGGATGATTGCTACCCAAATATTAATTATATTGCTGCCGGCGATTTGGTACTGGCGACGCTTTGCTGTGGACCAGGTTAAATTTGCCCGCCTGAATCCTTTATCACTGAAATTTATACCGGCCATTGTGATCCTGGCTGCCTCGCTGTGGCTGGTTAATGCATTTATCGCAACCGGCCTGGTCGGAGGTCTGATGGAGCTTGGCTTTCAACCGCTGGTGCTGATCGAGTCGCCTACTACCTGGCAGCAGTATCTTGGTTATGTGGTGGTGTTATCGATCTTTGCCGGGATCTGCGAAGAAGTTCTCTTCCGGGGCACGATCATGCCGGCCCTTGAGCAGCGAGGCCTGGTTCCCGCGATTATCTTCAGCTCCCTGCTCTTTGCCCTGCTGCATGGTTCTTTGCTCAGCCTGCTCAGTACCTTCAGCTTGGGAGTGATCATGGCTGTAATAGTCATAAAAACCGGTTCGCTCTGGGGCGGGATCCTCTACCATATGTTGAACAACTTTTATGCTGCCTCCTACCTGTTTTGGGCCGACACGATGGATTTTGAACCTGCAAGCTTAGAGCTGCAGACTTACCTTGCACTTGTGCCCTTTCTGGTAGTGGGTTTGGTCGGAGTGGTGATCGGTCTTCGCCTGCTGCATAAAAACAGCGATCAGGCCCCGTTGTTGAGCAGTCGGAGGGCCTGGTTACCGACCGGTTGGCTGAGCTGGCCCCTGTATCTTAGCCTGCTGCTTTTTGTAATCATTGCTGCGATGGAAATAGCAATCGGTTTCAGCTGGATTGATTTGCCGGTTAACGTGATGGATTAGTAACCGTAAAAATTTTTCCATTAAATCCATGAATCTAGTTGCAATTAAATATCAAATTTGCTAAGATGGTTGTCGAAAGGCATATAAATCTAGCTGACATGAGGTGCATAAAAATGCCGAGACCACAAAAGCCGCGGCTGGTAAGCAAGATGCCGCAGTACGATTACTTCAAGCCACATGGTATACCGAAGGCGCAACTTAAAGATGTCATTCTGACGGTTGATGAATTTGAAGCAATGCGTCTTAAGGATATTGAGAAGCTTGAACAGCACGACTGCGCTGCCCGCATGGGTGTTGCCCAGAGTACCCTGCAAAGGATCCTGGTTTCCGCCCGTGAAAAGGTCACTACTGCTATTTACGAAGGAAAAGCCTTGCGGATCGAAGGCGGCGTCTATAAGCTGAAAGCTGACAAGTAAAACAGTATTGTTAAGCTTGCCCGGATTGCTTTTTTCCGCATAGGGAGAAGCTGTTTTTGGGCGCACTAGAATAGCCGAACAGAAAAAGGGCTGCTGTTTTATCTGAAACAGCAGCTTATTTTTCTTGACAAATACTACTAAACTGATATACTTAATAGCAAATAAATATAAAATAAAGGAATACTACTATTGCATGTAGTAGCAAGTTAGTCTATAATACTGCTATCAATTGGCAAAGGCGGGAGAAAAAGCCTTGATTAAGAAGATCTACAGTGGTTACCGGCCAGGGAAGCCGGGGTTGGAAAAAGTTTTAGGTAGCCTTGAGAGCAAAGTGATGGAAGTAATATGGTCAAAAGGAGCTGAGGTCAGCGTTCGCGATGTTTATGAAACGCTGGCCCTGAGGCGTGAAATTGCCTATACCACGGTAATGACGATTATGGGTCGCTTAGCTGAGAAAAAGCTGTTGAAAAAGCGTAAAGAGGGCAATGCTTTCCTGTTTACCCCGGCAGTGGAGAAAGATGAATTTACCGCGCAGATGGTGGACAATGTTGTTGACGACCTGCTTGCCGATTTCAGCGATGCGGCACTGGCCAGTTTTATAAACCGGGTCGGGAAAAAAGATCGCGAATCAATTGAGAAGCTGGAAAAAATGCTAAAGACAGCAAGGGAGGAAAATGATGGCGATCTGGGCTGAGCTGCATACTTTTCTTATTTATGCGGTATTCGGTTACCTGTTGATTTATCCCCTGCTGCTGGGTTGCCTGCGCTTCTTTGCCATAAAAGATCCGGGGCAGCGGCGTCTGCTATATTTGCTAGCCCTCAGCATGCCGCTGGTTGGGTTTGCCGCCTATCACAGTATTTTTCTCAAACAATGTGAAGGAGGCCATTTTATTTTTGGCACGACGCCGGAGTATTTGCACCTGCTGTGTCTCCTTTCGGATTTTGCCCTGCAGTACACTTCTCCGATCCTGGCGTTGGTTTTAACGGCTGGTTTGCTGAAAGCCGTGACCGCTGCGCTTTTTACCCGGAGGCTAACGGCAAACGCAGTCAACCCAGAGCCGGGTTTGGCAGACAGGATTACAAAGATTACCAGGCGGCGGGCAGCTGAGCTGGGTATTACGCCACCGGCTCTTGTTTATAGCCGGAGGAAGGGATTTGCTGCGCTCAGCGCCGGTTTACTTAAGCCGGGTATTATTTTAAACCACAACCTGCTAGCCGATCTTTCTCTAGAGGAACTTGATTTTATAATCACCCATGAGCTGGTACACGTCAGACGCCGCGATAACATCAAAACATGGCTGGTAAACCTGGTCAGGGATCTGGTAATTTTCAACCCGATCAGCACGGTGCTGCTGAGGCAGATTGATTATGAAACTGAACGAATTTGTGACCGTGAAGCGGCTAAACTGACAGGTTTGGATGGTCAAAAAGCGGCCGCTATCCTGATCAAGGTGTGGAAAAGACTGGCTGCGGAAAAACTTTCTAAACCTGTTTTGGTCAGCGCTTTTAGCGCCGGGCCGACTGGCATGGAGAGACGGGTGATTACTTTTATCAATAATGAATCACAAACCCCGCCAGCCAGCTTTTCGGTTTTCGGCTCACTGGTTTTACTGCTGATTGCTTCTTCGTTAATCTATTTTGGCATTCTTTGCTGATTAATCCCCCCGGTTCAGTTGTTGGGCGGGGGGAAAAAAATAAATCAAACTACTATGCTATGTAGTAGAAAAAAGGAGATTGGTTTTTGATGAACAATGCAAAAGAACACAGAAATAATCGGTTTGGTGACAGCACTAAAAAGCGCAACCAGTTTCAGGGAGGCTCTGCCGCGGGGGGAAAAAAGCTACTGTTAATATTCTTAGTCGTAGCGGCAGCGGCAATTGCGGTAACTACCGGCTTTTATCTGTTACAGGGCAGCCAAAGTGATGAGGCTACCCCATCGGGGAGCCCGGTCCTGGAAGAGCGGTCCTACATCGGTGAGTTTGTTTCGATGACCGCAGTTGAAGCAATAATCGCAGGTGAATGGTTAACCATCCCACTTGCAGCGGTTGATGAGCACGGGATAGTCTATTTCGAGGCGGAAAATGATGAAGGCCTTCAGGTTCCTTTAATGGCCTACGTCGGGCCATCGGGCCGAATTTTTGCCGGCAGCAGCATGTGCGAGCCCTGTGGTGGCCGTACTTTTTCTTTGGCCGGCGAAACTCTGGTCTGTGATACCTGCCGTACTACATACACCATCGAAGAGCATGAGTTTATTTCAGGTTCACCGGTATGCGGTCAATATCCTCCGGTGAATATGGATCCAATTGTCGAAGAGGGTCTGATCAAAATACCGCTGGAAAACATTCTCAGCTGGCGGATCAGGGCACTTTAATAGATAAAGAAAAGGAGACTTGCAGACATGAATAAGGGTGACAATTCAAATGAGCTTACAACTGTAACGAAGAATAAAAGGAATTGGCTAAAAAATCTATTGTTGATTGCAGCGGTTTTAATCATGGTGGTGGTCCTGATTAACAGCATGGTAACAGCCCGCACTCCGGCACTACTAGTGAGTAATGAAACAGGTGAAACTTCATTTTTGCCGCCTGCCTGTGGCGGATGCTCCGGAAATGAGGCCGGTACTGCGCTTGATCCGTTGCAGCAGCAGGCACTGGCTTATTACAGTGATCAGTTTGGTGAGCAGGCTACAGAAGCAGTAGTTGAAGATTACGGCTGCCACCAGGAAATCCTGATCTTCAAAGATGGAGTACCACTGCGGCGTCTTGCCTATAACAACGGGGTCTTTAGCGATCTGGGGCCACTGACCGATAATCAGGGTAACTGATAATGAGTCTATATAAAATAGTTATGCAAAATCTAGCCAGGCGTAAAACAGGCACACTGATACTAATCATTGGCCAGGCAGCGGGGATAGCCATCGCCGTTGCCCTCTTTCTGACTGTCGATGCAGCCCGTCTTGACCTGGGCAACCAGCTTGATGAATTTGGTGCCAACCTGGTAATTGTGCCACGCAGTGAAGGGATGGAGCTTAGTTACGGGGGCACCTCAATCTCGCAAGTGTCGTTTGAACTGATGCGCATTACAGAAGCTGATCTGCCGCAGATTAGAGAGATTCCCGATGGTAACAGCATCAACGTTGTATCTCCTAAGATGGTTTCTGCAGCAGAGCTTAACGGCAAACCGGTAATCCTGGTGGGCGTTTTGCCGCACCGTGAGTTTCTGATGAAACCCTGGTTTGAGTTCGCAGCAGTGGATATTAGCCGACCGGAAGAAGAGGCCAAAGATCCAGTGCACATGGAACTGGAAAGCGATAATCTTCTAATCGGGGCTGCGGTAGCGGAGGCTATGGGCCTCGGTGCCGGTGATCTGGTAGATCTAAATGGTGCTGCATTTAGAATTGCAGCTGTTTTTAAAAGTAGCGGTTCAACTGAAGACGGTTTGGTTTACGCCCAGCTGCCGGTGGTGCAGCAACTGGTGGGCAAACCGGAGGAACTGTCGATGATCGAAATATCTGCTTATTGCAATGAATGTCCGGTGGAAGAGATTGCTGCCCAGCTGACTGCTGCGCTGCCCAACGGCAGGGTTACCGCACTCGGTCAGGCAGCCCTACTGCGGGGAGAAACCATTGAACGCTTTGCCCTGATTGCCAACCTGTTGGCAGCGGCCGCTCTTACGGCCGCCATTTTGCTGGTTTTAACCCTGATGACCGGCTCGGTTAGCGAAAGAACGCGGGAGATTGGGATATTCAGGGCTATCGGTTTCAGGCGTACGAACATTATGCAGATCATTTTACTTGAAGCTTTTACCGGCGGTTTTGTCGGTGGATTAGTGGGGTTCTTAGCAGGTAGTATGGTTGCCGCAACGGCTGGGTTTTACCTGGCCGGGATCACCGGCACGGCAGCCTGGCAGTGGAATCTGCTGCTGCCCATAGCATGCGGTTCTGCACTGCTGGCAGTTATCGCTGCGCTTTACCCGGCTATTAAGGCGGCAAGATTAGATCCGCTGGAAGCATTGCGTTTTATTTGATAGATAGAAGG
>Ga0194126_10009070_pt1 | contig 13356 bp, 9 predicted proteins | sample TA2KigC150mmetaG_FD_148641 | JGI IMG/M metagenome (GOLD analysis project Ga0194126, IMG submission 148641) | Freshwater microbial communities from Lake Tanganyika, Tanzania - TA2015035 Kigoma Deep Cast 150m | ecosystem: Environmental > Aquatic > Freshwater > Lake | place: Tanzania: Lake...
CGTCGGCCGCGGCCACCGTGCCCGTCGGGGCGGTGGCCGCGGCGGCGGTGACGGCGTTGCTGCGGACGACGGCGTTCTCGGGGACGCGGAAGCGCAGGGCCGCGTTCGGCACGCGGACCACGTCCGTCCTCTTGGCGATCGTGATCGTGACGTTCGCCGTCATCCCGGGCTTCAGCTTGAGGTCGTCGTTGGCGACGTCGATGATCGTCGCATAGGTGACGACGTTCTGCGTCGTGACGGCCTCGTTGCGGACCTGCGACACCCGGCCCTCGAAGGTGCGGGTCGGGAACGCCTCGACGGTGAAGCTCACCTCCTGGCCGACCGCGACGCCGCCGACGTCCGCCTCGGAGACCATGGCCTCGATCTGCATGCGCGCGAGGTCGCGGGCGATGAGGAAGAGCTTGGGCGCCGAGAAGCTGGCCTGGACGGTCTGGCCGACGTCGACGCTGCGCGAGATCACGGTGCCGTCGATCGGCGAGTAGATCTTCGTGCGTTCGACGTCCACCCGGGCGCTCGCGACGTTCGCCTCCCGGACCTTGACCGCCGCCTGGCGCTGCTCCAGCTCCGCCGTGGTCTGGTCGAATTCGGACTCGGCGATCAGGTTGGCCTTCCGCAGCTCCGCCGCGCGCTTCGCGTTGACCTGGGCGAGCGTGAGCTGCGCGCGGACGCTCGCGAGGTCCCCCTCGGCCTGGATCAGACGGGCCTCGTAGGTCGCGGGGTCGAGGACGGCGATCAGCTGGCCGTTGGTCACGGTGGAGTTGTAGTCGGCATGGATCTCGCGGATGTTGCCGGACACCTGGCTTCCGACCTCGACCTTGACCAGCGGGATCAGCTGGCCGCTGGCGGTGACGGTCTGCACGATGTCCCCGCGGGCGACGACCGCCGTGCGGTACTCCGGCGCCCCGCCGTCGCCGCGTCGCGAATCCCACCACCACCAGCCGCCGCCGAGGCCCCCGAGGGCCAGGACCCATCCGATCCACGCCCGCCCGCCGCCCCGTCCGCTCATGGAGCCGCCTCCGTCTCGACGTCGATGTGCCGGTGGCGCAGCGTCGAGCCCTCGCGCTGCCGCAGCAGGGCCAGCGCCTTGTTGTAGTCGGCCAGCGCGCGGACCTCCTCGGCGCGGGCCGAGGTCAGGTCGCGCTGGAGCTGGAGCACCTCGTAGCTGCGGAGCTTCCCGTTGGCCAGCTTGGTCTCGCCCGCCGCGAGCGCCGCCTCGGCGAACCCGCGCGCCTCGCGCGTCGCGGCGACGCGCTCGAAGCTGCTGCGCGCGGCGACGACCGCGTTCTCGATCTGCACCGCGATCGTCTGGCGCAGCTGGCGGAGACCGTCCTCCGCGCGCGCCTTCTCGGCCTCGCTGACGCGGTGGGACTCCCGCGCGCGCCGGTTGCCGAGGGGCATGGAGAACGAGAGACCGACCGCGTAGAACGGGAACGAGCCGTCGCCCATCTGGTCGATCGTGCCGGAGAGCTCGTCGCTGCTGGCCGCGTGCCCGTAGGTGCCGACGAGATCGACATGGGGCAGCAGCTGGTTCCGCTGGAACGAGGTCAGCAGCCCCCGGCGTTCGAGGTCGATGACGGCCCGGTGAAGGTCCGGGCGGCTGCGGACCGCCTCGTCGCGGCTGCGGTCCGCGTCGAGGTCGGCCGGGGCGGCCTCGAGCGTCTCCGCCGGCTCGATGGCGACGCCCGTCCACGCGGCGAGGTCGTCCGCGATCAGGTTCTTGAGCGTGTTCTCCTGCGTCGCCCGCGCGCGGCGAGCCTCGAGGAGGTCCGCCCGGCCGGCCGCCATCTGCGCCTGCGCCTGGCGCTCGTCGAGCGGCTCCATGACGCCGATCTGGACTCGCTGCGAGTTCTCGCGGACGAGCCGCTCGGCGAGATCCAGCGCCGCCTGGCGGACCCGCACCGTCTCGCGCGCCGCCAGCAGGTCGAAGTAGGCCTGCTCGACCGATGCGACGGTGTTCATCAGCTGCTCGCGCACCGCGAGCTCCGAGAACCGCAGGTCCGCGCGGCGGAGCCGGACGGTGTACCGCGTCTCGTCGATCCACGCGTTCTTCAGCAGCGGCTGGCGAAGCTCGAGGAACGTGGCCTGGCCGCTGGCGACCTCGAACGGGACGAACACGCTGGCGCCCGCGTCGTCGGTCGTCCGCCGGTCGCCCGACGCCTCCCGCGCCGTCGCGTTGAGGCTGTAGGATGCGCCGGACGGCGTGAGCCCGCCGAGGCTGGTGGTGTAGCGCATCGTGTCCGACTCGGACGAGCTGACGGGGTCGTTGAAGTCGTCCAGCCCGCCGGGTTCCTCCTCGGTCTCGCGGTGCGCCTCGACCCTGAACGTGGGGTCGTAGCCGCCGAGCGCCAGGCGCAGCCGGTTCGAGGCGATCTGGGGCTCGTAGCGGGCGATGCGCAGGTCGTGGTTGCGGGCAAGGGCCTCGCGGACGCAGTCCTCGATCGACATCGTCCGCGCCGCGGGCGCGGAGGAAGTCTGCGCCTGCCCCGCGGTTGCAAGCAGCGCGGCGACGCCCGCGACCGCCGCGAGTCGTGCCGGGATACGACCAGTTCGCGAGTTCATGGAGCCGTGATCCTATCCCGATCCGACCGCATGCGCAAAGCGGACTCGGGACCGCGCGGGGCAGTCGTACCGTCTTCCTCCGGCCCGCCCGACAGCGTCGGGCTTCACCGCCCCTCCGCCTTCCGACCTCCGACCTCCGACCTCTGACTTCCGTCTTCCGCCCTCGCCCCCCGCCCCTCGTCCCTCGCATTCAATGATCGCCACTTCGATGGACCGGCCCGACAAAGCAGGCTTCTCCCGTCCCTCCGCCCTCCGCCCTCTGTCTTCTGTCCGCATCGGCCTCTGGCGTGCGTGACGGCGTGCGGGATTGCGCCGGTGCGACGCGCAACAGGCCGGCCGGATCGCGCGTGATCCCGCCCCGCCTGCTGCGTTGCCGAAGGGGGCGCGGACACGAGTCCTGCGCCCCCGTTCGGCGCCTTGCATTCGGGGCGGTCTGACGCGTTCCCGGCCGGGCCCTTCGCGGACTCGGGCAACCTGTTGCGCGCCGCGCTTCGCCGTTGCCTTGATTCAATGATCGCCACTTCGATGGACCGGCCCGAACGAAGGAGCCTTCTCCCGTCTCCCGTCCCTCCGCCCTCCGCCTTCCGACCTCTGACCTCCGACCTCTGCCCTCTGCCCTCCGCCCTCTGTCTTCTGTCCGCATCGGCCTCCGGCGTGCGTGACGGCATGCGGGATCGCGCCGGTGCGACGCGCAACAGGCCGGCCGGATCGCGCGTGATCCCGCCCCGCCTGCTGCGTTGCCGAAGGGGGCGCGGACACGAGTCCTGCGCCCCCGTTCGGCGCCTTGCATTCGGGGCGGTCTGACGCGTTCCCGGCCGGGCCCTTCGCGGACTCGGGCAACCTGTTGCGCGCCGCGCTTCGCCGTTGCCTTGATTCAATGATCGTCACTTCGGTGGACCGGCCCGAACGAAGGAGCCTTCTCCCGTCTCCCGTCCCTCCGCCCTCCGCCCTCCGACCTCTGCCCTCTGCCCTCCGCCCTCTGTCTTCTGTCCGCATCGGCCTCTGGCAAATGGGACGGCATGCGGGATTGCGACGGTGCGACGCGCAACAGGCCGGCCGGATCGCGCGGGATCCCGCCCCGCCTGCTGCGTTGCCGAAGGGGGCGCGGACACGAGTCCTGCGCCCCCGTTCGGCGCCTTGCATTCGGGGCGGTCTGACGCGCTCCCGGCCGGGCCCTTCGCGGACTCGGGCAACCTGTTGCGCGCCGCGCTTCGCCCTGGTCTTGATTCAATGATCGTCACTTCGATGGATCGGCCCGACAAAGCAGACCTCTCCCGGCTCCCGCTCCTCCGACTTCCGCCCTCCGCCCTCCGACCTCTGACTTCCGCCCTCTGCCCTCCGCCCTCTATCTTCTGTCCGCATCGGCCTCCGGCGTGCGTGACGGCGTGCGGGATTGCGCCGGTGCGACGCGCAACAGGCCGGCCCTTCGCGGACTCGGGCAACCTGTTGCGCGCCGCGCTTCGCCCTGGTCTTGATTCAATGATCGTCACTTCGGTGGACCGGCCCGAACGAAGGAGCCTTCTCCCGTCTCCCGTCCCTCCGCCCTCTGCCCTCCGACCTCTGACTTCCGTCTTCCGCCCTCGCCCCCCGCCCCTCGTCCCTCGCATTCGATGATCGTCACTTCGATGGACCGGCCCGACAGAGCAGACTTCTCCCGTCTCCCGTTCCTCCGCCCTCCGCCTTCCGACCTCCGACCTCTGCCCTCTGCCCTCCGTCCTCTGCCCTCTGCCCTCTGGCCTCCGCCCCTCGCCCCCCGTCCCCCGCTGCCGGCTCTTGAAATATTCTCCCGCCCCGCGCGTCTCATGGGGAACGCCCCTGCGACGGGGCGCGGGGGAGCGTGCACGAATGAAACGAACCATGCTTGCGGTGGCGGCGGTGCTCGCGGCGGGGGTGGCGGGCGCGGTGCAGCGGCCGAACCTCGTGTTCGTGCTCGCGGACGACCTCGGCTGGACCGACCTGGCCTGCCAGGGGTCGACGTACTACGAGACGCCGGCCATCGACCGGCTTGCCGCGCAGGGAATGCGTTTCACGCATGGCTACACCTGCGGTCCGAACTGCCAGCCGACCCGCGCGGCGCTGATGAGCGGGCAGTACGGTCCCCGCACCGGCGTCTACACCGTCGGCGGTACGGACCGCTTCGACACCTCGATGCGCCCGCTGGTGCCGGTCGAGAATATCACGCGCCTCGCCCCGGCGGTCGTCACCGTCGCCGAAACGCTCAAGAAGGCCGGCTACGCGACCGCGATGTTCGGGAAGTGGCATCTCGGCGAGGATCCCGAGCATCACCCGTCCGCCCAGGGGTTCGACGAGGCGATCGTCACGATGGGAAGGCACTACAAGTTCAGCACCACGCCGAAGGTCGAGGTGCCGGACGACGTCTACCTCGCCGACTTCCTGACCGACCGCGCGGTGGACTTCATCGAGCGCCGCAAGGACGCGCCGTTCTTCCTGTACGTCCCCCATTTCGGCGTCCACTCGCCCCACGACGCGAAGCCGGAGAAGGAGGCCGCCTTCAAGGACAAGCCCGCCGCCGGCGGCCACCATTCGCCCGTCTACGCGGGCATGATCGCCAGCGTCGACGAGAGCGTCGGCCGGATCGTCGCCACGCTCGACCGGCTCGGCCTGTCGTCGAACACGCTCGTCATCTTCTCCAGCGACAACGGCGGCGTCGGCGGCTACGCACGCGAAGGGCTGAAGGAGGGGGCCATCACCGACAACGCCCCGCTGCGCAGCGGCAAGGGCTCGCTCTACGAGGGCGGCACGCGCGTGCCGTACATCTTCCGCTGGCCCGGCACGATCGCCGCCGGAGGCACCTGCGCCGAGCCGATCGCCAGCATCGACATCCATCCGACCTTCGCCGCCCTCGCCGGCGGGAAGCCTCCCCCGGGGCAGGTGCTGGACGGCGCGGACATCACCCCGCTGCTGCGCGGCGACGCCGCCTCCTTCCGGCGCGACGCGCTCTACTGGCACTTCCCCGGCTACCTCGGCGCCGGCGCGAACCTGTGGCGCACGACGCCGGTCAGCGCGATCCGGCGCGGCGAGTGGAAGCTGCTCGAGTTTCTCGAGGACGGCCACCTCGAGCTCTACAACCTCGTGACGGACGTCGGGCAGACGAACAACCTCGCCGCCGCGAAGGCGGATCTCGCGAAGGAACTCCACGCGAAGCTCCAGTCGTGGCGCGCGGAGGTCAAGGCCCCCATGCCCGCGAAGCGCGAGTCCATCGCGCCGGCTCCGGCCGCCGGAGGGAAGGGCAAGGGTGGCGGAAAGGGCGGCGGGAAGAAGAAGCAGAAGTAGACGCGGGGAAACCCAGGCTCCAAGGAACTGAAACGTGGCAGGGGAAGAAGTGAATAGGAGGACGGCCCCGCCGGGTGAAGGGGAGAGCGCCCCGGGTGGACTCCGTCCTTTCCGCTTCCTTGGAGCTTGGGGCTTCCTCGCCTTTCTCCCCGCGTTCTCCATCGCGGTTCGCGCCGGCGATTCCGCGGATCTCGAAGCCCGCCTCCGCGTCGCCCACCAGCTCGCGCGGGAGCACAACGACCGGGCGCTCGTCGGGCGCGTGGAGACGGCGGCTTCGGAGGCGAAGCGGCTGGCGCGGGACGGGAAGGGCGCGGATGCCGACGCGGCGGTCCGGCGCGTGGAGGCGGAGGTCGGCATCGATCCCGGCGGCTGGTCCATGCACGGCCAGCCGATCTTCCGGCCGACGCCGGAGATCGAGGCGGGCCGGAAGGAGATCGGCGACCGGCTCGACCGCGCCATGGCCTCGGGCGACCCGGCGGCGGTCCGCGCGGCGACCGGCGAGCTGCAGGCCCTCCTCGGAGACCAGGCGGGTGTGCCCGATGCCCGGCGTCCCGGCCGGCACGCCCCGCCGGTCGCACTGGCGGAACGCGAGGCGGTCGATCTGTTCCTTGCGGCGCTCGACGGCGAGGGACGGTCGGTCCGTTCGCTGGCGGATCCCGATGCGCCACCCCGCATGCTGCGCGACCACGCGGGACTGATCGCCGCGCTGCTCGACATCCGGCCCGCCGTGATGCGGCAGCGGCCGGACCGGCTGGCGGAACTCGACCGCACCGTCGCATCCGTCTGCGCCGTGCTCGTCGCGCGCCAGCAGCCGGAGGGGCACTTCCCGTTTCCGGATCTCCGCGGACGCAACCTCCGGTTCGGCGACATGATCGAGCGCGCGGTCCGCGAGTCCGGTGCCGTCCCGCGCGGCGGCTGGATCCTCACGCCCGATCCCGGCGGCGGGAGCCAGTTCGACACCGGCCTCTGCGGCGCGGCGCTCCTGCGTGCCGGCGCGGCGCGGACGAACGCCGCCTGGACCGCGGCGGGCCTGTGCGCGGCGGACTGGGCCCTCGCCCAGCGGTGCGTCGCGAACTTCAACTACAACGCCTTCTCCATCGGCCTGCTCGCCACCGCCTCGCGCGTGGCCGGCGGGACGGGGTATCTCGACGGGGCGCTCGCGAAGTTCCGCGCGGGTGTCGCACCGGGGCAGGCGCCGAACGGACGCTGGATGGACCCGCACAATGCGCGGACCGTCTACCACCTCATCCTGCTGCGCGGACTCCTCGGCCTGGCAGCGGCGCTGCCGGAGGAACGGGCGGCGGAGCGGCGCGAGGTCCGGGCCGCCCTCGACCGGGGGCTCGACGCGCTTCTCCCGGAGCACGATGCGTGCGGCGTGACGGTCGTCGCACCGGCGTTCCTCCTCGATTGCGTCGCGGCGGGCGTCGGCGATCCGGCGCGGGTGCGGCGGGCGCTGGCGGAGCATGCCGCGGTCGTGGTAGAGGATTGCCGCCGCGACGGCGGAGTCCGCCTGCGGGCGTCGGCGGTCGATGTCGCCGCGCTGGCGCGGCGGACGGAAGACGGAAGACAAGAGACGGAAGAAGGAAGGAAGCCATGAATCGGGGAACGCGCCTTGGACTGATGGCCGCCGCCTGCGGAATGGTTGCCGCGGCGGCTTCCGCGAAGATGAACGTGCTCTTCTTCGCCGTCGACGACCTACGGCCGGAGCTGGCGTGCTACGGGGCGTCGCACATCCACAGCCCGGCCATCGACCGCATCGCGAAGGCTGGCGTGGTCTTCAACCGGGCCTACTGCCAGCAGGCGGTCTGCTCGCCGTCGCGGTCGAGCCTGCTGACCGGCGCGCGCCCGGACACGACGAGGGTCTACGATCTCGAGACGCACTTCCGGACGACGATCCCGGACGTCGTGGCGCTGCCGGAGCACTTCAAGAAGAACGGCTACTTCGTGCAGGGCATGGGCAAGCTCTACCACGGCAGCCTCGACGACCCGCAGTCGTGGTCCGTGCCGTGGACCTCGCCGAAAGCGACGCACGCCGCCTATGCGCTCGAGGCCAACCGCGCGATCGTCGAGCGCAAGGTCGCCGAGACGAAGGCGCGGAAGGCGGCGGGGAAGAAGCAGGTCCGCGCGCGCGACTACGGCCCGCCGACCGAGTGCGCCGACGTGCCCGACTCGACCTACCATGACGGCGCGCTGGCGGAGATGGCCGTCGCCGCGCTGCGCGAGATCGCCGCGAAGAAGCAGCCGTTCTGGCTCGGCGTGGGCTTCATCCGCCCGCACCTGCCCTTCGTCGCGCCGAAGAAGTACTGGGATCTCTACGACCCCGCGAAGATCGAACTGGCCCCGAACCCGTTCCGCCCGCGCCACGCGCCGGAGTACGCGGTGCTGGAGGGCGGGGAGCTGCGGTCCTACGACGGCGTGCCGAAGGGGCACCTGCCGGACGACGTGGCGCGGACGCTCAAGCACGGCTACTACGCGTCGGTCAGTTACATGGACGCTCAAGTCGGCAGGGTGCTCGACGAGTTGGAGCGCCTCGGCCTGAAGGACTCCACGATCGTCGTGCTGTGGGGCGACCACGGCTGGAAGCTCGGCGAGCACGATGCGTGGTGCAAGCACTCGTGCGTCGAGAACGACACCCGCGCGCCGCTGCTGGTGTCCGTCCCCGGCATGAAGACCGCGGGCGCCCGCACGGATGCGCTCGTCGAGTTCGTCGACATCTACCCGACGCTCGCCGACCTCGCCGGCCTGCCGCTGCCGTCGCACCTGGAGGGCACCGGCTTCCGGCCCGTGCTGGACGATCCGAAGCGGCCGTGGAAGCCCGCCGCGTTCAGCCAGTACCCGCGCGGGGCGCTGATGGGCTACACGATGCGGACCGACCGCCACCGCTTCACGATGTGGGTCGATGCGAAGGACCGCGCCAAGGTCGACGCGGTCGAGCTCTACGACCACCAGGTCGACCCGCAGGAGAACGAGAACATCGCCGGCCGCCCCGACATGGCCGCGACGGTGGAGACGCTGACCGCGCAGCTCCGCGCCGGCTGGAAGGGGGCGCGTCCGCCGCGCTGAGCCGGGGCGGGGTTCCAATCCCCGGACGCCGGCGCGCCGGACGCTCCAAGGGTTGGACGACCGTTGCGGGACCGCGGGGCGCGCGCGGGGTCCGGTCAGCGGGCCTCGGACCTCTTCGCCTCGTCCCAGAGGGCGTCGAGTTCGGCGAGGGTGCAGTCGCCGAGGGATCGTCCCTGGACCTGCGAGAGGCGCTCGACCTCCCGGAACCGGCGGATGAACTTGGCGGTGGTGCGGTGGAGCGCCTCCTCGGCGCTGCACTTCACGAAGCGGGTGAGGTTGACGACGGTGAAGAGGACGTCGCCGATCTCCTCGCGGACGTGGTCGGCATCGCCGGAGACGAGGGCCTCCTTGAGTTCGGCGATCTCCTCGTCGAGCTTGGCGACGACCTGCTGGGTCTCGTCCCAGTCGAAGCCGACGCGCGCGGCGCGGCTCTGGACCTGGTCGGCCTTCTGGAGGGCCGGGAGCGATTTCGGGATACCGTCGACGGCGGACTTCGGCTTCTCCGGCCCGCCCTCGGTCCGCTTGATGGCCTCCCAGTTCCGGACGACATCCTCGGACCCGGTCACCTTGACCTCGCCGAAGACGTGCGGGTGGCGGCGGACGAGCTTCTCCGCGATGGTCGCGGCGACATCCTCGAAGGTGAACTCGCCGGCCTCCGCACAGATCTGGGACTGGAAGACGACCTGCAGGAGGACATCGCCGAGTTCCTCGCGGATCTTGGCGCGGTCGCCGGAATCGACGGCGTCGAGTTCCTCGTAGCACTCCTCGACGAGGTAGCGCTTGAGCGAGTCGAGCGTCTGCTCGCGGTCCCACGGGCATCCGTCCGGGGCCCGCAGGCGCCGCATGATCTCCAGCAGCCGGTCGATCGGCCGTTCGGGCAGGTTCATCGGCCTCCGCGGCCCGGCCGTCAGAGGCGGCCGAAGAGCTGGTCGGCGGTGACGTCGCTGATGTGGTCCGTCATCGCATCGACGCCGCCGAAGTCCTGGTAGGACGTGAACTCGTCCGGCACGGCGACGACGCGCATCCCCGCCGCGAGGGCGGAGCGGGCGGCCGAGCGGGCGCCGCACAGGGCGGCGGCGCTGCGCGGGCCGCGGCCGAGGACCTTCAGGGCCTTCAGCCACACATCGGCCCCGGGGAACTCGTGGTCGGGCTGCGGGGAGCTGAAGACCCGGGGATCCCAGCGGATCAGGCCGGTCTTCTCGATGAGGGCGCGGGCGGCGTCCTCCTCCTGCCACGACAGGACGCCCAGGACGGCGCCCGCGCCGCGGGCCGCATCGAGGATGCGGTCGAGCCCGAGGACCATGGTGACGGCGCCGGAGCGGAAGTGGTCCGCGAGGGCCTTGGTCAGCTTGCCGAGCAGGGCGGTCCGGGCCGCGGCCCGGAGCCCGAAGTGCTCGGCGATGTCGCTCACCATGTGGGCGGGCACGGCGTGGAGCCCGTGGCGCATCATGGCGGCTTCGTCGAATGTAACGCCCTGCTCCGACAGCACCGTGCGGACGGTCTCGAAGATGACGCGCCGCGTGGGCACGATCACCCCTTCGAGTTCCATGACGAAGGCGCGGGCCGGGGACTTGGCATCCAAGGGAATCTCGATCGCCATGACGTCGTTTATCCTTTCCTGATTGCGCAAACGGCGCATAGAGTAGGCTCAGGTCGCCCCCCGGTCAAGCCGAACGCCGGAGGGGCTCCGGAGACCCGACGATGAAACGACATGCCGCGACCGTCCTGCTCGCCTCGCTGGCCTCCGCCGCGCCCGCGGTGCTGGTCGAGACCAACCTCCCGACGCCGCTCGTGGAGTACTCGATCATGATGGAGCGCATGCAGCGGAACGAGCTCGAGCGGACCCGCGCCGAGATGCAGGTGGAGCGGCTCCAGGGCGAGATGAAGCGCCTGCAGGCGGAGAAGGACGCGCTGGAGGCGCAGCGGGGCGCGATGCAGCGCGAGGTTACGAATCTCCAGGCGAAGGTCGAGGCGCAGACGGCGCCGCCCTTCCGGCCCGGCGGCCTGCTGGTGGCGCTGGTCGAGACACGCCTGACGAAGCCGGCGACGCCGGCGCGGACGGCGCCCGCCCTCGCGGTCGTCACGTTCCTTCAGAAGGCGGAGAAGCCGGCCCGGATCGAGGTGGAGTGGGGTGGGGTGCGGTACGAGGCCGACCCCGCGGACTTCGCGGCGGAGGACGACCTCCTGGTCCGCCTGGAGAAGCGGGTCAAGTTCGCCGAGGCGCAGCTCCGGATGGTGTCCGACAACCCCGATCCGGCCGAGACCGACCGCATCGCGCGGTACGAGGCGCAGATCGACCGGGCGAAGAACACGCTCCAGCAGGTCCGCAAGGCGCTCCACGCCTTCCGCGCGGCCCCGGTGGCGCCGGCCCGGCCCGCAGCCTCCGCCACGCCGCCGGCGCCCACCGCGCCGGCTCAGCGGCCGTAGTCGAGTTCGCCCCGGAAGACGTGTTCGGCGGGGCCGGTGAGGGTCACGCCGGTCCAGCGGTCCCCGTGGACGTCGGCGCCGACGTGCAGCGTGTCGCCGCTGGCCGGGACGACCGTCGCGGGCAGCGTGATGCGCCCGGCGCGGGCGAGGACCAGCGCCGAGGCGACCATGCCCGTGCCGCAGGCGAGGGTCTCGGCCTCGACTCCGCGCTCGAAGGTCCGCACGCGGATCGCCGACGGACCCGTCACCTGCGCGAAGTTGGCGTTGGTCCCCTTCGGCTGGAAATCCCCGTGACGGCGGATCGCCGCCCCGAGCCGGGCGACGTCCACGGCGGCGACATCCGGCACCTCGACGACCGCGTGCGGGACGCCGCTGTTGACGAAGCCGTAGGCGATCGTCTCCGCGCCGATGCGCAGCGACGCCGCGGGCCGCCAGTCCTTCGGGTCGGTCATGGTCAGCCGCACGAGTCCGTCGCCGGTCATCGCGGCACGCAACTCCCCGGCGACCGTCTCGATCGTCATGCTCCCGGGCGCCGCGCCGATCTCGTGGGCGAGCCGCGCGACGCACCGCGCGCCGTTGCCGCACATCTCGACCTCGCCGCCGTCCGGGTTCAGGAAGCGCATGCGGAAGCTGGAGGACTGCGAGGGCTGGATCAGGATCACGCCCTCGCAGCCGACGCCCGTGCGCCGCGCCGCGATGCGGGCGATCCACCCGCGGTCCGCGATCGGGAACGTCCCGGCGCGGTCGTCGACCAGGATGAAGTCGTTCGCCGCGCCGTGCATCTTGTAGAACGGGATTCTCATCGGGCGGTAAGCGTACACCAGGACCGGCCGCTCCGCCATCCGGGCGGGGCACCCGGCAGACACGCCGAGACGTCCGGGACAAGTCGGCTTGTAACCATACTGGCAGACGATGGTTGCAATCGATTTCGGAATTCCCGCGCGCCGGCGCCTTCCCATGGATGAGGCCGGGCGCCGCGGGGCGTCCGGGCCAACACGGGAAGGAGCGAGGCCATGGGAACGGTGAACGTGGTGATCCTGTCGGGGAACCTGACGAGGGATCCGGAGTTGAGGAAGATCCCCTCCGGGCAGGCGGTGGTCGAACTGGGGCTGGCGGTGAACGAGCGCTACCGCAACCAGGCGGGCGAGGAGGTCAAGAAGGCCTGCTTCGTCGATGTGACGGTGTGGGGCAAGCAGGCGGAGACCTGCGCGCAGTTCCTGCGGAAGGGGGCGCCGGCGCTGGTGGAGGGCAAGCTGCAGTTCGACCAGTGGGAGACGCCGGAGGGCGGCAAGCGGAGCAAGCTGCGGGTGGTGGCCGACCGGGTGCGGTTCCTGTCCGGCGCCGGCGGGGCGCGGGACGGGGAGGGCATGGAGGACGAGCCGGCGGCGCTTCCGCCGGCCCGGTCGCAGTCGCAGCCTCCGCCGCAGCGCCGGCCGGTGCCGCGCGACGCCCGGTCGGGGAACTGACCCTGGGGGCTGGGGCCGGCCGTCGGACGGTCAGACGGCCGGCCGGCTGCCGGCGTCGTCGCCGTGGGGTGCCTCCCGGAGCCGCTCGGCCACGCGGCGCAGCACCATGACCAGCTGCGATCGAACGTAGGGTTTCTGGATGACCCCGGCGAGGTTCCGTCCGGCGAAGCGCTGAAGCAGTTCCTGCTCGTTGTAGCCGCTGGAGAGGACCACCGGGAGGTCGCCGCGGATGGCGCGCAGGTGCCCGAGGGTCTCGTCGCCGTCCATCTTCGGCATGGTCAGGTCGAGAAGGACGCAGGTGATGCGGGCGGGGTCCGCGCGGAGGATCTCGATGGCCTCGGCGCCGGAGGCCGCGGCGAGCACCTCGAAGCCGGCGGACGCGAGCATGCGGCCGGCCACATGGCGGACCCCGGGCTCGTCATCGACGATGAGGATCGTCCCGGAGCCGGCCGGGGCGGGCTCCGGCGGCGGCGGGGCGGCGATCGCGGCGGGCGCGGGCTGGGCTCCGGCACGGACGGGGAACAGCACGCGGAAGGTGGTGCCCTTG
>Ga0194126_10009076_pt1 | contig 13352 bp, 9 predicted proteins | sample TA2KigC150mmetaG_FD_148641 | JGI IMG/M metagenome (GOLD analysis project Ga0194126, IMG submission 148641) | Freshwater microbial communities from Lake Tanganyika, Tanzania - TA2015035 Kigoma Deep Cast 150m | ecosystem: Environmental > Aquatic > Freshwater > Lake | place: Tanzania: Lake...
GTGTCGGACGGCCTGCGGCGGCGGTGGCGGAGGTCAGGTTGTCGCGATCGGGCGATGGATCCGCAGAAGCTCGGCGACGCTCCGGGCTTGGGCGAGGCAGCCGGCGATGGCGGACTATGCATCGTCCGTTCGTATCGGGCGCTCGGCCGGATTCGCGGGCGGCCTTGACCCGCCCGCTCAGACCGCCACGGGCACGCGCGTCTCTTGGCTGCGCGGGGCCACGCCGCTCAGCACGGGCGCGATTTCCACGGCCGCGCAGCGCCGTTGCAGATGGTCGAGCACGTTCATGAAGTTGATGTACGAGTCATAAGGGGAGTCGTACGGGTTGAAGTACTTGTGGACGTCGCCGTCGGCGAAGTACTTCGTGCACATGTAGTAGAAGTGATCGGACACCTGCAGCTTGCGCCAGTCGGCGAGGATCCGCGGATCGTTGGTCCTTTTGACCTTCTTTTCCAGGCGATAGAGCTCGTGGATCGCGTTGGACTGCATGGGATTGCCGAGCCAGGCGGACAGGTCGCGCTCGGTGTCGGCCCAACTGATCACGTGCGGGACGTCGACCGCGTCCATCGCGTCGTAGGCGGCCACCACTTCGCTGGGCGTCTTGAAGTTGTTGTCCGGGTGCTTGAAGATCTCGTCCGGCAGGTGCCGCATGAAGTGGAAGATTCCGGTATCTTCCCACTGGTGCTCGCCCAGGGTTTCGTAGTCCATGAACAGGTTCACAACGTGACCGCAGCCGTTGACGGCGCTGAGCCAGTGGGCGAACTTCTCGGCCGTCAGGGGCCATTCGGCCCAGTGGCGGTTGGAAAATCGAAAAGCGATGTCGTCGCTCATGGAGTAGTTCTTCAGCAGCAGCTTGAGCCGGCGGCAGCCGCGCGGGCGGTAGACGAAGTTCGGGCTGCGGTACCCCAGGATGTGGTCGGCGCCTTCCGTGAGGATCGCGTCGAAGCAGCCCAGGGCCTCGATGAGCAGGCCGAGGTCGTTGTTGTAGATCAGCTCGGTGTTGCGGAAGACGACGGGGGTCCGGCCGAACAGGCCCTTGATGGTCTCCGCGTGCTTGCGCACCTGCTCGATGAATTCCTGGCGGGAGTAGAGGAAGCTGAGGCTGTGGTAGTACGTCTCGGCCAGGAACTCCACGCATCCCGTCTGGGCCAGGGCGTGGAACGTGCTCAGGACTTCCGGGCAGTAGCGCTCCAGTTGCTCCAGAAGAACGCCGGTCAGGCTGTAGGCGATCCGGAATCGCCCCTTGTGCTGCTGAATCAGCTTGAGCAACAGGCGGTTGGCGGGCAGATAGCACTTGTTCGCCACCTTCCTGCAGATCGCGGCGTTCCTGCCCTCGTCGAAGTAGCGGTCGTCATTGTCGAAGACCGTGTAATGGCGCAGCCGCATCGGCTGGTGAACCTGGAAGTAGAAGCACACGGAAGGCATGACAACACCCAATCCTTTCGAAATCCCACCGATCCATCAAGCAACACTGGAACCTTGGAATACTGGGCGGCGTGGGACACCCCGATTCCCATCATTCCATTATTCCAGTATTCCCATCTTCCCACATTCTCCGGCTCTTCGCGTCCGGGCCGTCAACAGCCCACCGCCACGAGCATGTCCTGGTAGATCTCGAGGCAGTGCCGGGCGGCATCTTTCCATCGCAGCTTGCGCACCTCGAAGTTTCCGTGACTGCGCAGGGTCATCTGCAGGGGCGGGTATTTCAGCACCGCGACCATCTTGTTGGCCATCTCGTTGATGTCCCAGAAGTCCACCTTCAAGGCGTGGCGCAAGACCTCGGAGACGCCGCTCTGCTTGCTGATGATGATGGGCACGTCGTTGTCCAAGGCCTCCAGCGGCGCGATGCCGAACGGCTCCGAGACCGAGGGCATGACGTAGAGGTCCGCCATCTTATAGATGCGCCGGACATCGCCGCCCCGCAGAAAGCCGGTGAACAGGACGTTCTGCCCGATACCCAACTGGGCCGCCAGCTCGATGGAGCGGTGCATCAGGTCGCCCGAGCCGGCCATGACGAATTTGACGTTGCCCATCACGTCCAGCACCTTGCGGGCGGCGTGCAGGAAGTACTCGGGCCCCTTCTGCATCGTGATGCGTCCGAGAAACAGGACGATCTTCTCTTCCCGGCGGATGCTGACCGGGGCCACCGACCAGCCGCCGTTGCGTTCCACGCCGTTGTAGACGACCTCGACCTTGTCGCCCGGAACGCCATAGCGGCTGATCACGATCCCGCGGGTGAACTGGCTGACCGCGATGACCTTGTCGGCCCGTTGCAGACCCTGGCGCTCGATGTCGTAGACGAGCTGGTTGACGTGCTCGCCGCTGCGGTCGAATTCCGTGGAGTGGATGTGGACCACGAGAGGTTTGCCGCTGATCTCGGCCACGCCGATGGCGGCCGGGTAGGTCATCCAGTCATGGGCGTGGATCACGTCGAAGTCTTCGTTGCGGGCCAACTCCATGGCCTGGGACGCATAACGATGCACCTCCCGGTAGAGGTCGCCGGCGTAATCGACACCGCCACCGGCCGGTTCCTTGTCACCGCCGGTCGTTTCGCCGCCCTCCCGGCGCCGGCGGATGAGCTCGTCGATCCGGTCCTCGTAGGCCTGGGGGGTCGCGTAGGGCTGCAAGGGGGACATGATCGACCGGAAGGTGACATTCTGCAGCTCCTCCGCGCGGGTCCAGCGACCGGCTCCCCGCGGGCGTGCCTCGGGGGTCAGGAGCTTGACGTGCGTGGCGCAGCGGCCGTCCACCATCCGGGGCAGAACGAACGTCACCGCGACCCCGAGCTGGTCCAGAGCCCTGGTCAGGCCGTAGCAAGCGGTCCCCAGCCCGCCGCTGATGAACGGCGGAAACTCCCAGCCCAGCATGAAAACGCGTACATGCGCCCCCTCGTCATTGGGTCCCATAGGTCCTCACTCTTATGAGCTTTCACAGGCCTCTGCATGCAGAGTCGCATTGCAGCCCGTCCTCGGACGAACCGGACCAGGCCGCCATGCCTATAAGCGATTCCGCTTAGGAAGCTATCGGCAGTCGTCGGACCAATCTTGATTCTCCCATAAAAAAAATCCCCTGCGGGCCAAACGGCGGTCCTATCCTGTTTATCGGGTTTTCTTTCGCGGCAAGTACAGAAAATTTCGCCGGAAAGATCAAATCGAGGTACTGGTATCCGCGTTTTTATGGGCTCTTGTTGCAGGAGATCCTGCCTTGCAGGGCCCCTGGCGGAACCGGGACAGGAGGGGACGTCCCAGATGACACGCGGCTCACCGGTGTGACAGCGGCGGCCCTTCCAGGCCGAACGGGCGGTTTCCGGCCGCCACGGGAGTCCGGCGGAAGGGAGATCCGGGTCCCGGGGGTACTCCTGGAAAAAAAAGGCCGAACACTAAATCGGGGTGTTCCGGACGCCGATAGGCACGGAGGAACAGGAGCCGGACCGGCGTGGTCCGAGGGGAATCGCCCGGCCTGGCCCCCAGGATACGAAACCAGGTGGAGGCCGGGTGGAAGACGCCGGCACGGCAAAACAGGTGCGGCCTGCAGGGTAGCAAAGGCTGCCGTCCATTGCGGAGACCGATATGAACAAGCATCCAAGAAAAGGAAACAAGGGAAACACAAGACTGAAGGAATACGTCGTGGTCGCCTTCGTAGACGACCTGGAGCAGGCGCGGGAGTATGAAACCCTGCTGCGGCTCAACGACATTCCCGCCGTGATCCGCGAGCAATTGGACAGCGGAACGGACGGCAAGGCCGTGGCGATCCTGGTGCCGGAGGACTTCCTCGATGAGGCCCATGTCGTCATCGAATCGCAGGACGCCTACGACGATCTGTGCGACTACGCGATGGATGATGAAGAGGATCTCGAGTTCGGCGGCGACCTGTTGGATGACGACGAGTTTTAGGCCGGCCCCCTTCCGCGCAGCGCGGAGCCTCGGGTCGGCAGAATTCCGGTCCCGGCCGCAGGACCTACACCCAGCAACACGAAGGTAGCAGTATCATGGCAGAGACTGACGAAAACTCCAATGTCGAGCGCCGCAGTGGAGAAGACCGTCGCGCCAATCTCAGCGACCGGCGGCAACACGATCTCGGCGGCAATCCCTACGATCCGAATTTCGTGGATCGCCGCAGCGGGACCGATCGTCGGCAGAACGTGGTGGACCGGCGTCTGGGCCTCGACCGGATGCGAGGTCCGGGACGCCGCCGCAGCGACGAGCGCAAGGCGGCCGAAGAGGGACAGATGTCCGACGAGCAATTCGAATTCATCATGGCCATCGACGAATACAAGCGGGCCAACGCCCGGCCCTTCCCCACGTGGACCGAGGTGCTGGAGGTCATCAAGGCCCTGGGGTACCGCAGGGTCGCGGAACCCCAGCCATTGGCCAAGCACGGAGATTCCGGCCCGGACCCTCATGACGCCAGAATGCCCCTGCAGCCACAAGGCGTGGAGTGACACTACCAGCCCTGATTCCACCAGGCCTCGGAGAAATTCCAGCCGGTGATCTCTCCCTCGCTGGAGAAGATAAGGTAGTAATCCGTAATCACAGGCGGCTCGACAACCGGCGGCTCCGGCGTGGTCGGCGTCTGTCCGCCCGGTTGCTGATTCGAGTTCGGGCTCTGGTTCTGGTTGGACCTGCTTTCCCGCCGTCGATCCCGGAGTTCGTCCACGGCCCGGTACACAATGTACGTCGAGCCGGCAAACTCGAGCACGGAGCCGATCACACCCTTGTCGGCAAACGCCCGATTGTAGTCGTCCATGTTGGAGAAGCCTTTCATCTGCACGGCATTGCTGGCCAGCTCCAGGGGTACGAGCAGGACCCAGTCCAGCGCCCGGTCGGTCCCCTCCGGCTTCTTGTTCCTGCTGGCCAGATGGAAGGGCGCCCGCGCCACGTTCGTCACCGCCTGCCCGGCCTGTTTGATGAGCTCGATCACGTCCCCCAGGAACAGACCGATCGACCCGGTGAGATTGTCAAAGAGTCCCCAGGTCAGGGCGTTGCCCACCTCTTCGGTGGTCTTCCACACGCCGCCGATGGTTCGTCCCGTGAAGATCAAGGGCCGCACGAGCGGGTGATTGTCCGCATAGACTGGTTTGTTCGGATCCGGCAAGGAATTGAGGGTGGCCAGATCGATGATGGAATACAGGCCGTCGGCCAGATGACCGAGGGTGGCCCCGGCTCGCGCCGGCACCTTGCCGGGTTCCTGAAGAAGCCCCTTCCCATCGTTTTGCCGCAAGGGCTTGGTCCGGTCGGAGGCATAGCCCAACAGGAAGATGTTGGCGCCGGCACCGAGGGCCATCCCCCCGCGCTCCAGGGCCTTCCTGAGATTCTCGACCGGATAGCGGGATCCCTGGCGGACCGCATACGCCCGGTACTTCTCCAAGTCGCTGCCCAAAGCCCAGGGCTCCCTGGGTCCGGGGACTTGCAGTCCGTCCGGACTCAGCGGCTTCGGCTCGTCCCACAGAGCCAGACCGCGCGTGTCCGCCCGAAGGGCCCTTTCGATGGCCCCGGGGCCGCGCGGCATCGTGCTGGCGCCCGTCCGCGCCGGGTAGACAGGAGAGGATCGGGCGCCGGCCGGGCCGGAAAAGATGGTCGGTGTTGCCGATTCTACCGGCCCCGCCGACGGGAGTCTGACCGTCTGGCCGGGAGTTACCAGCATGATGGGACCGGCAGGCGCCACCGGCGGCCCGACGTGGGCGGTAGTGCCTTCCGTCGTGCCTACCACCGGAGTGCCCTGTAGTTGAGGATCGGTCCACACCCCTTGCGGCACGACCACACCGGTTGGCGCGGGAGATGTCGGTGTCGGTGTCGGCGCCGCGCTCGGCGCCGGCGGACTCACTGAGCCGGAAGGCGCCGGCGTCTCCACCGGGCGACTCCGCGGGACGATGGGAACCGCAGAGGCGCCCGCCGTGGGGCTCGGGGTCTGGGGAGCCTGCGCCGGAGCGAATGACCCCACCCGGGGGATCGAAGATCCCGGCGTCGTCTGATTCCTCGGCGCCGAACCGACCCTGGAGCCTCCCCCGCCATCGAGGAGCATTCGCTGGCTCTGGGTGGAATCCATTCTCGACGCGAGGTCGCGCATATAGGCATCGGGATTCATCGGATCGCGAATGCCGGCGGAAGGACTGAAGGACGACACTTGCCCGGTCGACTTCCGGGCGTTGCCCGAGCCGGCCTGGGAAATGCCGGCCGTGCCCGCCAGGATCGTCAAGCCGGCCAGCACGGTGGCACAGAACCGATAGACCGGCGCCACCGACACCGGCAATGCCGACCCGCCCTGCCGCAATCGGTCTTGAGGCTGCATGCGATTCATTTCACCGCTCCCCGAACACTGACACCCCGAAACGCCATTCATTCCCTGGGACGCCGTTCCCCCGCGGGACTCCAACCATTACAGACCGTCCGTGGAGAACATCCTGTTCGCAACAAAGGAGAGATGACTATCCCCCAAATCCGTGCGTGTATTGTACCACCCGGCCGGCGACAAGTCAAGCATAAACCCGGCCGTATGGGACCCAAGGGCCGATGACAGGCCCCTCAAGACAGGGCCCGCGGACGCGAGGGCCTCCTCCCGCGGCGGGGAAAGAGGGGGTCTACATCGAATCCGAGAATCGCAAGATTCGCCTTATGGGACGCAATCAAGAAAGAGACGGATGATGGATAAGGAATAATTGACTATTACCACTCCTCCTCCAATCCCTTTGGCGGCGTCAAAGAAGGCACACTCCCGGAAACGCTCCCGTTCTCCTGATCCATAGGTCGCTCCTCCATTCTCGTCCGTTCTTGCCGTACACATGAGCCTGCCGCCAACAACAGCGCCGCGTAAACAAGGGATAACCTGTGCATGGGAACCCCCCCATCCTTCACTCCAAAACTCTGGAGAACAGAAAGGCCCGCTTCGCGAAGCCTCGGCGCTCGTAGAACCGATGGGCTTCGGTGCGGTGAAAGCCCGAGTCCAACTCCACCCGCAGGCACCCTCTGAGCCTGGCGATTTCGATCATCTTCTCGACCAGGGCGGTCCCAACCCCCGTACCCCGGCGCTCCTGATCGACCACCAGGTCACAGATGTATCCGACGTCCCCTTGCAGCCATAGACAGTCCCGAATGATGAGAGTGCCGAAGCCGATGATTTCGTCCCCATCCCCAGCGCAGAGATACGCCCTGTTCTCCGAGGCCAGACCCCTGTCGAAAATCGCCCGCGCGGCCCCGAGATCGAGCGGCTTGGCCGGCCACAGTTGGTGGAGCAAAGGAAGGACCTTGTCGAAATCCTCCGGCCGTGTCGGTCGGATCGTGATGTTCGATCCCGTTTGCGTGTTCCGGACTGTCATGGGACCTGGACCTCGTCGGTGGAGAACTGCACGTGCGTGAAGCACTCGGGAATGTGGGAGTCGTACACGCCGTGCTTGTTGAAGGACCAGCCGACGGACGGATCGATCAGCCGGCCATTGGCGGGCAGGGCCTCGAACCGCGAGAAGTCCATCCGCCAGAGGTCGCCGTCTTTCGGAGGCAGCGGCCGGCCCTGGGCCAGGGTCCGCAGGCCCTCCCAGGGAAACGCCAGTTCGACCGTCCAGCCCCGATCCACGTCGGAAGCGTCGTTCAACGTCCCATCGACGTGCACCGCGGCCTGGAGGCCGGGCAAGTCCCAGTCCATGAACGCCCACCGCCGGCCGCGCGGGTGCTTCCTGTAACGCATTCCATCCTGGAACCCGCCCAGGACATCGACGGCGCGTGAGGTCAGATCGAACTCGGGCCTGTCCGCGAAGCCCCCCCGCCGGTACGCGTCCTGCCAGATGTAGAACACCTCGTAGATGGTCCCGCGGGCGTTGATCTGGAACTCGTAGTAGCAATCCGGGCCCGCGATGAAGACCTCGACATCGTTCTCGAAGTACACGGGCGCATCCCGCTCGGTGAACTGCGCCTGCACGTTGGGCTCCTCGATCCAGAAACCGACATACAGGTTCCGGTCGTCCCACAAGGCCGCCATCCGCGTATCGAGGAATCCGGGTACGCCCGTCACCATATCGACAAACCGCGGCGACTTCGGCGCCCGCTGCCAGCACGGCTCCGCCAACCGCCCGTCGACCGCGATCCGCTCGCTCGTGCGCCGGCACGTGTAATGGCCGACGTCCTTGTCCTCGCAGCCATATCGTTCACTCATCCTTCACCTCCAATCTCACGAAGACGGGCCTTCATGCGCCGGGTGGCAGAAGCCCGGGTTCGTAGTGGCGTCGTCAGACGCTCGTGTGGCCCCATTCTCCAACCTGGTGACAACCGACAGTCGCAGGCTAAACCACAGACGCTGTCTTTGCTTGGATCGTCACTGGAGCACCATGTCGAAGGGCATCATCAGGATCACGCTCTCCCGGCGGAGCAGCTCGATGCGCTGGAGGGCTTGGGACAGGACGCGAGCGCGCTGGGGCTCGGTCTTCCGGAGCAGATCGAGCACGGGGCCCAGGGTCGGATGGCCGGTGAGCAGGCTCCCGATGCCGGACAATTGGATGTCCGTGGGGCGCTCGCCGTCGCCGGAGAAATCGCCCATCAGTTGCGTGAAGAAGTCCTTGGGCTCCGGGACGACGCGGATGTCATAGTCCCGGAGAGACACCTTGGCCGCGGCGTATTCCACCGCCTGTTGCAGCCCGCCGATCTGATCCACCAAGCCCAGGTCCAGGGCTTGTTTGCCCGTGAAGACACGGCCGCCGGCGATCTCGTCGATGGGCTTGCGGAGCTTGCCCTCGCGGCCTCTTGTCACATGCCCTTTGAACACATCATAGACCTGCTGCATGTAGTCGTGCAGCACTTGGCGCTGGCGCTCATCGAAAGGCCGGGCACTGCTGAGCAGGTCCGCGTTGGCGCCCCGCTGGTGGCTCACCCAATTGATGCCCAGTCTGTTCCACAGATCCGTGGTGACGAGCTTGCCGCCCACGACGCCGATGGAGGCGGTGATGGTCGCTTCATCGGCGAAGATGGCATCCGCGCCGCAGGAGACATAATAACCACCGCTGCCGGCGACGTTACCCATCGAGACGATCAGGGGCTTCTTCGCTTTGACCCGCCGGACGGCGTTGAGAATGACCTCGCTGGCCTCCGCGGAGCCGCCGGGAGAATCGACGCGCATCACGATCGCCTTGATGGAATCGTCCGCGCCGGCGGTTTCGAGGGCCTTCTGGATATCGCCGCCAAAAGCGGCACTGTAGGCGCCGAACAGCGTGGGCCGGCTGTAGCCCGGCACGATGGCGCCCTCCACGTAAACGACCGCCACCGCGTCCTTCTGCGGGGCCGTCGCGGGGGACTTGAACAGCTCCGACAGAAGCGAGAAGAACCCGAACGGGCTGGCCAGGTTGACCTTGGCCTTCTCCTCTTGTCCGTAGCGGTTGTTCACGCGCATCGAGCCGCCCAGCTCGCTCTTGACCCAGGCGAGGAACTCTTCGCGCGTCCGGACCGCGTCGATCAGCCCCTTCTCTTGGGCCCGCTCGGCGGCATAAGGTCCGTGATCGATCAGATCGCGGACCTGCCCGGCCGTCTTGCCCCGCGACCGGGCGATCATGTCCACGAGCGAGCCGTAGAGGCTGTCGAACAGCCAGTCGACGTTCTCCCGGGCCGGCCGGCTCGGTTCCATCCGCATCAGCATCTCGGCCGCCGACTTGTAGTCGCCCAGGTGCAGGAAGTCCGCCTGGACCCCGACCTTGTCGAGCAGGCCCTTCACGTAGAGCGACTCGCCGTAGAGGCCCATCAGCCACAGTGTCGACTGCGGTGCGACGCACAGATGGTCGCTCGCGCAGAGCAGACCGTAGTCGGCCGTGGTCATGCCCTCCGCATAGGCATACACCTTCTTGCCGGCCGACCGTACGTGCTCGAGGGCCCGCCGCAATTCCTCCAGTTGGCCGAACCCCAGGCTTAGGCTGTCGAACGTCAGCACGACCGCCTTGATCTGACTATCGCTGCCGGCCCTTCCCAGGCGCCGAACCAAGTCTTTGAGCGACGTCATCTCGCCGGCCATCAGGCCAAAGGGATCGGCCACCGGGGATTCGCTCAACAGGCCGCTCAAATGAAAATGGGCGACCACCGCCGGCGTGGCCGCCGGCGCCGTCTCGGAGCCCGAACAGACCGCCAGCGAAAACACCGACACAACGCCGATCAGGAGCCAACCCGCCTTCAAGCACCTCATAGCCGCCTTCCTTTCCAAGGGATCTGAATGACGCCGTCACCGGCGCACCGGGCGTATGATACCCCTGAGCAAGCCCCGACACAAGGACCAGAGGCGGGGCCGCCGGGGCAAACGCGAAGTGCCGAAGACGGGTGGCAGCGTCAAGGCCGGTAGGCCTTGACGATGCCACCCTTCTCACACACCCTCTCAGGGCCGTTGCATCGGTCAAGGCCACAGACCACTTCGGAGCCATGCGGCCGCCAGGAGGGCGAGATCGTGGAAATTGACCGTGCCATCGGCGTTCAGATCGGACGCGGCGTGGGGCCGGTGGGGCAGGACGCCGGTGCCGCGGGTGGCGACATGAGCGATCTCGGCGGGGGAAAGGGCGTAGTCGTAGATGCGAAAATCGTCGAGCGCGCCGTCGTAATGACCGTACCAGCCGGCGCCGATCTCGAACGATGTGATACCGGTGATGGGCGTATGCGCGCCGGTACAGCTTTCGTAGAGCTCACCGTTGTGGTAAATCTCCATCCGGCCCCGGCGGATGTCCTTCGTGAACGCCCAATGGTTCCAGCGGCCCGCCCACTCGTCTTTCGTCCGGTGCCGCCCGGCCAGGCGGTTCTCGAACGACCACGGGTAGCCGCAATCCCAGCGGTACTGGCCCGGATTTCGCCAGCAGCCCAGGTGGATGGCGAGAGCCGGATTCGATTGGCCGTAGACGTAGTCCGAGCAGCAGATCGTGTCGTTCAGGTGGGTCGAATCGTCCCCGCGCTGCCAGAAGGCAATCGTAATCGCCTCACGGGCGCGGGCGAAGACCCCCGCGGCCTGCGGGATCGTCACGCGGTCGCCCGGACTCGTGAAGGCAATGGCGTGTCCGTACACACCGGCGACGAAGTTGCAGCGGCCGTGGATCTGGCCGTCGGCGGTGCCCGCCCAATCCCGGGCATCGCCTTCGAAATCGTACCAGAGGATCGGCTCCTCCGGGGCCGTCACGGCCACCAGGCGGGTCCGATCGTAGAGCCAATCGTTGGCCATCTGCCGGAGATCCCGATAATCGACGGCACAGTCGGCGGTCAGATCGGCCGGGAGCCGTCCTTCGGGCGCGGTCGCGTCGCGGTCCTGAAGACACAACGCCGGCCGCAGGGTGATGTCGTCGATATGGATCGTTCCCGCGCCCCGGTCCTGTGGATTCGTCGTGGCCGGACGCACCCCGATGGCGATGCTCGTGACGCTCGCCAGGTCAATCTTGTCGAAATCGGCCAGGGCGGTCCGCCAGACGGTCCAATGCGGCTCGGCCAGGATGCGCGGATCGCCCGCATACGGCACCCCTTGCTCGGTGTGACCGTCGCTGAGGGCGAGGTAGAGTTGGGCCCCGCGGGTGGCGTTGCCGGGAGTGCCCCGGATCAGGAGCTGCAGGATGTCTGCCTGCGGATGGGCCCAGTCTTGCGGCGTCTCGAAGACGCGGACGACCTCGCAAGGCCAGGTCGAATCGTAGCGGTAATAGAGCGACATGGACTGCCGGCAGCTCTTGACGATCCTGTGCTCGAGGGACACGCCGGCCCAGCCGCGCGTCTGCCACGTTTCGTACAGGAAATCCTTCCGCAAATCGTACGCCTCGAAATCATCGACCACGAGGTGGTCCGCGACGGTGAAAGACCAGAGGTCCCCCGCCACCACGACACTGGAGTCCGTCCCGCCAACCTCATCCACGCGCCAGTAATAGGTCCGGCCGAGTCCCAGCGCAGAGGGCGCGAAGGTGTTCGCATCCCGCGGCTGGACGCCCACGGCAGGCGTATCGGTCGCGACGTCGCCGAAATGAATCACGTGCCGGTCCGCGGTAGAGCCGGGCGTCCAGATCAATTTCGTATAGGGGCTCACCCCAAAGGCGCCGCTGACCGGATTGGGACAGCAAGCCCTCGGGCCGCAGTCGTGTGACACACGCGCCCGTACATGGCTCAGGTCGAAACCGGGCGACTGCCCCCCCAGGTCCAGACCCACCAGGCGGAGGGCACGCGGGACAAAGGGCAGAGTCACACCCTCCAGATCGATGCCAACCGTACTGAGCTCCTGCTTCATCGAGTTGTCGATGATGATCTTGGTCAGGAGGTACTCCTGATCCGCCCCATCTGTGATAAACAGCAGAGCCTGTTCCCCGGCTTTTCCCGTCTCGACCACCAGGATGTCATCGCCCGCGCCGTCTACGAGCCGGCCGGAGAAGGCCAGATCGATCCAGTGGTCCGTCGGCAAGGTGACCGCCGACTCCTGGGAGAGCGGCGGCCCGACCAACCACGCCTCGGGCACCACCCGCACGGGATAGGCCCCGGCGGCGTCCATCCCGGTCCAGCAACTGCCGTCCGCATCATGAAGATCGAGGACGGCGGATGGATACTCGAAGACGGACAGTCCCGCCCAACCGGTGTTCGCGCACAGAACGAACGCCGCCAACAGAACCAGCCCCAATGTCCTATGCACAAATCTCCTCCAACTCCGCCGTCATGCCGCCGATCCGCCGGCCCGGACCCGCCCGCGCACCGGCGCCATCATTATAGCACTTTTCGGCCCGAGGCCGGAAGCACAAGTTCCAAATTCCAGACGCCACCCGGCGGACCGAAGCACCAAATCCCAAATCCCAAACAAATCCAAAGCACCAAACGCGAAGAAAACTCAGAACCTCTCGCGCCGAGCCCCGGATCGCCCGGGACCGCCGGCTCTCCCGCGCGGCGCCAGCGTTTTGAGCCTTGGAACTTCGGATTTTGGATTTGTTTGAGATTTGGAATTTGGTGCTTGGAGCTTCCGCGCCATGCGGCTTTGGTGCCTGGAATTTGGAATTTCCGCGCCACGCGGCTTTGGTGCTTGGAATTTCCTTGCCTGGGCATGGGTTGTTGCTATACTTGTCGGGTCTATCCGCCCGGGTGCGATGGTTGCCGTACCCTGCGGGGAACGAGGCCCATTACGTACGGAATGTGAAGGGATTTCGCATGAGCGAGTACTCCATGAGTCCAACGGGGGAGAAGTTCGAATTGCCGAAAGCGGCGGATTACGCCGCCGAGTTCCAGCGTATGGAAGCGCTCGTCGGCGCCGCCCGGAGCGAAGGCAAAGAGATCGTGGTCGTCATGGGCGTCGGCTTCGTCGGCGCCGTCATGGCCGCCGTCATCGCCGACACGACCGACACGGCATCCGGCCAGCCCTCCAAGTTCGTCATCGGCTGCCAGCGGCCGAGCCGG
>Ga0194126_10009080_pt1 | contig 13350 bp, 10 predicted proteins | sample TA2KigC150mmetaG_FD_148641 | JGI IMG/M metagenome (GOLD analysis project Ga0194126, IMG submission 148641) | Freshwater microbial communities from Lake Tanganyika, Tanzania - TA2015035 Kigoma Deep Cast 150m | ecosystem: Environmental > Aquatic > Freshwater > Lake | place: Tanzania: Lake...
CAGGGCCGCAATCTGCTGAGCCTGCTCCAATTCGCCCGACGCCAGGCTGAGGCTGACGGCTGTGACGGCGACCGCTCGGTCTCCGCAGGCCTCTTGCGCCGCGCGAGCCACCACGGCACTGTCCACGCCGCCAGAAAACGCGACGGCGACTCGGGCATAAACCGCCAACCGGGCCAGTAACACATCGCGTTTGGCAAATAGTTCGGACATTCTTGTCGGATTCCCGCAATCTGGACCTTCGCGAAGAACGGCTGACACACCGTTTCCTGCTCCGCACGGTCCATTTATACTTGCTCCCATGGCCTACCGGCCATGATTTTGGTATTCGGTAAGGAACAGCACTATGCAACGACTCTTGGCCATCTTCGGAAGCGTGTTGATTTCAGGCGTGATCCTCGTCGGCACCGCAATTCCAGCGGTGATCACGGCGGAACAACGCAAAGAACTCAACCAGATCCGCGACGGCCTCGGCGACGTCGATAAGCTAATCAAAGACAAAAAGTACGACGAGGCCGGCAAATCGCTCGACGAGGCGACCACAAAGCTCGAGAAGATCATCAAAGACGCGGAGATCAAGCCGGGCGACAAGTTAATTGCTCCGATGCAATTGCTCATCGACAAGAAAAAGCAGACGCTGCAAAAACTGTCCGGCACCACTAAGGGCAAGGAGGACGCGTCGGATGTCAGCTTCATCAAACAAATCGCGCCGCTGCTCAACTCCAAGTGCGCAAACTGCCATGACGACAATGCCGCCGGACGACTCAGGCTAGACTCGTTCGCCGAGATGAAAAAAGGGGGCAAGAGCGGACAGTTGTTGCAGATTGGAAATCCCCAGCGGAGCCTCATCATGGCTCGCGTCACGGCGACCAATCCGGCACAACGAATGCCAAAAGATGCGGCGGCGCTGAATCTCGAAGAAATCACTCTGCTGGCTAATTGGATCAAGCAAGGGGCGAAGTTCGACGGCGAGGACGAAACGGTCAAGCTGGCTGACTTCGGCAAGCCCGCCACCAAAGCGAGACCCAACACGCCCATCAAGATCTCGAAGGCGACGGGCAATGAGAAAGTGAAGTTCATCAAAGATCTGGCGCCCGACTTCGTCACGATCTGTCAACGCTGTCACAGCGGCAACAACCCGCGCGGCGGCTTCCGGACGGTTACGTTTGAAGATCTCATGCGCGGTGGGGACAGCGGCGCAGTGCTCGTGGCCGGAGACTTGGAACACAGCCGCTTGTGGGAGCTGATCAACGGTGGTCCGCCGAAGATGCCGCCGGGCCAGGCTCGCATCTACCGCAAGTGGTACGACAACCTGAAAATCTGGATCGAAGAAGGCTGCAAGTACGACGGCGATGATCCAAAAGTCCCGCTGCAACGCCTCGTTCCGACTGAAGAAGAACTCAAACTTGCCAGACTCGCGCGAATGACGGCCGACGAATTCGTCGCCATGCGAAAAGAACAGACGCACGAACAATGGCGGAAAGTGCTCAGCAAAGAAGAGGCAAGAGAAAATGAGACGCCCGACTTCTATTTCTACGGCAATGTTGACGAAGGCCGACTGAAACAGATCGCCGGCTGGGCTGATGAGCACGCCAAAGCGTTGCGAGCCGGGTTCAAGCTGCCCGATGCGCCAATCTGGCGAGGCAAGCTGGCGGTCATCGTCTACAAGGACCGCTTCGGTTATTCCGAGTTCAGCCAGACGATTGAGAATCGCGAAGCGGATCCTGCGATCGTTGGTCACTCGAAAATCGGCATCGGTCAAGAGGAAGCCTACATCGTTATTCAAGATGTCGGGGACACGGCGAACTCAATGCTTCCCGACACGCGACTCAACCTGATCGACCAGATGACTGGCGCGTACCTCAAACGTGAAGGCAAGAAGCTGCCGGAATGGCTGATCCGTGGCACCGGCCTGGCCATGGCCACCAAAGCCGTCGGTGGCGACAACGAGTACTTGCGAGGCATGCGGGGAGCCGCGGTTGATGCTCTGCGAAGTCTCGACGCGCCCGGCGATCTATTCGGCGAAGGAAAGTTTGCCCCGACCGACATGGCTCCCATCGGCTACACGCTGGTTGGCTTTATGATCAAAGAAGCGGGGCAACCCAATTTCATGAAGTTCGTCGCCGCGTTGCAATCGGGCAGCAACCTGCCAGACGCGGTCGGCAGCGTTTACAAGCCAGCGACTCCACAGTCGTTGGCCAAAGCGTATCTCGCCTCGATCGGCCAATCGGCTGGCCCGGCAGTGAAGAAGAAAGGCAAAAAATAGGAGTGCGGGATGAGAGGCGAGGGGCGAGTGATCGGCCCCGCCCCTCCTCGCACGCCTCTTGCCCCTCGTCCATGCCCGACATTGTGCTCATCGGCGGCGGTGTCATTGGTCTGTCGATCGCCTACGAACTGGCGACTCGCGGAGCGTCCGTGCGAGTCTTGGATCAGGGTCCATTCGGACAAGAGTCGTCGTGGGCCGGAGCGGGAATGATCACCCCCGGCAATCCTCTCGGTGCGAAGTCACCAGAGACTCGGCTGCGAGCCGAGAGCTTTGTGCTGTGGCCCGATTGGGCCGCACGACTGCGCGAGGAATCCGGCATCGATACCGGCTTCTCGCGCTGCGGTGGCATCGAACTCTCTCCCGACCGCTCCGCATCAAACATCGCCGCCATCGCTGCCCAGTTTCAATCTGAAGGAGTTCGAGCCGAATTGATTGATTCGCGCGAATTGCGAACACTCGAACCGAATCTGACCCCCGAACACGGTGCCGGTGTTCATCTGCCGGACTACTGCCAAGTCCGAAATCCGCGTTTGCTGAAAGCCTTGCTCGCCGCGTGCGTTACTCGCGGTGTTGAGTTTTCGGCCGGCTCGCCGGCCATCGGCTTTGAGCACAGTAGTTCGCGAGTGACAGCAGTTCGCAGCCCGACTGAAACAATCTCCGCCAGGCAGTTCGTTGTGTGCAGCGGGGCTTGGAGCCAATCGGTCCTCGCTCAAGTCGGCTGCTCGATTCAAGTCGCACCGGTGCGCGGCCAAATCGTTCTGCTCGAAGCATTGCCGCTGCCAACCCGACGCATCCTCGAAGTCGGTAAGCGGTACATCGTCCCGCGTGCCGATGGTCGGCTGCTCATCGGCTCCACCGAAGAACATGTCGGATTCGAAAAACGGAACACCGCCGAAGCAATCGCCGAGTTGATTGGTTTCGGTGGCGAACTGATTCCGTCGCTTAAGACCGCTCGCTTCGAGCGTTGCTGGTCCGGACTGCGTCCCGGCTCACCAACTGGCCTGCCCTACCTTGGACGAGTCCCCAATTCCGACAACCTCTTCGTTGCCGCCGGCCACTTCCGCGCCGGGTTAATGCTCTCGCCGATCACAGCCGTGCTGTTGCGACGATTGCTGATGGGAGAGACTTCGAATCTCACGCTGAGTGACCTGCTGCTGGCGCCGTGATGAGCAAGTGGATGGATCTCTGGGAGGACTGGCGATGGATCGCCGAATGCTTGTGGCAGTCGCCTTGATTGTGGGTCTGTGTGCGTGGGGCCAGCAGCGCGGATGATTCTCGACGGTGATCACGACGCCAGACGGAACATTGAACGCCGCGAGTCCGTCGATCGCGAAGCCAACGGAGCGAAAAACGCAAGCGACCGTCTACCTGTTTCTTTCAACGAATTGCCCGATCAGCAACGGGTCGCTGCCGATGCTGAACCGGCTGTGTGAACGGTTCTCCCCCGAAGGAATCAAGTTCGTCGGAGTCGTCCCCGGAGCCATTGCGACGGCGGACGAAGTGGATGCTCATCATCAGGAGTACGCCGTTCAGTTTCCGGTCGTCTGGGATCGGCAGCACCAACTTTGCGAACAGCTCGTTGCGACACACACGCCACAAGCGGTTGTTGTCGGAGTCCACGACGAAGTCCTCTATTCCGGGCGGCTCGATGACCGGCACGTCGACCTCGGAAAACGCCGCGTGAGAACTCGGGACGACCTGCGGCACGCACTTAACGACATCGTTGCCGGACGTGAGGTTCAAATGCCTCGGACGCAGCCCGTCGGTTGCGTGATTGAGTCGCCGCAGCCAGTCGTGTCGGAGGAAGTGACCTACTGTCGTGATGTCGCTCCGACAAAGCGGCGAAACTGACCGACGGTGACTTCGCATTCGCTCATCCAAAACGGTCGAGTCAACCGCACCACGTGCTGCGGTTGCTCGCAGGTCGCGAACTCGCCCAGGGGACTGGCATCCTTCGTCCCCATCTTGAACTCACCGGCCGGAATGAGCCGCAGACCCATCCCCAGTCGATTGGTCATTCGCTCAAGCGAAATCGGCGATGAACTCGCAGACTCGTCATCCGCCTTCAAAGCCGCTTGTTCCGGCAGTTTGTTTTTCGGAGCGACGAATCCGGAACTGCACCCGGCCAGCACTCCGGCAAACAGAACCTCACCGACTCGCAGCAAGCATCGACTGGATCCACTTCGAGCCATCACCAACTCAGCCTCCTGCTGGACCGTGATCGCGACTTCGCCGTCTTCGTCACGTTCCGCGACGAGCCTCAGATTCGAACGGCGAAGATCGCCAATGGCCACGCGGCACGAAATCCCACGTCTCGCAGACCACCTCGATTGCAAAAGCGTGTCGCCGTGAGTTCACTCTCCCGGCGTTGGATTCGCCAATATCTCAGCCAGAATGTCAGTCAACGGAAGAACCCTCGATTCCACGACCGAATAGGAGCAACCGTGATGCGACATATTCATTGCCTGCCGTTCATCGCAATGATCGCTCTTTTCGCCGCGACCGCGAATGCCGACGGACTTCAAGCCGGTGCTGCGACCAGCAACATCACGCCGGAGATTGGTGGCGAGATCATCGGCGGCTTCGTGCCATATCCGTCCAAGCATATCCACGACGAGTTGCACGCTCGATGCCTGGTGCTCGATGACGGGAAGACCAGATTGGCGATGGTCGTGTGCGACTTGCTCGGCATCCAGCGAGTGGTCAGCTCGGAGGCTCGGCGATTGATTCAGGAGACGATCGCGATTCCGCCCGAGTGCGTGATGATCAGCGCGACCCACACGCACTCAGCCACCAGTGCTCTGGGAAAGGATCGACTCAAGCCCGAGCAGGAATTGGATGAGTATCAGAAGTTCGTGGCTCACCGAATCGCCGACGGCGTGACGCGTGCCTTCAACAATCGGCGTCCGGCGCAAATCGCGTTCGGAACGGCCGACGTTCCGGAGCACGTCTTCAACCGTCGCTGGCACATGCGGCCGGGGACTGTGCCGGAGAATCCATTCGGCGGCAGCGATCTCGTGAAGATGAATCCTCCGGCCGGCAGTCCGAACCTCGTCGAACCGGCCGGGCCGACCGATCCGACGGTCTCGTTCATCGCCGTGCGCGAACCAAGCGGTCCGATGATCTCCGTCTTCGCGGCGTACTCGCTGCACTACGTCGGAGGAGTTGGAGCGGCCGACATCTCATCCGATTACTACGGCGTCTTCAGCGAGCACCTCAAGCGGCTGATCGAAGCAGACAAGCCGAATGATCCTCCCTTCGTGGCAATGATGGCCAACGGCACGAGCGGCGACATCAACAACATCAACTTCCGCACTCCGCGACCCGGCAAGAAACAGTACGAGCAAATCCGGTTCGTCGCCGAAGACGTCGCCGCGAAGGTTCACGCCGCAATGGCCCAGCTGGAGTACCGCGACAATCTCTCGCTGGCGGCACGCTACCGAGAACCGAGCATCACTTGGCGAAAACCCACGGCCGAACAAACGAAGTGGATGGAGGCGACACTCGCCGCCGGCCCGAAGAGCAAACAGGATTTGTCGTTCATCTACGCTGAACGGATTTCACGCTTGGCGAACTACCCCGAAACGACAACGGTCCCACTGCAGATTCTGCGAATCGGTGACGCCTGCATCGGCACCATGCCCTGCGAGGTCTTCGTCGAGATCGGCCTCGACTTCAAGCGCCGTTCTCCCCTGCCCCACTCCTTCATGGTCGAGCTAGCCCACGGATACTTCGGCTACTTGCCAACGCCAAGACAACATCAACTTGGCGGCTACGAAACGTGGCTCGGCACGAACCGGCTGGAAGTCAATGCCTCCGAAAAGTTGCTCGACCAGCTGATCGAAATGGCCAAGGAAGTCGCGGCCGATCCGGCAATGAAATGATTTGCCGGGCGGGAACTCTTGCCCATCCTACGCACGCACCGCCCGGCTGAGTCGCTGCATTCCTTCGCGGATGCCTTCGGGCGACTGCACACCGAAGCTGAGTCGCATGTGATTTCGTTCTCGCCTCTCACGGGGACCGCCGAAGCAGAGTTCACCGGGGACATACATCACTTGCTCCACATCAACGGCTCGGCGGAACAGCGGCGAATCGAAGCCGGTCGCAACGTGCGCCGGCAATGTCATCCAGACGTACAAGCCGCCGCGCGGGCGGATCCACGAGACGCCGGGCAGATCGGCGAAAAACTCATCGGCGGCTGCGAGCATCGCGTCCCGTTTGATTCGATAGGCAACACGGACTTCGTCGGCATGCGTCTCGAATCGGCCGGACGCGAGCAATTCGGCCAGTAGTTGCTGATTGAAATTGGCCGATCCGAAATCCTGGTTCCCCTTCAGGTCGTTCATGGACTCTCGCAACTCGCGCGGCATCAGACCGAAGCCGACGCGCAGACCTGGGGAGAAGCTTTTCGAGAACGTCCCGGCATGAATGACCGTGTCACCGTCGGCATCGAAGGACCAAACGCTGCGCGGCATCGAACCGCTGTAGTACAGCTCGCGGTAGGCGGCATCTTCGAGCACATAAATCGTCTCGCCCCGCCGTCGTGACCAGTCCTTCGCAATCGTGACCAGTTCCGCACGGCGATCGAGCGACAGGCTGATGCCGGTCGGATTTTCAAACTCGCTGACGACGTAGATGAGCCTCACACGCGACAACTCGCCGACAGATTCCAGTCGTTGCAGTTCGGCGGACAGGGCGTCCATTCGCATTCCGTGCTCATCCGCCGGTAACGCGATCGTGTGAGCCCCGACACCGTCGAGCACTCCGAGAAAGACGAAGTACGTCGGCGCAGCCACAAGGCAGATGTCCCCCGGATCAAGCAGCGTGTCCGCTAATAGCGCGAGCAACTGCTGCGAGCCGGTGGTGCAAACGCAATCGTCGGCCATCGCCTGACGAGTTCCCACCGGGACCGATGTTCGCTCAAGGCGATTGTGGTACTCGGCTAGTTGCTGCCGCAGCCGCAAGTCCCCCAGCGAAGTGCCGTACTGCAACGCCAGTCTTCCTCGCGACTCCTCAGACAGAATCGATCGCGCCGCCTCAAACGTCTCGGTTATCGGCAGCGACGAAGCGTCGACCAAGCCAGCGGCCAGCGACAGCACCTGGGGATGCTCGACCCCTTGCTGCATCAGAAAACTGATCGCGGAATCCCTGGCCCGCTGGCGACGCAGGCTGAATGGTGGAGAAGTCTGATTCATCGTGGCGTTGTAATCGTCGCCGCCGATTCCCGACCACTCTGGGAAGGCCCCTTGAGACGCAATGCAGCCTTCCGCCGGTACCGTTCGAGGTGTTATTTTGCCGATAGCGCCTTGGCCGAGGGCTCTCAATTCGGTCTTAGATGCAAGACCTGTTCGCCACGAGGGGAAATCCCAGATGCTCACAGTTTTGAATTCGTCCGCCCAGCGGACTCGCTTCTGCGATGGTTTGTCGCGACGGAGTTTCTTGCAAATTGGCTCAATGGCCTTGGGCGGGCTGACGCTACCCGAACTGTTGCGAGCCGAGCAAACCGGCACAACGAAAACCTCGAACAAGTCGGTGATCGTCGTTTACTTGTCGGGCGGAATCGCGCATCAGGACACGGTCGATCTAAAGCCGGATGCCCCCAACGAGATTCGTGGTGAATTCAAGCCGATCGACTCGAAGGTGCCAGGAATTCAACTCGGCGAGTTGCTGCCAAAACTGGCCAACTGCACTGACCGGATGGCGATCATCCGCAGCGTCGTCGGGCAAGTCGATGAGCACAGCAGCTTTCAAAGTCTGACGGGTCGCACGATGAGCGTGGCGCAGCGCGAAGGCTGGCCGAACTTCGGCTCCGCCATCGCCAACATGATGGGTCCGAAAGACGCGATCACTCCGGCGTTCGTGGACTTGTTCCCGACGATGCAGCATCGGCCTTACAACAGCCCAGCCCCGGGGATGCTCGGCCCGTCGTTCCGCGGGGTGCGAGCGGACGGCGAAGACCTCGACAGCATGAAACTGCGATTCGTCGATGCCTCGCGGTTCGGAACTCGGCGCGAACTGCTGGCGTCGATCGACGGCATCAAGCGCGAGGTCAAAAGCACATCGCTGGCGGGCATGGATACGAGCTACCAAAAAGCGTTCGATGTCCTCACGTCCAGCCGACTGGTCGATGCGCTCGATGTCGAGAAGGAAGATCCGAAAGTCCGCGAACGCTATGGCAAGGGTTCGGCGAAGCATCTGGGCGACGGCGCCCCGATGTGGAACGATCAGCTCCTGCAGGCTCGGCGATTGGTCGAGGCGGGTGTGCGAGTCGTCACCGTGGCCTACGGTTTCTGGGACACTCACGGCCAAAACTTTAAATACCTGAAAGATCATTTGCCCTTGTTCGACACCGGCATCTCGGCGTTGATCGAGGACATCTACGCTCGCGGCCTCGACAAAGATGTAACCGTCTGTGTCATCGGCGAATTTGGGCGTACTCCGAAGATCAACAAGGACGCCGGCCGGGATCACTGGCCCCGGGTCAACAGCGCGATCCTCGCCGGTGGCGGAATACGCGTCGGCCGAGTGCTCGGTGCGACCGACAAATTCGGTGATTCGGCCATCGACCGACCGATCCACTACCAGGACGTGCTCGCCACGCTGTACCACAACCTCGGCTACGGCGAAGACCCGACTGTCACGACCGTCGCGGGTGCTCGCATCCGCGTGCTGCCGACGAGCGCGCGAGTTATCAGCGAATTGATTTGAGTTGCGAAAGGACAAGGGATGCCATGCGATTCACCAAGATGCACGGAGCCGGTAACGACTACGTCTACGTCAACTGCTTCGAAGAGAAGTTCCCGACGGACGTCGCGAAGCTGGCAATCGAGATCAGCGATCGGCACTTCGGCGTCGGCGGTGATGGCCTGGTTTTGATCTGTCCTTCCGAGGTCGCTGATGCGCGGATGAGAATGTGGAACGCTGACGGCAGCGAGGCGGAGATGTGCGGCAACGCGGTTCGCTGCGTGGCGAAGTACCTGTTCGAGCACGGAATTGCTCGGCGTGAGACACTGCGGATCGAGACCGGCCGAGGCGTATTGAGTCTGCAGTGCGACGTCGACGGGGGTCGAGTTGTCCGGGTTCGCGTCAACATGGGGCCGCCGATCTTCAAGAGTGCGGACATTCCGACAACGCTACCGGGCGATCCTCCGATCCTCCAAACATTGTCGGCCGGCGACAGATCGTTCGAGGTCACCTGCGTCTCGATGGGTAATCCGCATTGCGTCACGTTCGTCGACGAGATCAACGACGACTGGGTGCTCCGCATCGGCCCGCTCGTTGAGAAACATCCGGCCTTCCCGCGCCGCGTGAATGCCGAGTTCATTCAGGTTCTCTCGCCCACCGAATTCAACATGCGTGTCTGGGAACGAGGTTCCGGAGAAACCTGGGCCTGCGGCACCGGTGCCTGTGCATCGGCTGTCGCTGGAGTCCTCGCGGGACGAACCGAACGCAATGTCACAGCGCATTTGCGCGGCGGAGACCTGCACCTGGAATGGGCAGAGACCGGAGAGGTCTACATGACCGGTCCGGCCGTCGAAGTCTGCTCGGGCGTGTACCAACCGAGATAGGTTGAGCGATCTTTGCCGACCGAATGACGCGGCGGAGTGTCCCACCTCGGACTTCCTCTTGCCGCATTTTCCAATTGCGGCTATCAACCCGCCCTCTTCTCGATCCTGTCTCCCGACCCGCCCCCTTTGGTTCGCCCATTTCTCAGGGGAACCGTCAATCCACCTCAAATTCATCGCATTGCATCGACCATGAATTGTTCCGTCGATCCGAAACGGATGTCGGCTCGTTGGCACGCCTGCGCAGCCTTGCTGGGCGCGTTGACGTTGTGCGCCAGTGTCGGCGGTTGTTCGCTGGGAGTCATGGCGGGCCGAGCGATCTTCGGAGATCCGAAAATCCCCTCGGAGTTTTCGACCCGCACCGGCATCGACTTGACCAAAGACGAAAGGAAGCTGTTGGTCGTGGTGCGGACACCGCAATCGATCGAAGGAGAACTGCCGTCGTTGGAAGTCGATCTGATCGACGCCGTCTCCCGCAGACTCAAACTACATGGCGTGCAGGTTGTGAATCCAGACGAAGTCGCCAAATGGATCGACAAGAACGGAGGGCGATTCGATCACCCCAACGAATTGGCTCGTGAATTCGACACCGAATTCATCGCCGTCATCGACGTGGATACGTTCAGCCTGCACGACGCCGGCAGTCCTAATCTGTATCACGGCACCGCGTCCGGGCAGATGCAGATCTTTCGGGTGCAAGAGATCGCCGGTTCAAAAGACGCTCAGCAGGTCTTTTCTGGAAACTTCCGCAATCAGTATCCACCGCACGGACCGGTGCCGGTCGATTCGCTCTCGCGCAAGATGTTCGAGATGCGCTTCGTGGATCATCTCAGCAACAGGCTCGGTAGCCGTTTCTACGACTACCGGATCGGAGACGAGATGTGATGGCGGAACTGACGAATGACGAAACTCGAATGACGAAAGAATTTCGAATGACGAAGCCCGAAGCTCGTGTGTCCATTCGCCTCCGAGTCTGCGCGACACTGCTGCTGTTGCCGCTCGCGCTGACCGGTTGCTTGAAACCGTTGATTTTCTGGGGCTACCTGCTGGGAGGACCACCGTCGATTGAGCCAGACTTTGACGTCATGACCAAGAAGTCGATGACCGCGAAAGACGCCACCGTGGCAGTCGTTTGTTACGCGCCTCTGGACGTGAAGTACGACTTTTCGGCCATCGACCATGAACTCGCCAAGTTCCTCACCTACCGCCTCGTCCAGCATAAGATCAAAGTCACCAACCCGGACCAAGTGCGAGCCTGGTTGGACGAGAACTCCGAAAACTGGGACGAGCCGTCTGAAATCGGCAAGGCTCTGGGCGTGAAGTACGTCGTCTATATCGACCTGGAAAGTTTCAACCTGTGGGAGGAGCACAGCCACGACCTGCTCCGCGGCCATGCCGAGGGAGTCGTGAGTGTCTTTGAGCTCGACGAGGAGGGAAACGGCGAGAAGATTTACGCGAAAGAGATCACGTCGCGATTCCCAACCGTCGCCCCACGCGCCGCCACCGAGGTTCCCTTCGCGACCTTCAAACAGCAGTATCTCGAACGGCTGAGCGAAGAAATCGGACGAATCTTCTACGAGCACTACAACGGCGACGACATTCCCGACGCAACGTAAGGTGAGACCAGCAGAGTTTCGCCACGCCGCACCGCCCTCCGCTCAACAATGCTTTTTGCGAGTACGACTTTGGTGGGTCGACGATCGATGCGCCCTGGCCCCACCCTATGAGGTCAGGAACACCGTCTCACGCACGCCGGAGTCGAATACAATGAAGCAGACGATCGGCTCATTGCCGATGTTGGTCATGTTGTGCTTCACGCCGCTGGGAATGCGGATCGTCATGCCCGCCTGGAGTTTGACACACGCGCCGTCAAAGCTGTGCTGTCCCGTTCCGGCGAGCATGTGCAGTACCTCTTCGCAGTTTGGGTGATAGTGTACTGGATTGCCTCGGCCAGGGAGAATGTGACACAGGCCGACCGTCTGCTTCGCACCCGGTGAGAGCTTGGCGTTGCACAGCCAAGTTAGAGTGCCCCACTCAAACGTCTCGGTGGCGAGAGTGGCCGTGTCCGTCGTTAACTGATTCAAATCGAACATGCCTTGACATTCCCTTTGAACTGAATGTGCTCTTCGGTCAACACGAGACGTGCCTGCGACGATGGAGTATACTCTCACTCGCGGTTTGGTTCGCGGGATGCGACACCGACAACCCACCTCGTCCCCCACCGATTTAGAGAAGGAACCGACGACATGCGTGCTTCGAGCATTAGCGTTCAGCTTGTGACTCTCGGACTTTTTTCGTTCGCGGGACTCATCTTGCACGATGACGCACCCGCCGCTGATCGGGGTATCGCCGATTTTCCGAAACTCTCGGCTGAGAAGGACTGGCCGTACTGGCGAGGCCCCTCGCGAAACGGCATCGCGGCCAGCGGCCTGTCCGTGCCAACCGAATTCGGGAACGACAAAAACGTCATCTGGAAGACGCCCGTGCCCGGACGTGGTCATTCGTCACCAATCGTGGTCGGCAACATGGTCGTGTTGGAGACCGCAGATGAGCAGGACAAGCAACATTCCGTCGTCGCGTTTGATCGTTCGGCGGGCAAGCAACTCTGGAAGACCGACCTCACCCAGGGAGGCTTTCCGGCCAAGAATCATGCGAAGAACACCGAAGCAACCTCGACGGTCGCCTGCGACGGTGAGCGACTGTTCGTGACGTTCTTCCACGCCAAGACCGTAGTCTGCACGGCGCTCGATTTCAAAGGCAAGAAGATTTGGCAGGAAGTGGTCGGCCCCTTCAATCCACAGCGTTACGAGTACGGCTACGCTCCGTCGCCGACGCTGTATCGCAACTCGGTCATCATCGCGACGGAATTCGACGGCACGAGCGCCATCACAGCGCTCGATCGCGCCACTGGCAAACAACTTTGGAAAACGCCTCGTCGAGACAGCATCACGTTCTCGACACCCGTCGTCGCACACGTCGCTGGAAAGGATCAGCTGCTGATCAGCGGAGCGGAGAAAGTCACCAGTTACGACCCCGCGAACGGCAAAAAGTTATGGGACGTCGATGGGACGACTCACGCCACATGCGGCACGATGGTTTGGACAGACGATATCGTCGTCGCCAGCGGTGGATACCCAAAGGCCGAAACCATCGCCGTCAAAGCGGACGGCAGCGGTAAAGTGCTGTGGAAAAATCAACAAAAATGCTACGAGCAGTCGATGCTCGCGCTCGACGGCTTTATCTACGCACTTAGCGACATCGGCGTGATGTTCTGTTGGCGAGCCAGCGACGGCCAAGAAATGTGGAAGCAGCGGCTTGCCGGTCCGGTCAGTTCATCGCCGGTCCTGGCAGGCGGACACATCTACCAAGCCAACGAATCCGGCACTTGGTACGTCTTCAAACCGAAGCCGGAGAAGTTTGAACTCGTTGCCGAAAACCAACTCGGCGACGAAGCCTTCCCCAGCCCGGCCGTCGCTGGCAATCAACTCTTCATCCGTACCGCAACTCGATCTGGCGGCAAAC
>Ga0194126_10009082_pt1 | contig 13346 bp, 8 predicted proteins | sample TA2KigC150mmetaG_FD_148641 | JGI IMG/M metagenome (GOLD analysis project Ga0194126, IMG submission 148641) | Freshwater microbial communities from Lake Tanganyika, Tanzania - TA2015035 Kigoma Deep Cast 150m | ecosystem: Environmental > Aquatic > Freshwater > Lake | place: Tanzania: Lake...
CCAGGCACTCGGCCCTTGAACCGATCGCCGGTAGGGCGAGTCCGTCCCGGCGAGCCGCTCGACGTGCGTGGAACACGTCCGACTCGGCTCGCTGGGGACAGGCTCGCCCTACCGTCTGGTTCATGGGAAGCTTTCTTGGCCTCAGGGCCATGCACATGGCCCTTAAACCGAAAACCGTGCGGACCGCAGCCTTCAGGCTGCTTCCGCGCACTCTCCGGAGTCGAGCGTTGAAGCGGCCTAAAGGCCACGGTCCGAAGGAACGGCTCACGGGAAGCCACGCCGGGAGAGGATCGATCGATTCGCGCACTTCTGGGAAGGGATTGGTTTTTCACGGGTTGGTTGGGATTCATCGGGCTGCAACTTTGTGGCGGGAATCTTGTTTACACTCAGATGATCCTTCAAGCGTTAATTGCCGTCGCCCGAGACAACAGTGCCAGCGACCTCCATCTGGAGCCCGGATTGCCGATGGCGCTGCGGGTTCGTGGCGCTCTGCGCACCGTCGGCGAACCCGTTCCCGCCAAACTGCTCCTTGAGGCCGCCCAGGAACTGATCGATCCGGAACAGTGGCCCCTGTTCGTCGAGCGCCGCTCGTTTGATTTGTCCAAGACCATTCTGGGCGTGCGCGCCGGATCAATGTCCTGCACACGTCGCGCGGCATCGGCTTCGCCATCCGATTGCTCTCTTCCTTCCAGGCGACTTTGGAAAACCTGAATCTCCACAGCGACCTCAAGCGGTTCATCGCTCCCACCACCGGCCTCTTCCTGGTCAGCGGCCCGACCGGCAGCGGCAAATCTTCGACCCTCGCGGCGCTGATCCAGGAGATCAATCTCGCGGAAGCCCGGCACGTCGTCACGATCGAGAGCCCCATCGAATACACGTTCCGTCTGCGTCGCGCTTACATCCGGCAGCGCGAGGTGGGCCGCGACACGCCGAGCTTCGAGCAAGGCCTGCTCGACGCGCTGCGCGAGGATCCGGACGTGCTCATGGTCGGCGAAATGCGCGAACCGCAAACCATGCGCCTGACTTTGAACGCGGCGGAGACCGGTCATCTGGTCTTATCGACCGTGCATTCCTCGACGTGCGTCGAGGCGCTTCAACGCGTGGTCTCGGCGTTCCCCGGGGAAATACAGAACAACGTCGCGGCGCAACTGGCGGACTGCCTGGTCGGAGTCGTTTGTCAGCGCCTTCAATTTCGCGCCGACCTGAACATTCGCGTGCCGGAATGCGAGATTCTCGTTCCGACTCATCCGATCAAGCATTTCATCCGGAACCGGGAGTTCTTCAAAATCGTTTCCGTGATGGAGACTGGCGCGGACCATGGCATGTGGACCTTCCCGCGGTATTGCACCTGGCTTGAACGCCGCACGAACTGGCACATCCCGGCGCGGGGCCACGAGGTTTACGACGAGGAAGCAAACGCGGAGGCAGAAGTCACAGTTACCCGGATGCCCGCGTCTTCCGGGCCTCTCCTCTCTCTCAGAACATCGGACTCGAGTCCCGGAACCTCGGTTGGGGAAAAGCCAGGCCGAATTGAAATCGAGCCGGTCGCAGGCGGTCTGGACGAGCTTCTGAAGAAGCTGAAGTAGGTCAGGCATCCTGTTGACCTCACGGCCATCGAAACTCCGTTGTCTAAGAGCGTGTCCGAAAATTCCGCGGGGTCCTGTTTTCGCGCCAAAGGCCGGATGGCGAGGCGCAACGAAGGAGAATATCCTCCCTGGATCTTCGACTGAGGAGCAACGAAGCCAGGCGGCCTTTGGCGCGAAAACCCTCCGGGCGGCGGGTCTTTTGTCCGTGGCCTGCGTTGGCTCGGTCCTTACAGCCCGCGTTGGGGATGCTCGGACCTCGCCGCCTTGGCCACAGCCAAAATCCCTCGCCGCAGGACCCCGCGCAATTTTCGGACACGCTCTAAGGATGCCTCGGTGACCGAAAAGCAAAGGAAAACACCAGGAGCGCCGAGGCCACTCGGCGCTCCTTCTTTTGGGACAGCACGCGCCCCGCGTGCACTGGTCGGCGCCCTCGCCGACCAACTCGGTTCAGTTGCAAATTCCATCACGAACCTATCCGACGCGTTGATTTCGACCGGCGGGGCGTCGCTCGAAACACCCGAGGGCGCGTGTGTTCCCCGATTCTGGGAAACGTTACAGCGCCGTTTCGAGAAACTTCCGGAACAGATTCGTCGTGATCCGCTGCACGCGTGCGTCCGGGCCGGGCGGAGTGCCGCCGTGCGCGGAAGGACGGAGGTAGCCTGGCGGCGCGCTCAAGCCATCCGACCACCAGATCGTCGCGGCATTGAAGACCAGGTTGCCTTTCTTCGCCGGATAAATCGTGGCGGTAAATTCGACGTTGCGCGGCTTGCCGCCGCTGAACACGGGTCCGCGCGCAAGAATCTCAAGTCCGGGAATATCCGCGGGCAAACCGTGATGTTCCCAGCCGACGAGGCCTTTGATCGTGTCGCCGTTCTTCATGCCGGCGCCCTCGAAGAGCCAGTGCTTCTCGTTGACGCAGGTCCAGTCGGCGGTGCCGTTGTAGGGATCGGTCGAGCGCGCGCCCATGAGCGTGGCGGGGTTCGGGCCATGGCGCCGCCAGCGATTGGCAAACTTTTTCACTTCGTCGTCGAACGGGCCGAACTTGCCGATCCGGGAAAGGCTGCGGTTTTGAATGCCCGCGCGGTTCGGATAGAAATGCACGACGCCGTCCACCGAATTGCCGCTGAAGAAGGCGGCGTTGACACCGGCGTCCACGGCGGCCTTCACGTGGTTGAACATGGCCAGCGACCAGTATTCGTCGTGGCCGACGGAGAGAAACGCTTTCGCGCGCAGCAGGCCTTTCGGGTCGGTGTGCGTATCGACGTTGCTGATATAGGAAACGTCGTAGCCTTCTTGCTCCATCCAGAACGTCAGAGGAAATTCCCACAGGAGAAACTCCCCCGAGCCTTGTGAAAGCGGCGCGTCGAAGATTTGGCGATACTTCCCGTAAGGCCGGTCCCAGCCGGCGCGCACGCCGGGGCCGACGTACCAGTTGTGCGGCGGCGTGCCGTCGTCATAGAGCGAAAACACGTCCGGCCAGCGATTGTACGCGGCCCAGGTCGTGTCGCTGCATTGGAACAGGAAATCGCACGCGCGATCGTCGCGGACGATGAAGATGACATAGCTTTGGAGCTTTTCTTTCTCCTCGGTCAACTTTCCGAGATACACGCCGCTCAGCCAGTTTTTAGGGATCGTGAACTTTGTCGCGGGTTCCCAGAGGCATTCCCGGACACGCTCGGGCCCGATGGGCGGTTCCGGTTGCGTTTTGCCCTCGAACAGACCGAGCCTGGCCACGTGCCGACCGCCCTTGCCGCCGTAGTAACCGAGCCGATAAAGATCAATGGTGAACTGCGAAGGCGGATTGGTGCTGACTATGAAATCGATAGTTTCGCCGGCCCGCACGCTGTTGCGTGAGCAATAGCCTTCGATCCACGGGCAGCGATACTTCGTCTTGGGATCGACGCGCGTGTTCGTGAGGAGCCAGTCGGTTGTTCCGGGCTTGGCGTTCTCGCGGCGAATTAAATTGGCTTTCTCTTTCGGAAGATTCACGCAACCGGCGAGAGGGCCGAGCGCCGTAACTAATCCCGCGCCGGCTGCGCCCTTGAGCAATTCGCGACGGGTCAGCCTGGACGAGCCGTCATCAGTCTGGATGGACATAAGGAACGTTGAGCGAGTTCAAGTTGGGTGTTGGTTCGGTGAAGGAAGGATAAACCCGAAGCCCGCGGGCGCAAGACCAGACAACTCAGAGACGCACGCCGGATGGATGATCTCTGGGAACTGACGCGAATTTCCGAATTGGCGCGAATGAGAACGGGGAAGTAATTCGCGATATTCGTGTCCAAGAATCCTTCCATCCTACGCCAGCAGCTTCTGCACGACGTTGCCGGCGATGTCGGTCAGGCGGAAATCGCGGCCCTGGAATTTGTAGGTCAGCTTTTCGTGGTCGATGCCCAGGCAATGCAGAACCGTTGCGTGAAAATCGTGCACGTGCACCGGCTCTTCCGCGACGTTGTAGCCAAAGTCATCGGTCTGGCCGATAGTGATGCCTCCTGTTATCCCGCCGCCCGCCATCCAGAGGCTGTAGCAACGCGGATGATGGTCGCGGCCGAAACTGGTTTTGCTGATTTCGCCCTGGCTGTAGCTCGTGCGCCCGAACTCCCCGCCCCAAATCACGAGCGTATCGTCGAGCATCCCGCGCTTTTTGAGATCCATGATGAGCCCCGCCGATGCCTGATCGGTCAGCTTCGCTTGCCTGCGGATCGCATTCGGCAAATCGCTGTGGTGATCCCAGTCGCGGTGGAACAACTGGATGAAGCGCACGTCGCGTTCGGCGAGCCGCCGCGCCAGCAGGCAATTGTTGGCGAAGGACGGTTTGCCCGGCTCGGCCCCGTAGAGGTCGAGGATTTCCTTTGGTTCCTTGGAAATGTCCATCAACTCCGGGACGCTGGTCTGCATGCGGTAGGCCATTTCGTAAGCCTCGATGCGCGTGGCAATTTCGGGATCACCCACGGCATTGAGCTGGATTTCGTTGAGCTGCCGGATGCCATCCAGCAACTCGCGGCGCGTCTGATTCGTGATGCCTTTCGGATTGGACACGAACAACACCGGATCGCCCGAGCCCCGGAACTGGACTCCCTGATGCGTGCCCGGCAAAAATCCGCTGCCCCAGTAACGTGCCTGCAACGGCTGGCCACCTCCGCCCGAGAGCAAGACAACGAATGAAGGCAAATTCCGGTTCTCGCTGCCCAAACCGTACGACACCCACGCGCCGACAGTGGGCCGCCCCGGTTGCTGATGTCCCGTGCCTATGAACGTCACGGCCGGATCGTGATTGATCGGCTCGGTGAACATCGAGCGGATGACCGCGAGTTCGTCTGCGACCTTTGCGATGTTCGGCAGCAACTCGGACAACTCAACTCCGCCTTTGCCGTATTTGGCAAACTTGAACGGCGAACCGACGCAGAGGAGTTGCGCCTGGCCGCTAGTCATGCCCGTGATGCGCTGGTTGCCCCGGACGGACGGCGGCAGTTCGGTGCCGGTCAGTTGCGCGAGCTTCGGCTTGGAATCGAACAAATCGATGTGCGACGGCGCGCCCGACATAAACAGATAAATGACGCGTTTGGCGCGCGGCGCGAAATGCAGCGGGTTGATCGCGCCGAATGATTTCGCGCCGCTCTGGGCGGTCGCCGCGAACAAGTCTTTGTTGAGCAGCGAGCCGAGCGCGATCGTGCCCAGGCCCAGACTGGTGCGGCTGAAGAAATGCCGCCGGGTCATGACCCGTGCCAGTTCACGATAGAATGGATTCTGAGGAGTCATAGCAAGCAAGAGGAATGACGAAGGACTAAGGACGAATGACGAAAGAATGTCGAATGTCGAATGTCGAATCCTTCCAAGGCAAAACGCAGTCCCGCGGATGGGGAGCACACGCGCCCTCGCGTGTTCCGACTGGCGCCCCCGCCAGTCGGAACGTCGTTGTAACCGTCACATCGAACGATGACTTTTGCGGACAGAAACTGTGGTCGGCGAGGGCGCCGACCACTGCACGCGGGGGCGCGTGCGGTCCCCAGCTCAAGGATGCCGAGTTCGAGGGCAGGATTCCTCGTTCGAGCCTTAGTCATTCTTTCGTCATTCATCATTAGACATTCGTCATTTCGATCACCCCTTGGTGATCGTCTCATCGAGGTTCAGGATGACGTTGCCGAGGGCGGTCCACGCGGCCAGCTCGGCGGGATCGAGTCCAAACGGCGGCTGCGATTCGCCGATGGTCACCAGCGCCATCGCCGACGCTTTGTCTTTCTGAAACTTCGCCAACTGTTTTTCGTAAATGCCCAACAGGATTTGTTCTTCTTGTTTGGTTGGCGGGCGGGCCACGGCCAGGCGGAAAGCATACGCGACGCGCTGAGACGTTGAAGAACCGCCTTCGCGGATAATCCGTTGCGCGAAACAACGCGCGGCTTCGACGTAAACAGGATCGTTCATCATCACAAGCGCCTGGAGCGGCGTGTTCGTGCGCGGACGTTTCACCGTGCAGACCTCGCGGTTGGGCGCGTCGAACGTCACGAACGAGGCGTAAGGCAACGAACGCTTCCAATACACGTAAAGGCCGCGGCGGTAATTATCGTCGCCTTGGCTCTGCGTGTAGGCCTGGCTGCTGAAGTTGCCGTTGTCGGTAAATCCGATCGCTTCCCAGAGGCCCGGCGGTTGGTACGGCCGAACGCTTTCGCCGCCCATCTCGCGATTCAACACCCCGGCGATGGCGAGCGCGTTGTCGCGGACGAACTCCGCTTCAAGCCGCAAGCGCGGCGCGCGCGCCAGAAGGCGATTGTCCGGGTCTTTCTCCAGCAATTCCGGCGTGACCTGGGATGACTGGCGGTAAGTGGCGGACATCACGATGAGCTTCTGCGTCGCTTTCATATCCCACTTCAACCGGAGGAACTCCGTGGCCAGCCAATCGAGCAGTTCGGGATGGGACGGCCATTCGCCTTGCGACCCGAAATCGTTCGCCGTCTTGACCAGGCCGGTGCCGAAATACATTTGCCAAAACCGATTGACTGTAACGCGGCTCACCAGCGGGTGGTTCGGATCGATAAGCCATTGCGCGAGCGCGAGGCGGTTGGCTGGCATTCCGGCGGGCAGCGGCGGCAAAACCGCCGGAACCCCCGGCGCGACTTTTTCGCCTTTGTTGCGGAAGTCGCCGCGAACGAGAATGTGGGTCTCGCGCGGCTTGTCCATTTCTTGCATGACCATCGTCGAAGGAATCGAGCGGTCGAACTTGGTTCGCGCGTCGCGCTGGTCCGCCAGGACTTTGTTGATGGACTTGACCTCATCCACGAACGCCTCGCGATAGTAGGTCCGCAATTCCTGCTTCTGCTGCGTCGTCAGCTTCTCTTCCGGAACGACGAGGTCCGCGCGCATGTTATCCGGCAACGCCGCGAATTCGGTCAAGCCGCTGGAGTCCGTGACGGCGATGCGGAAATGGCCGAGCGAACTGCGCGGCCTGGCGGATTCGAACTTCATCCGAACTTTGATTTCGGTCCCCTCGGCGAAACCAAACGGCTGCCGGGACAGAAAATAAGCGTGTCGCGGCACCGGGCTGGCGCCTTCGCCGAGGGACCAACCCGTGGCCGGTTGCGCATCCAGCGCGGCCATGACGTTGAAGCCGGGTTTATTGAAATCCGCCACCGCGCGGTCGAAATCCACCGGATGCTCCATCAGGGGTTCCTTGGACAACGCGAAGGAAAACCCGCTTTCGCCCGCGGCGTTGCTGACTTTGAGCAGAAGCTTGTTCTCGCCGTTCGCCAGGCGCAGACGCACTTTGTCCTGGTCCGGCTTCGCGTCGCGCACGACGTCGTTGGAGAAGATTCGCTTTCCGTTCAGCCAGACTTGCACGCCGTCGCCGCTGCCGATGAGGGCCGTCAGTTGCTGCGACTGACGCGCTGTGATGATTCGGAACAGATAAGTAGCCGAGTTTTCACCCTGGAGCGCGTGGACCGTCCCGTCTTTCCAGTCCTCGCGCTTGACCCATTTCAGCCGGCCTTCGTCATAGGTTTTTTTCAAATCAATCTCGCCTTCCGGGATGAACGCCTTGCTGAACGCTTGCCGGGGCGAGTCGGGTTGAAATGGACCGAGCGCGTACCAGGCGCCGATCAAAGGCGGATCAACTGGTTCGGAGTCGGCGCGCACGCCGGCTGCCTTGGCGTTCACTTCGATGGTGGTCAAAACGAAATTACCCTTCTCTCCCCGTCCAGCGGCCTTGCCTGGCAAAGAGTCGTGAGGCAACGCTTCGAGGCGGATGCCGGTGATGTCCTTGATCTGGCTCTTCAAGGTGATTGCGTAAGCCTCTTTGTCCTCGTTTGCGCCGGTTACCAAAATCGCGCGGTCTTCCGCGTTGGTGAGTGTCGCGCCTTTGAGGGAAGAAGCGTGCCGCGGTTCCAACGCCGTCCAATCTGTGGCGATGGCGCGAAATTTCTTTTCCCAGTCAGCTTGGGCCTTGTCCCATTCGGTATTTGGGGTTTCGAGCAAAGTTTTGCGGCCGGCTTCAATTCCCTTGATCTCTCGGTCCAACTGTTCGAGGCGCGCTTTCTGTTCCGGCGAAGGCAGGGCGAGGCGCGGGGCCGGGGACTGCACCTGGCCGTCGAGTCCTTTTTCCGCGATGGTGTTGAAGAAGGCGTAGAACTGATAAAATTCATTTTGCGTGAACGGATCGTACTTGTGGTCGTGGCACTCGGTGCAGGCCATGGTTGTGCCCAGCCAGACCGTAGCCGTTGTGTCCACACGATCCACGACGTATTTGGTCTGATACTCGTCCGGGTCCGCGCCGCCCTCGAAATTGTGCATGTTGTTTCGGTTGAAACCGGAGGCGATGCGTTGTTCCAGCGTCGGGCTCGGCAGCAGATCTCCGGCGAGTTGCCGGATCGTGAACTGGTCGAAAGGCAGGTTCCGGTTGAACGCGTCGATCACCCATTCGCGCCACTTCCAATTGTCGCGATGATTGTCGATGTGATAGCCATTCGTGTCGGCGTAGCGCGCGAGGTCCAACCAGAATTGCGCCATCCGTTCGCCGTATTGCGGCGAGCCAAGCAGGCGATCCACCAGCTTCTCGTAAGCTTCGGGGCTGTTGTCGTAGAGGAACTCTTCCACTTCCGCGATCGACGGCGGGAGGCCGATCAGATCAAGCGAGAGCCGACGAATGAGCTTGGATTTGTCGGCTTCGGGCGACGGCTTGAGTGCCTCGGCTTCCAGGCGTGACAGAATGAAGAAATCGATTTCGTTGCGCGGCCAGCTCTTGTTCTTCACTTCGGGAACGGGAGGCCGTTCTGGTTTGAGGTAAGCCCAATGGCCTTTCCACTCCGCGCCTTGTTCGATCCATTTCTTCAACAGAACAATTTGGGCGGGAGACAGCGCCTTGCCCGATTTCGTCGGCGGCATCCGGTCGTCTTCATTCGTCGTGGTCAACCGGCTGATCAATTCACTTTTGGCCACGTCGCCCGGAACAATCGCGATGGCGTCGGACTTAAGTTTCTTGAACGCGTCCTCCTTCCGGTCAAGGCGCAAGCCGGCTTTGCGTTTGCCTTCGTCCGGGCCGTGGCAGGCGTAGCAATTCTCGGAGAGGATGGGCCGAATGTCGCGGTTGTAATCGATCTTGGCTGGCGCAGCTTCGACCGTGAGGCGCAGCATGACCAGCAAGAGGAGGATCAGGAAGCACAAGCAGGAGCATGTCGAAGGAAATGGGGAGCACACGCGCCCTCGCGTGTCCCGACTGGCGCCTCGCCAGTCGAAACGTTGTTGAAGCCGCAGTGCGAAACGATGAACGGTTATTGCGGATGGTTGTGGTCGGCGAGGGCGCCGACCACTGCACGCGAGGGCGCGTGCGCTCCTCAATCCGACTGAACCATCACAGCTTCGGTGAGCATCGACAGGATTTCGGCAAATCATACAGCAATTCGGCGCGTTGATTGATTGAGGATAATATACCCGCGCCGGCGAAGTGCAAAAGAGCATTTTGCCTGTCCTCGCTCGCCGGTGCATCCACAAGTTGTCGCCCATTAGGGCGCGCGGTCATGAAGGCCCTAGCTGGGTGGAGCGGGCTACCAGCCCGCCTCGATCGGCAACCTGCCGCGTGAAAGGTCGCGGGTAATTCCTTGCGATCCGTCCAGGACTGATCCGCGACCGTTCCGTCCGGCTGGTAGCCGGACTCGATCCAGTCCGAGCGCGGTGATCCGCCATTTTCGCGGTAGTGGATGGCGACCAACAATTCGGAGCATCACATCCACGTCTATGCTAACTTGCGCCGCGCCGTAGAAGACGCAGGCCTGCCCGCCCATGAGCAGTGCCTGGACGCCATTCGTCTGGAAAGTCGAAAGGACTTGTCGGATCGGGGTCGGGATCAAGGCTGCCTCCCATCGCCAGGTATTGTGCGAACAGTTCCTCGCTCCTGCGGAAGCGCTCCAGCGGCGTCAGGTCGAGCCACTCCTTCCATTCGTCAGGCAACTGCTCGTAGGTCATCGGCGTCCCGTGCCAGAGCGCGGACGGCACGAAAAGGCGAAATCGTCCGTCCTTCTTCCGCGGGGAGCGTGGGTAGCACAGGCGACTCGCCAACTGTGTTCGGCATCAAAAACGCTCGGCTCGGTTTTCCTCACTCTCCCCGCGAGGAACGAGTGGGGAGAGAGCCGGAGAGAGGGGGACTCCTGTAAAGCAACCTCCTCTCCCCGGCCCTCTCCTCCTTCTATGAGGAAGAGAGGCAGAGGACACGGGATCTCACGCGGAAAGCTAATCCTCTGCCGAACACAACAGGCGACTCGCCCGTGCCGTCCGTCCGACGGAATGGCGTTGATCTCGAGGGAAATTGGCTCCGGCTTCCGGCCTATTCTGCACCTTGCTTCCGTTTCGTTCGGCGAGTCGCCGAACGAGGCGGGCGGGTCGCCCACGCTGAGCAGATACAGACCGGCAGGCCCGCCCTGCTTCCGTCAAATCCTCAAGTTACTTCCCCGACTCCGCCACCAGATATCCCTTGATGAACTCCTCGTTCAAGGTCACGCCGAGGCCGGGGCCGTCCGGGACGGTGATCCAGCCGTTGCGGGCTTGCATCTTTTCGTGCGTCAGTTCGTGGCGCAGCGGCGAGTCTTCGACGCTGTCCTCGAAAATGAACGCGTCCCGACAGGTGCTCAGCCAGTGCAAACACGCCGCCACAGTCACTGGGCTGGTGTAACAGTGGTTGCAAAGCCGCGCGCCGATTTCTTCGACCCGCGCGCGGAGGTAAGCCGCGTCCGTGAATCCGCAGCGCGAAATGTCCACCTGATAAACGTCCAGCGCGTGACGGTCGATCAATGGCCGGAACGATTCGCGGCCGCACTCGCCTTCGCCCGCGGCGATGGGCACCGGCGAGCGATCCCGCAGCCAGACGTAGCCGTCGATGTCCGCTTCACGCAACGGTTCTTCCAGCCAGCCGATATTGAACTCGGCAAATTGATGCGCCCGGCGCAGCGCGGTGCGCGCATCCCAGACGCAACCGGCGTCGATCAGCAGCGTTCCGTCTCCGACGCCTTCGCGCGCGCCGCGAACCAAATCCAGATCGAGCGCTTCGTTTTGGCCCATCGGCTCCCAGCCAAACTTGACGGCCTGATAACCGGCTTCGATCCAACGTCGTCCGATATCGCGCGTCGCCACGCCGTCCTTGCCGAACAGGATCGAGGCGTAAGCTTTGATTCGGTCGTGGTGCTTGCCGCCGAGCAACCGGTGGAGCGGTTGTTGGAAATATTTTCCCTTCAAATCCCACAGCGCCATGTCAACGGCGCTCATCGCGGAGATGGTGACCGACGTGCGGCCGAAATACATCGTCTGGCGATACATTTTCTGCCAGAGGCGCTCGGTTTCGAGCGGGTTTTCCCCGATCAGGATTTGTCGCAGGCCACAGGCGATGTTATGGCTGAACGGCGCATCGACGATGGCCTTGACGACCTCGGGCGAGGCGTCCGCTTCCCCGATGCCTTCGAGTCCGTCGCCGGTCCGGACCCGGATGAGGACGACGTCCTGCGAGCTGGCGGTTTTCTTTTCAACGGAGCGGACGCGGAGGATCTGGCAGATGATTTGTGTGATTTTCATAAGCTATTCGATGCTTGGTGGGGCGACGCTCTCGCGGAGCCACGTCATTGTTCCCGAAAAGGGAGTTGGAGTCACCACACTCACTGAAAAGGGAATTCTTGAAATCAAAGCCTGATCGTGCCGCTCAAGGTTTTCTCCAGCAACTCGCGCTCGGCGGTGATCAGTTTGTGCTGCTTGACCAACGCGTAGCGCCGCTCGAAGTAATCCTGGTAAAAGGTCAGGATGTCGGCGTCGTCATCGACGATCAGAATTTTGGGTCTCGTGCTGGACATAACGGGAGGAATCCTAAGTGGTCATGGGCATAAATGCGATGGCCTTCGTTGCGCCCAATTTGGCCTGTGGCGCGACGAGGGAACATAGCTAGCTAGAAAGCTAGCAAGCTCTGTGACCGAGGCGCAACGAAGCCAGAAGCCAAAATCGCCCCAGCCCGCAGGGGCGGCGCGGCGCTCCCGCCAAAACCCCAAGGGGGTTTTTGAGCAGACCCTAATCCAACGTCCGCCGGTAGCGCTTCACTCCAATGGCCAGCCCGGTGATCATAACCATCGTCATGGTAAGCACCACCCCCATCAAGCCGGGCACGATGTTGTACGCCGTGATGCCTTCCGGATTGTAGCGCGCATGCCAATGCCGGTTCATGGAAAGCTTCCTTGAGCTGATTACCATGCTCTCGCCCCATAAACCCGGTAGGGCGAGTCCGTCCCGGCGAGCCGCTCGACGTGCCTGGAACACGTCCGACTCGGCTCGCTGAGGACAGGCTCGCCCTACCGTCAGGTTCAGGGGAAGAATGGGCAGAGGGAACACACATCCTTCCCAGCAGAGACTCTTCACGTTAGCATCGTTGAGAAGTTGTCCCATGCAAAATCCCGCTCCCAAAATCTGGCTGGCGCTGGCGCCGGCGATGGTTCTGCCTTTTCTCGCTTCGCTGTTCTATTTCGTATTCTGGAGCGAGAACGTGATCGCCAGATGGATTTATGGCTTCACGAAATTGTTTACGCTCCTCTGGCCGATCCTTGTGGCCCTGTTGATTACCAAGACGGGCTTGCCCCGGGTCAAACTCACCGACGCATCGCACCGGCGCGCGCTGCCTTTGGGAGTCCTGGGCGGAATCGGGATCATCAGCGTGATGGGGATTCTCCTGCTCACGCCTTGCCGGGAGGTGCTCCAGGCGAGCGCGCCCAGAATTCGAGCCAAGGTCACGGCGTTGGGGATTCTGGACTATTACTGGACGTTCGGCTTGTTCCTTTCCCTGATTCATTCGCTGCTCGAAGAGTATTATTGGCGCTGGTTCGTCTATGGACATTTGCGACAGGTGGTCGCGACGGGATTGGCGCACATCCTGGCGGGAGCGGCGTTCTCCGCGCATCACATCGTGGTCGCAACGCAATATTTTCCCCCGGCGTGGGGTGTGCTTTTCGGAGGACTCACCGGCGTTGGCGGTCTGCTCTGGAGCATTCTCTATGAGAAACAACGAACGCTGGCCGGCGCCTGGATTTGCCATGTCTTCGTGGACCTGGGCATCTTGAGCATCGGGCATTGGCTCCTGTTTGGGACGTATTTTTGAACCGGAATGAATTGTTCAGCCGAAAGAATCGAATTCGGGTATTCAAAACATCCTTCCTTTCTTGCCCGCCTTGCCGAGCGTAAGGCCGGCATTCCAGCCGTGTCCGTTGAAGCGGTTTTTAGCTCCTTGCCGGACGATTGGTCCGAACGTGAATGAGC
>Ga0194126_10009083_pt1 | contig 13343 bp, 9 predicted proteins | sample TA2KigC150mmetaG_FD_148641 | JGI IMG/M metagenome (GOLD analysis project Ga0194126, IMG submission 148641) | Freshwater microbial communities from Lake Tanganyika, Tanzania - TA2015035 Kigoma Deep Cast 150m | ecosystem: Environmental > Aquatic > Freshwater > Lake | place: Tanzania: Lake...
TGGCAATATTATTAATAGCCATACTGCTACTTTTTTTATTCTGCAAAAACGAAGACATACCTGATAATGCTGCTGCCGCTATAACCTCAGGACAAACCAGCGACAGCTCTGGCGATAATAATTCATCAACAAGTTCTTCATTATCTGAGAGCAGCCCTGGTGTTACTGAAGAAACTCCAGGACCCACTGAGGAGACAACTGCTGCGGAGGTTGTTGAGGAAACGCCGGAAACTGCGCCCGCAACAGAAGCAGCCGTAGTAAAACCCACAATAAGACTTGCAATAATTGAAGGCCCATTATACTCTCCTGCTGATGATGTGTGTTTTTACAGAGTAAGAGCCACTGTAACCGGTATCCATAATCCGGTTGTTTGGAGCAAAAATGATACTGCTTCTTATGGCGCTTATGTTGCCCAGGTAAACCTGACAAGGGCTAACCCCAGCTATACTCTTACAGGCACTGTCACTAATTCTGCCGGCAGCGCAAGCGATTCTATAAGACTTTCCTGAGGCTGCAACAGCCCGCCTGATGTAACAGCAATTAACATTGCATCTGAAATTGCCCCGGGCAGCAGAAATTCAGTAACTGCAATTGCCACGGACCCTGATGGAGATGTGCTTGCCTACAGCTGGACTGTAAACGGCGGATCTTTTAGCAATACAGCAATTAATCCGACAAACTGGACTGCTCCAGAAATGCCGGGAAGCTACAGAATAACTGTTACGGTAAATGACGGAAAAGGCGGGACAGACGCTATGTCTAAAGATATAACTGTCGCTGAGCAAAACAGGCCACCTGTAGTAAGCGATATTATTGTCAGGGATCGTAAAACACAGGCAACAGTTGATTATGATGTTCCGGGCACACAGTATGATTTATTAGTTAATGCTTCAGACCCTGATGGGGATGCTTTGACTTTTAACTGGAACGTAACACATGGAACTTTAAGCAACTCCAACAGTAATCCGGCATTATGGGCTTCACCATATAGCACAAGCATAACTTATGTTACTTTATCACTAACGGTCAGTGACGGAAAAGGCGGGGTTGTGACAAGAACAAGGGAGATAGAGGTAAGGTGGTGACCTTACTGGCGTTTTCTGTTTTTAAAGCTATTTATAATATTTATAATAACCACTGCAGCAATTATTGCCCATCCAAAGGAAGTTAGCGCTGCGCCCAGCTTGTTTGCAAAAGCCATGCCGTAATATAGCGTAACTTGATTATCAGTAGGAATGACCATCATAAAGGAAGGGGATACAAGATAAGGGCCATCTGCCCCCTTTGCTTGCCAATTTGGAAAATACGACATTTTAACAAGATGCGGAACTCCCACAGCGGTTGTGGTAAAGGTTATTTTTTCCCTTTCAACATGCTCATACAGGATACTGTCATCCCTGCTTACTTCATTGTTGAAAGGATTATCAGGCACAGCGCCCAGGTCCTTTTTATCAATCAATTTAAAGCCTGAAAGTCCGGCGCTGCCGTCATCCCGCACTACAGGATTGTCAGTATTGTCAGGGTTTAAGTACCAGTCGCGCATTTCAAGAATCCAGTTTTCTTCCGGGCTGTAGCGGTACGGCATATTTGCCATAACTTCCACATAATTATTTTCACCTGCAATTTCATAAAAATAGTAAGGCTCTATTTTATTGAGGAAAACAACGCTGCTGTCACTGTCCAGTTCTTCTATTACTTCAGGGGAGCTTGCCATTATGTATGTTATATTCATGAATTTTAAATGCTTAATGGCAGCGTAATAATTTCTTGAAGCAGTTTTCCAGCCGGCAACTGTGCCCCTTGGTTTTACCGAGAGTTCTGCCTGGTTAATATAATGAAACGGAGCTGTAATTGAGCTTTCAACTAAAAGCCCTTCCATGCCAGCCTGGCTTGTCCAGAAAGGAATAAGTTCAAATGAACGGGGTGTGCCGTATTTCTGTATTATTTCCTTATCGAATTCAAACATAACCCTTCCGTAAGGCAGGCTGTCAAGATATGTCATCAGGCTGTTATATGTCTGCCATTCTTCTTTTTCCTCAAACCCTGTAAAATTATGCCTTGCCCATGCAGGGCCAAGTGGGTTTCCTGCAAGTATTGCCGCTCCTGCCAAAAAAGCAATAATGGGCACAAATGCAAAAACCATAAAATTGTAAAACCGGGGCCTTAATCGGGATCTTGCCCATTTTTTAAAATCGGCGAAAAACAATTTTATTGCTTTTTTCCCGGCAAATTTATTTTTTTCTTTGGGGGCTTTTAATGAAAAATTAATACCGGCTGTTCCTGATTCAATAATTTGTGCAGTATTTTTATAATAATGCCCGCACCTGCCACTACCTGAAGCAGGGTATTTTGAAACGAAAATCCAGTAAAGGCTTGAAATCCCGTATGCAGCTGCAAGATATATGAATGTAAAGATAATTGGGAGAAACCTTGCATTATATAGGCGCCCACCATCCCATGTAAAAAACAGCGACATAAACAGTATTAATGTCCACATTATTACAGTTGTTTTTTTATCTCTTTTTATTGTTGAGAAAAAAATTCCCAGTACCGCAAGTACAAGCGCAGGGAGCAGCTCAAGAGGAAACATTTCTTTTAAATCTTTTATATTTGTCCAAAGCATTTGGGGGGTATAATTAATATGCAGCACAAAAGGAACTGACCAGAATGCTGAAAGAAAAAATCCTGTCGCAAAAACAGCAATTATATACCTGGCGCATTTCCACCTTCGATTGAATACAAAAAAACAGGGAGCTATTATAAGCAGTGCAATTAATGTTATAAGATGCGTCAGTACAATGCTGGCAAGAATAAAGCTGTTTAATGCAAAAAGCCAGTCAAACCTGCCTCTTTCAATTCCCCTGTACAATGTCGCAATAAATATAAAAACAAGAGCAAAACTTATTGAATAGCTGAATTCCCCGGCAAAAGTGCCAAGAAAATTAGCGCCATAAATTTTAAAGCTTTTCATATATAGAAAAGCCATTGCCCCAATTGCTGCAAACTCAGGAAAAGGGTATTTAAAACGAAAGAGTTTTGCAAAAAGATAAAGTGCGGCAGGAAGCATCAGACTGCCAAGTACTGTAACTAATTTAAAAGCAATGTTATAAGCAAAGACTTTGGATAGTATTGCAATTAAAAGATAAGGCAGGGGAAAGTAGAAAGTCAGCATCGGCATTCCCGCAAACCAGCCTGTGTCCCATCCTGTCATTCTTAAATCCGGGAAAAGCTCCTCAATGAAATATTTTGCAATATAGTTGTGGGCGCCCATATCGCCGCCATTTGTGGTGGTATTTCTAAACAACAAATGTGGGGGAAAACAGAAAAAAAGCATTCCATAAATAAGAAGGAAAAGGATTATAAGGGATATGGAAAAATAAAGTTTTCTTTTTTTAAAAACTTTCAGCCTTTCAAGAGATGTCCTGCTAAAAGGCTCGCTTGAATAATCCGCAGCCTCAAGAAATGGTTTTATTGCAATCAAATTAAAGGAAATGATTTTCTCTTTAATTGTCTTAAAAAAATCAAAGAATTTGTTTTTTAAAAATTTTCTTTTTTCCTGCTTCATAGATTGCAAATTTTTTTATAAAGACAATCTTATTTTTAGAATTTCCTGAATTTTTAATTAATTAATATAACCCGATTAGCCTTGCTATTTTAAGTTTTGTAAATAATATCATAAATAGTTACTTTTTATTAAGTCATTTATCGTTAAATACAGAGAATTTACATAGCTGCGGGTATTCTTAAGAAGTCGCATCTTTAAGTAAAATTTATTTCGCAATGCACTGCAAAACCTCATTGTTTTATGCAATATCTGCAATATCAGGATTAATTGCTAAATTGTTGGCTAAGTCAAAATAAAAAAACTCTGCATTTTTTTGAAAATCCGGGCTTTTACTAAAGTTTTGTACTATGTATTATTTATTTTTGCTGTCTTTTTATTCAATAAGTTATTTAAATTTGTTAAAATATTAAAGGGCTATTTTAATTATGCGCCGCTTATTTTTAAAAAGCCTAAAAAAGCATTTCAAGCTTATATTTTGCTTTTATTTGCATAATAATATTTAATGAGGATATAAATCTTAAATTAGAATTTATCGAAGAAAAAGCCTGGAATTAATTGGAAAAGTGGTATTGTCCTCTATTTTCAGCCTTTTTTTACCATGGTGCAATCGAAAGGAATTGTAATAAAAATGAGTTTTCTTAAAAGCCTGAAAAGCTTTTTCGCGCCGCCATTAAATTCCGGCAGCAGCAGTTTCATTACTTTAAACATTATTTGTAACAGGTGCAAAGAGAATATAAAAGTGAATCTGAGAAGGACCAGTGATATATCCAGGGTTTATGAAGAAGAAGACGCCCCTGCGGGGGCTTCGTTTTTCATAAGAAAAGAAATACTTGGTAATAAATGCAATAATCTTATTTATTTTAAAGGCTATTTTGATGAAAATCTAAACCTCATTTCAAGTGATATAACGGGCGGAAAAATAGTTGACTGAAATCGGGAAAAACTTAAGCATCATAGTTCTTGCTGCCGGTATGGGTAAGAGAATGAAGTCGGACAGGCCTAAAGTGCTTCATGAAATATGCTTTAAGCCTGTACTTTATTATATACTAAGTGCAGCTTATAAATTGAATCCAAAAAATGTTTTTATTGTCGTAGGATTTATGGCTGATGATGTAGTTTCATATCTTAATAAAAATTTTTCACATGCAATTCCAGTGTACCAAGAGAAACAGCTTGGAACTGCAGACGCTGTCGTTTCTTCAGGAAAATACAGAAAGGATTTTGGAGAAAACTGCCTTGTACTTACAGGCGACACACCTCTTATAACTGAAGAAATCCTCATGGAAATTGTAAGCTATAAAATAAATTCAGGCGCCAGCATGGTTGCTGTTTCTTCAATAGTTGAAAATCCTTTTGGATATGGACGGATAATTAGAGATAAAAGCGGCTCTCTCTTAAGAATAGTTGAGGAAGCAGATGCAAATGAGCATGAAAAAAAAATTTGCGAAATAAATTCATCAATATATTGTTTTGAAACTTCCCTTCTTTTTAATTATCTCAAGGAAATAAAACCGGATAATTCCCAGAATGAATACTATCTTACTGATATTGTTGAAAGATTTATAAACAAAAACAACAGTGTTGGAGTTTTCAAGCTAAACGACAGCAGTATTGCAGAAGGTTTTAATGATATGGTGCAGCTTGCAGGCATTGAAAAGCAAATGCAGTCAAGGATTAATAAAAGGCACATGCTTTCAGGTGTTAGGATTAAAGACCCGCTTTCAACATTTATTGACCCGGAGGCATTTATACTAAATAATACAATTATTGAGCCATACTGTTTTATCAGGGGTAAAACTTATATTGGCCCAGGTTGCATAATAGGTCCCTTTACCCAGTTAAAAGACAGTAAAATTGGAAATGGGGCAATTATAAATAAATCCGTTGTTATTGATTCCATAATAGGGGCAAACAATAATATAGGGCCCAGTAGCTATATAAGGCCAGGTACAATTACAGATGATAATGTAAAAATTGGCCCATGCTGCGAAATTAAAGCAGGAGAACAAAAAATAAAAGGTAAAAATATTATCAATTAATTCAAAAATTAAAAAAGGTGTAATATTTTTAAAATAAATTATTTTAGTAATGAAATATATTTTTTTATTTAAAACACGGGATTTTTCATTATCAATTGAAAGCGAGGTAAATATTTAATGAGAGATTATCCCAGCAATCAAAGAATGCTTATTTTCAGCGGATCTGCAAATCCTGGATTTACTGATAAAATTGCCGAACATTTAGGAATAAAGGTTGGAGAAATTACTAGGCGCAAATTCAAGAACGGGGAAATCTATATCAGGTTTGAAGAAAGCGTAAGGGGGGCAGATGTCTTTGTGGTTCAACCCTGTGGCGAACCTGTAAATGATAATTTCATGGAACTCTTAATTATGGTGGACGCTCTAAAGAGGGCATCCGCCAGTATGATAAACTGCGTAATACCCCATTACCCGTATGCAAGACAGGATAAAAAAGCAGAGGGCCGGGAACCCATAACCGCAAAGCTTGTTGCAGACCTTTTAAAAGTTGCAGGCATGGACAGAATGATAGCAGTAGATTTGCACACGGCAACAATACAGGGATTTTTTGATGTTCCGGTGGACCACATTACTGCAATACCAATTATTGCAAATTATTTTAAGGGTAAACATATTAAAAATGGTGTTGTTGTTAGTCCTGATGTGGGCGGTGTCAAAAGAGCAAGCATTTTTGCAAACCAGCTTCATATGCCGCTTGCAATCCTGGATAAAATAAGGCCAGGCCCCAATATGGCAAAAGTCGATCATCTTGTCGGTGATGTTGAGGGAAAAGATGCGATAATTTTTGATGATATGATAGACACCGGCGGAACAATCTGTGAAGCTGTCAACACGCTATATAATTTCAAGGCTAAAAAAGTTTATATTGGGGCAACGCACCCAATATTTTCCGGAAATGCAATTGAAAAATTGCAGAGCTCAGACGTTGAAGAAATAGTTGTTGCCGATACCCTGCCTTTAAAGAATGATTTAAGCGCAGGCAAAATAAAAATGGTATCAATTACAGGGCTTCTTGCAAAAACAATAAAAAAGATTTATCATTGCAAATCTGTCAGCGAGTTATTTAAAGGGGAAAACCTTGTTTGATGGCAGTGCGGCAATTTTTAATTGTTGCCAAAGATTTAAATTAAAAACAATAAATTATATTTTAGTAAATTTAAAGGGGAAGAAATATGAGCAACACTGCATTGAAGGTAGATAAACGAAGCAAAGAAGAGCTTAAAAAAAATGCATCCAGGAGACTGAGGGCAGAGGGTTTTATACCGGCAGTTGTATATGGCCTTGCACAGGAACCTGTTGAAATCAAGATTAAATCAAAAGACTTTAAGGATACCATAAAAGGAAAAAGCCTTTCAAACCTTATACTTGATATGCATGTAGAAATAGACGGCAAGGACAAAAAAGAGACAACGCTTATAAAGGATATGCAGAAGGATCCTATAAATGCCGATATACTTCATATAGATTTTATCCGAATACAGATGAAAACCGAAGTTGAGGCAACTGTTCCAATTCATATTCTAAATGAAGAAATTTCTACAGGCATTAAGGAAGAGGGCGGAGTTCTTCAGCATGGACTCAGGGAGGTTCATATTGTATGCTTGCCTGCAGATATTCCTGATGCGCTGGAGTATGATATAAAAGAACTTCATATCGGGGAAAATGTCAGGGTTTCAGATATTAATGTCAAGGAAGGCATAAAAATACTTAATAACCCGGAGGAAGTAGTAGTTTCTATTATACATCCTACACATCTTGTGGTTGAGGAGGCTGTTGCCGGAGAAGAAGAAGCTGCAGCAGAGGAAGAACCGGAGCTTATTGCGAAAGCCAAAGATTCAGGCAAAACTGAAAAAGAAACTGAATAAAAAAGAATAAAATAATGATATTAATTGTGGGACTTGGAAATCCCGGCATAAAATATCGGCAATCCAGGCATAATATAGGATTTTGTGTAGCAGATGCATTTGTTAAAGACACAGGTATTTGCAAAAGTCCGCACATCCGCTTTAATTCAGACTTAAAAAAAACTGAATACTCAGGATGCCAGATACTTGTTGTAAAACCTCTTTCATATATGAATAACAGCGGCACTGCCGTATCGGCTATATACAGGCATTATGATGATGTTGAAAAAACTATTGTCATACATGATGATATCGATATAGAATTCGGCCAGGTAAGACTTAAGAGAGGCGGCGGGCCGGGCGGGCATAATGGACTTCAATCAATAATCTCCAGCCTGAAAACGGATATGTTTGACCGCTTAAGAATTGGTATTGGAAGGCCGCCATCAGGCAAGGATCCTGCAGATTTTGTTTTGGAGAAATTTTCAAAAACAGAAAGCAGACAGCTTACTGATATTGTAAATTTATCGGTAGATGCCTTAAAAGACTATGCTGAATATGGAATAGACTTTGCAATGAATAAGTACAACTGTTTAAAAAGTTAAGACAGTTAAAAAAGAGTTGTTAAGTATTCAATTATTATCCCCCGTATTTTACTAAAGGACTGCTGTTAAAAAATATACTGCTTTTGGCCGATAATGATGTTTTACTATAATGGATAGCATTTTTATAAAAAAATTTAAGGAAGACAGGCAGTGGCGGGATTTTTCAGAAAAATATATCAGCAATTCCCTGCAAAAACATGCCTGTGCTGGGCAATTAAGTACAGCTGTTGCAGATGAAGATCTCTGGCCCTTTATAATTACTTGCCTGGCAGGGTTAATTTGTATGCCTGTATTTATTATTACTGCAACACATGACAGGGCAGTTGAACTTTTTAGAGAAATAAAAATAATTTCAGGGGAAACAGATGTTTTTTTATATCCGGCATACGAAAAGAAGCTATTATTAAGAGATACGCATTTGCCGGAAGATACACTGATGCAAAGATCTGAAGCATTAAAAAAATTCTCCGAATTTCATAAAATCAAAGATAAAAACACTACTCCTTTTATAGCCATAGCATCTGCAAAAGCATTAATAGATAAAGTGCCCCCGTTAAGTGTTATAAACAAATCAAGTCTTGAAATTAAGTGCAATATAAAATATGCGCGCCAGGAATTGATTGATCTATTAGTTTTGTCCGGTTATGAAAGAGTAAATAAAGTTTTTGACAGGGGGGAGTTCAGTTTCAGGGGCGATGTTGCAGATATATTTGACATAGCATCAAAGAATCCTTACAGAATTGATTTTTCAGATGATATTGCAGTAAAAATTTTTGCTTATGATATTGATGATTCAAAAATAATTAGTTCAATGGATAAAATAACAATTTTCTGCAATCATGATTTAGGCAGCGCTTATACAGGTAAAGAACCCGCGCTGGTGAGTATACTGGATTTTCTGAATGATAGCGTTAAACAATACTGCCTTGTTATATGTGACAGGCCTGAAGTAAATTTAAAAATTAAAAGTGATTATAATATCCTTGCTAAAACAATTGATGAAATTCAGCCTGTTTCTAAAAATAAAGTGCAGGAAAACGCCGGTTTTAAAATACAAGACAGGTTTGTGGACCCTGGTTTTATAGAAAATGCAGGGCACGCAATGCATGAAGGCTGTTTCCTTGACCTGGTATCTGCTGAATTTGAGGCAGGCATCAGCGATATTTTTGTTTTTAATAAAACTTTCCGCCAGAAAAGAAGTACAGGTAATGCAGCCGGTTTTATTAATAATTTAAAAAAAGACTTGGAAAATAAAAGGATTATTGTCATTTCTTTAGATAACCTGGCAAGAATTAAAAAAATTGAGGGCATACTTACAGATGCAGGCCTATCATTTAAGAATCATTTTAATTTTAAGAATGCCCGAATACTTGGAAAAATGGGTGATAATATAGAAGATTTTAGCCCTGGCATTATAAATGTACTGAATTTAAACCTGTTAAGCGGTTTCCAGTCAGCTGATTTATCACTTTATGGTGAACTTGATATTTATGAAAGGCTCGAAAATATTGAAACTGACTCTTATTCAGGAGATGCTGCCAGGCGGCAGTTTGAGCCGGGGGATTATGTGGTCCATAAAAATCACGGTATAGGCAGGTATTTGAATCTGGTATCCGAAATGTCTGAAGGCAATAAAAAAGAGTTTTTTCTTATAGAGTACGCAAATAATGACCGGTTGTTTGTGCCTGTTTGGCAGTCAGACAGGATACATAAATACACCGGGGATAAAGTGCCTGCTGTTACAACACTTAATTCAAGGCAGTGGGAAAATTTAAAAACCAGGGTAAGGAGCTCAATACAAAAACTGGCGGTGGACCTGGCGTCCCTTTATGCTGTCAGGGATGCTGCAAAGGGATTTGCATTTACTGCTGATGATATATGGCAGAAAGAAATGGAAGACCTTTTCCCTTTCACTGAAACAAAAGACCAGGCAATGGCAATCAAAACAGTAAAGGAGCTGATGGCGCTTGAGAGGCCGATGGATTTGCTTGTATGCGGGGATGTTGGTTTTGGCAAAACTGAGGTTGCAATAAGGTCTGCCTTTAAAGCCATTGAAAACGGCAAACAGGTATTAATGCTTGTTCCCACCACAATACTTGCTGACCAGCATTCAAAAACATTCAAAGAAAGATATGGAAATTTCCCTGTAGTCGTAGAAGTGATGAGCAGGTTTAAAACACCCGGACAGCAGAAAGATATTATAAAAAGATTTGAAGAAAAAAAGGTTGACATGCTTATAGGAACGCACAGGATTCTTTCGGAGGATATAAAGCCTGCCGATCTTGGTTTAATAATAGTCGATGAAGAACAGAGATTCGGCGTAAATGCAAAAGAGAAACTTAAGCTGCTGAAAAAAAATGTGGATGCTTTAACGCTTACTGCCACGCCTATTCCAAGGACACTGTATATGTCACTTTCCGGCATAAGGGATATGGTTTTAATCCAAACCTATCCTTCAGGGCGCTTTCCGATTGAGACATTTGCTGGTGCTCAAAGTGAAATTGTAATAAGAATGGCAATAGAAAGGGAAATCAAAAGAGGAGGCCAGGTTTATTTTGTGCATAACAGGATAAGTGATATTTATGAAAAACTTTACGGGCTGCAGAGCATGCTCCCCGGAATAAAAATAGCTGTCACCCATGGAAGAATGGAAGGCGCTGAAATTGAAAATATTATGCAAAGATTTATTGACAGGGAATTTGACGTGCTGCTGAGCACTTCTATCATTGAATCCGGCATGGATATTAGCAATGTAAATACTTTGATTGTTGAAAATGCCCACAGATTTGGCCTTGCCCAGCTTTACCAGTTAAGGGGCAGGGTGGGACGCTCTTCAGAAAAAGCATACGCATATTTTTTCTATCCTGACAGAAGCCAGCTTAACCAGGCAGCTTTTTTACGCCTTAAAACACTCACAGAGCATACTGACCTTGGCTCCGGCTATAAAGTGGCGATGAAGGACCTGGAGATAAGGGGAGCCGGCGAACTTCTTGGTGCCAGGCAGCACGGGCATATAAACAGCATAGGATTTGAATTATACTGCCAGATCATAAAAGAGGAAGTAGATAGATTAAAAGGGGTGGAAGTGGCGCCCGATTTAAATGTCCATATCGATCTTCCTGTTGGCGCCTATATTCCCAAAAACTATCTTACAAAGGAAAAAGACAGGATAGATATTTATAAATCACTCGGCTCAGCCACAGAATTGGAAGAAATAAGAGGGATTGAGAAGAATATGCAGAAAAGGCATGGCTTGTTGCCTGAAGTGGTAAAAAATCTTTTAAATATAGCTATTATAAAATTGAAAGCAAAAAAATCCGGCATCGAGCAGGTAATATATCTTGAAAGAAAAGGGCTTGTCTTTAAAAAAATAATGCTTCCGGAAGAGAATGCAAAAGATTTAATTAATAAAAATCCGGATTTAATATATTTGCCAAAAAGCAGGGAGATAATTGTGAAAAAGACTTTTAAAGAATTAAATCTGCACTTAGTAATAAATTATCTAAATGATATAATAGCTTTTATTTAGTTTTAGCCTTCTTTTATAAATGGCTGAAAAATTATTTTTAAAAATGAAAGGGATTAAAAATTGGAAAATAATCAAGACAATAAAGATTATAAAAATCTCTTAAAATGGGATACTGACAATGGTATTGATGAAAAAAAGGAAGATGATTCTAGAAAGAAAAGTAAGAAGGTGCTTAAAAGAGAAGAAAAAGAACAGCAAAAAAAGCGAACGCTTGAAATAATAAAGGAAAGAAGAAAATCAAGAATAACCAAAAAAGGCAGGGTTCTAATAATTGCCGGAGTAGCTGCAGCAGTTGTTGCCCTTGCTGTATGGGTTTTATTTGGTTACTTTGGAATATGGCTGGATCTTACAAGGACTCTTGCCCGGGCAGGCGATACAAGAGTCAGCACTGCTGAACTAAGTGAATATATGCAGTTTTTAAAAAACCAGAATCCTGCTTCTATACCGCCGGAAGGTGATGAGCAATACACTGTGCTTCAGCAAAATATACTTGATTCAATAATTGTCCTTAAGGTCCTGAAATCTTATGGTGAAAAAAATAATATTACTGTTAATAATAAAGATATTGAAGCTGAATATGCCAAAATCATTGCAAATTATCCTTCAGAAGAGGATTTCAAAAATGATTTAAAAGCAAAAAAAATAAGCAAAAGCTTTCTTGACAAACAGCTTGAAAACCAGATTATAAGGGATAGGGTTTTTAATAAGGTTACTGAGAATATAAGCGTAACGGATGAGGAAGCATTTAATTATTTTAATGAGAATTCAGGAGAATTGTTTACTGTCCCTGAACAGGTCAAAGTTAGCCATATTTTAATAAAGTTCAATATCCCTGAAGGCGCTGAACTAAATGATGTTATCAAAAAAGAAGCAAAAGATAAAATTTCTGAGGTCCGGAAGCAGCTTACCGAGGGCGGGGATTTTGCAGAGCTTGCAAAAAAATATAGTGAGGATACAGTAAGCGCCCCAAACGGCGGCGATATCGGGTTTATAAGCGCAGGGCAGACTGTGCCTGAATTTGAAGAAACTGCATTTGCCCTTGAAACCGGGAAGTACAGTGAAATTGTGGAGACTTATTATGGTTATCATTTAATTACTGTAACTGAAAAAAATGAAGCCTATGTCAAATCATTTGACGAAGTAGAAGACACTATAAAAACATTTCTTTTAAGCAATAAGCAAATGGAAAAATGGCAGGAATTCATAACAGGGCTTATGGAAGATATTGAAGTAGAATACAAAACTGCCCTTAAAGGCCAGCTTACTAATAATTCGTAACCGGCAATTGGCTCAACCGGAAGCGAAATTTCTGGAAAATAATAATTCTGGCATGCATAAGGATAAAGGAAAAGGCTTTTGAGCAAATATTTTTGACGGGTAAAAATAATGCTTAAATCTTATATATTTATTTGGCGGTAATGAAATAATATGGAAAATAAATCAGCAAGTCCAGTTTTTACAGAAGATGTTGACAATATAAAAGATACAGGCGTACTTTTTTCTGTCCTGGTCAATATCATGAAAAAGCTCAGATCTTGTAGCGGTTGCATCTGGGACCGGGAACAGACACATGAATCAATAAAAAAAAACCTGGTGGAGGAAGCTTATGAAGCTCTCGAATCTATAGAAGACAGTAATTACAGCGAATTAAAAGAAGAGCTTGGAGATATACTGCTGCAGGTAGTTTTTCACAGCAGAATTGCTGAAGATAATAAAGAATTTGAAATAAATGATGTAATAAGGGCCATAATTAAAAAACTG
>Ga0194126_10009086_pt1 | contig 13342 bp, 5 predicted proteins | sample TA2KigC150mmetaG_FD_148641 | JGI IMG/M metagenome (GOLD analysis project Ga0194126, IMG submission 148641) | Freshwater microbial communities from Lake Tanganyika, Tanzania - TA2015035 Kigoma Deep Cast 150m | ecosystem: Environmental > Aquatic > Freshwater > Lake | place: Tanzania: Lake...
TGGGTCTTCAGCCAGACGGCGCCGTCCTGCTCGTATGCGACGCCGATCTCCAGCAGGCGCGCGATCTCAGCCCGCACCGCCCCGGACTCGTGCAGGCTTCGCTCGCTGAACCACACGTCATACGCGATCCCGAAGGCGCGCAGGTCGGCCTCCAGGCTCGCCAGAACCCAGGGCAGGACGGCATCGGCGAAGGCGATCCAGCTCTCGGCCTCGTCGGGGAGGCTTCGCAGGGCGTCACCCCGCTCATCCGCCAGCCGGCGGGCGTAGTCGATCACGTACTCGCCGGAGTAGAGCCCCTCGGCGAAGTCGACCGTCTCGCCCAGCAGCTCAAGGTATCGCAGGCGCAGTGAGCGCCCGAAGGTCTGCAGTTGAGTGTTGTCCCGCGCATCGTTGACGTAGTACTCGCGCTCGACCACGTGGCCGGTGAACTCCAGCAGGTTCGCCAGCACGTCGCCGAAGGGCCCGCCGCGGGCGTTCCCGATGTGCAGCGGTCCGACGGGGTTGGCGGACACGAACTCGATCTGCACCTTCGCCCCGCCGCCCAGCTCGGAGCGTCCATAGTCCGCTCCGAGCGTCAGGCAGCGCCGGAGGCTGTCGTGGAGCCAGGTAGGGGAGAGGAACAGGTTGAGGAATCCGGGGCCCGCGATCTCGACCCGTTCGAGAGGCAGGCCCGAGGGTAGATGATCGATGATGGCCTGCGCGACAGCTCGCGGGGGCATCTTCGCGGCGCGCGCGAGCACCATCGCGACATTGCACGCGAAGTCGCCCATGTCGGCGCGGGGCGGCGTCTCGATGACGAAGTCGGGCAGCTCGACGGGCGGCACCGCTCCGGAGGCCACGGCGGCGGCGAAGGCTTCGGCGACGGCGGTGCGCAGAGTATCCTGCATCAGGCCTCTCCGAGGCAGAGCGCGGGTAGTGGCTCAGTGATCTACGATGACCAAGTCGCTATCGCCCAGCTCGCCCTCCTCGTGCAGCCACGAGTGGAAGAGGCGCGTGATCTCGGCGGGTGTCAGCGTACGGTCGACGAGCTTGGCCGCCAGCACGTCCAGCCGGCGGGAATGCACGAGCTGGCCGCCCAGGGCGCGGTTCAGATGGGCGATCACGTCCTCGGTGAAGGCGGCCAGGACCTCGCGGGGCCGGGCCCTGGGACGTAGGGCCGTCGCGCGGTCGAGGGCCCGGCGGGCCTCGCTGTCGGGGCCCAGCGATTCCACATACCCGGCGATGGCGGCGGAGATGGTCGGCCCGTTGATCTCCTCGATATACGACCAGATGGCCTCGACCGTTGCCTCCCGGATCTGCTCGACCGTCATGAGCCGGATCTCGTCGTCGAGGCGCAGCGCGCATCGGGGACAGGTGGGCCGCTCGTTGAGCGCCTCGGCGAGGCCCGAGACGGCGCACCGTTGCGCCAGCTGGTCTTCGATGATGCCGTCGATGGCATCGCGGCCGACCTTGACCTCGACCGCGAGCCGGGACAGCCGATCGAGCGCCTGGTATTCGGTGGACTCGCGGAGCGTCGCGTAGGGCTCGAACCGCGCGGGCCGGTGCTGGGCGGCGTGACAGGCGAGGTAGGCCCGGCGGTAGGCCGTCATGAAGGCCTGCGCGGTGCGCACGAGCTGGGAGCGGTCGCGGAAGAGCGCCTCGCCGGAGCTCAGATACTGCAGGAGGCGGTTGCGGATGCGGATGAGCTCCGAGTGGTTGTCGATGGTCAGGCTCGGATCGTGGACGTAGGCATGGATGGCCAGGATGTCCTTGGCCGGACCGCGGAGGAAGTCATCGAGGTCCTGGGCGAAGTCGAAGAGCGTCCGCAGCTGCGCCCGACCACCGGCGGCTCCCAGGTATGGCGTGGCGTGCGACAGAGCCTGCCGAAGGCCGGCCGGGGCCGGGAGGGTCTCGTCGAAGGCGCTGAAGAAGTGGTCGAGGGCGGCGAGGGCCTGTCGGGTCTCCTCCCAGCGTTGTCCACCGTGGCCCAGGCGGGCGGCGAGCTCCTGCAGCTGTGCCTTGACGCGCGCGGAGTGGCGGGCATACTCGTCGCGCGCGGTAAGGAACTGCTCCCAGAGAGACTGCTGCGTCGCTCGGTTCGGAGAGACGACCCCAACGCCCAGAATGGCCCGGGCGAGTCGCCCCAGCTCCTGCCACTCCGCCATGCGAAGCGCGGGCGCGCGGGCCACGGACTTCACGCTGGACCGCAACGGCAGCTTCACGAGGCGCCAGGGCAGTGTGACGCCCTGCGCGTCGATCGCGACCAACTGACCGGTGCGGATGAGCACCGCGAGGGTGAGCTCGCTCAACTCGCCGGGCAGCCCCAACTCGGCCTTCATCAGGTGAAGCGCCAGGTCGACGCAGTCGAAGGCCGGACCGGCCTCGTGCTCGGGGGTGGTATCTCGCCGCCGGATGTGGTCGACGACGGCCCGCACGGCCGACCCCTCGGCCTGGGCGACCCAGCGGGCGCCGTCGACGGCCGCGAGTCCCAGCGGCTTGGCATAGCCTGCGATCAAGCCGTGCAGCGGGCTCTCCGGATCCACGGGGGCCTCTCCAGGCCACACGAACTCCGCCACGAGCCGGTCGATCTCCCCCGGACCGTCGAGGCGGCGGGACGGCGCGATGGGAGGGAACCCCGGAAAGAGGCGGCTGAGCGCGTGGGAGGCCATCGCCGTAAGCGCGCCGCCCCAGTCCCCGCGCAGGGGCCCCAGCTCGTCGGCCGAGAGCACGACGCCCCGGCTGTTGAGCGCCTGCCCCTCGTAGTAGGCCGCGGAGATGATGGTACGGACCTCCTGGTCCAGCGCCGCGCGCTCTTCCTCGAGGCGCCGGCGGAGGCCGGCCGCCTCGGGATTGGCCGACAGCCCGGGCTCCTGGAGCAGCAGGCGGCAGGCGAGACCCGACTTCACGGTGTCGGCCTCGTTCTCCGTCAGCGGACGCGGCGCCCAGACGATGAGCCCGGCCGCCCATCGCGCTTCGCTGAGCGAGCGAGCGAGGGCCAGCCAGCGCTCACGCTGCACCGGGGCCTGCACGACGTCCGCGATGTAGATGGCGCAGTCCTCCAGCGTTGCGGAGTCGGAGAGCAGACCCATCCGATCGGTCAGATCACCGGGCTGGAGGGCGGCGATGTTGGCCGATTCCAGGACGACGTAGCGCGTCGTGTTGTGCCACTCGATCTCGTGCTGACAGGCCCCCATGGCCAGCTCGCCGAGGGGGAGGGACGCGTCCGAGGCGACGGCGACGAGGTACTCGCGGATGCGGGCATCGGTGTCCTCGAGCGTCGACTTCATGGCCGCGAGGCGCCGGCGGGCGGCGTCGGCGAAGGTCGTGCGCGCATCGACGCGGTAGAGGTTGGCCCCCTCCCCCGCCTGCTCGCGGACCTCGACAAAGCGGCCCTTCAGCCGCATCTTCGCCAGCGTGTCCTCGACCTCCGCAAGGGGCGAGTCCGGATGCTCGACGGCGGGGAAGAGGGCATCGGTCAACTCGGCGACGGTCGGCGCCTCATTGGCCAGACGGGCGAAGACCAGGGCTTTGGCGAGAGACAGACAGAGGCTCTGTCGCCCGGGCACAATCGTGTCGGAGTTGCGGGCGTAGTAGTCGACCACATCGAAGGCGTAGACGGACACATCGGGATGGTGGGCGATCTGGGACTCGAAGTAGTCGTAGGCCTCGGCCGGGGAGACGAGGCGGCCGAACGGGCGGGCCTCACCCGCCATCATGCCGCGGGAGGCGTCGCCGGTCACCGCTGCCTGGGCGAAGGCGGGAAGGCTGGTCACCTCGGAGAACAGCCGGCTGGCAATGGACTCGACGCACCGCAGCGTGAAGGGGTGAACCGGGTACGAGTCGCTCAGCTCGGCCCCCGTGAACGGCTCCACCCCCGTCCGGCGGGTGTGGGCGGCGTGGATCTGCTCCATGGACTCCGCGAAGGCGACCGGGTCCGGCCGGAGCACGACGCGGCGGGCGACCACGTGGCGGATGTGCGCGGGGGAGAGCGCGAAGGAGCCCTCGGCGTGGGACTCGACCTGCCCGACGGCGTAGGGGTGCGTCTCGGCGAGCGCTTCCGGGCTGTGCCGCAGCGCCAGGACGGTCCACAAGGGCGTGATCTTCGCGCGCTGGGCGAGGAAGGAGAGGAAGTCGAAGTCGACGCCGATGCCACGCGGGTTTGAGGCCGCCAGGAAGGGCGTCAGGCCGTCCACCAGCCAGAGCACCCCGCCCAGCTCAAGCTGGCGGACAGCTTCCAACAGGGCCGCCAGGCGCTCGACGCGGGACTGGCGGAAGTCGATGGGCAGCCCCACGTCCTTCACGATCCGTCGCGCGACGCGCAGGGCGCCGACCGGGCTGGAGGCGCGCAGATGGTCCCAGCTCTCAAAGCCGGGGACGTTCTCCGCCACGGCGGCGTTCAGCTCGTCCCGGTGCCCCGGCACCAGATAGCGGTCGATCATCCAGAGCGCGTGGGTGAGCTCGGTCAGCGGCACCTCCACCCCGTACCGCGGGCGGCGCAACTCATCTTCGGCGCACTGGAAGAGGGCATCCTCCAGCTGCTCCTGCTGGCCGCGGTGCGCGGTCAGGTCGGCCATGATCACCAGCAGTCCGGGCGCCTCTCCCAAGGCGCGGCACAGGTAGGCGAAGGCAGGATGGGTTGCGACGAAGAGCTCGCGGGCCGCGGCCGATTCGCATAACAGCCCCACCAGCGCCAGCAGATGCGACTTGCCCACTCCGGCGAGGCCGTGCAGGTAGAACGCGCCGCCGTGGCGTTCGGCGCGCGTCAGCGAGGCGAGCATGGCGCCCAGTGCGGCCTCGTTCTCCGGGTTGTCGCCGAGGTAGCCGCCGACCATGTCGTGGAGCCGGCGTTGGGTGTCGGCGGTCAGGCGATCGCCCTCGCGCTCCAGGGCGGCGCGCAGACCGATCACCTGGTCGAGCTGCACGGCCCGCTCCAGCGGGGCGGCCTGCACAAGGTCGGTCACTCGGGCGTTGCGGCGTCCGGGCTCAGCCGGACCCGTAGGCCTCTCCACGCGCTATCTCTCCATCCGGTGTGCGTGCAAGATTGGTTCCACGGCCTCCTCGAGGGAGGCGTACGGCAGCTCCGCGATCTCCGAGCGCGGGTTCCGGACCAGGCCGTGTTCGTGGGCCCGGGCCAGAAGGTAGTCCACGGCAATCGGCCGCAGCAGGAACAACCGCACGAAGAGCCCCGCCCGCACGCGGTCGACCCGGACCCGGCCCTCGTCGGCGTAGACGGCGTGAAGGGCATACGCGAAGCACGCGATGTCCGGCAGGCCGATCACCGGGAAGTGCCCCCGGCACCGCCCGCTTGCGCGCGACATCCAGGCCGAGCCGAGAATGCCGCCCTTCCCCAACACCCGCAGCGCCCGCCGGGTCGCCGAGGCGTCACGAAGGGCGTACCGCCGACGAACGAACTCGGCCACCGCCGCGTGCGTGATCGCTCCCGCCACCTCGAACAGCCCGTTCGCGTTCACCGCCGAGAACTCCTCGGTGGTCATACCCCGCGGGGTGGCGCGTTCGGTGAAGTAGGGATGCAGCACCTCGTCGACGATCCCCGCCAGCATCGGTTCCCGGAGCGCCACGACGTAGGTCAGCAGCTGCCGCGCGGCACGCAGGTCCAGCCCCACGAGCAGTCGATGCAGGCCCAAGGGCCGCGCCATCCGCCGACGCCCGACCCCGAGGCGCGTCAGAACGGTCGCGGCGGCCCGGCGTCGCGCCGTCGGTGTCCGACCTTCCGTAAGCGCCGCGGCGGCCTCGAGGAGTCGCCCGCGGTCCGTCTCTCCCCCGCAGAGCAGCTCCGCCACGCGTAGCGAGGCCCCGGAGTGCAGTTCCTGAGCGAGCGCCGGACAGCGGGAGGCGTGGGTCATGGGCCGGCTTCCGGGACGCGGGCTTGGGTGCGGGCCGCCACGGCTTGACACGCCGGACAACTTCCGCTACACTCCTGCCACGATGCGAGACCGCGGGACCTTCGGCTACTGGTGGTGCTGGCGCAAGCCCTGAGCTTGCGTGGCCGAGGTCGCGCGTTCGCGCGAGAGGACTCAATCAGGCCGCAAGCGATCGGGGCATCCGGACCGCAAGCGGCCTTTTTTGTTGTCCGGCGAACGGCGTGCTATTCGCCGGGAACGGCGGATGTCCTTGCGGGCCGGCAGGCGGGGCTAACCCGCGCGCCGCCGACGCACCCCAAGGAGCGTGACACGATGGTCGTCCCGAACCTTCAGGAGTTCAGGAAGCGAGCCGAACAGGGCAACCTCGTTCCAGTCTATCGGGACGTCGTGGCCGACCTGGACACCCCTGTCACGGCGTTCGCCAAGCTCCGCGCGGCCTCAAAGAGCGGGTACGGCTTCCTACTGGAGAGTGCCGCCGGCAGTCTGGAGAACGCCCGGTACAGCTACGTGGCAGTTGACCCGTACCGGCACTTCAGGAGCTCTGGCAATGCGGTTACGATCACTCAGCGGGGCCACAAGGACAGGGCCCACGAGGACCTGCGGATACTGCCCGAGGGCCGCGACGCGCTTCACGAGCTGCAGTCCCTGATGGGCGGGTACCGTTTCGTGCCGATCGCCGGTTGGGACCGCTTCTGCGGCGGTGCAGTGGGCTACGTCGGCTACGACATGGTACGCCACTTCGAGCATCTCCCGAATATGCCTCCCGACAACCGTCAGCTCCCTGAATGCGACATGATGTTCGCGCACACCATAGTACGCTTCGACCATGTGAACCACTCGGTTCGGGTCCTCACCAACTCCTGGTTGGAAGACGGTGCAGATGTGGATCAGGCCTGGGAGCGCGCCATCGGACGGATCGACCGGGTGACCGAAGTCCTCCGGGACCCGCGCCCGCCCCTTCGTCCCTTTGTCTGCACGGCCGACAGCGTGCCCGCGGTGGACCCAACCACATACCCCTCAACCATGACGCGGGAGACACATCGCGAGAAGGTGCTCCGAGCCAAGGAGTACATCGTCAACGGCGACATCATTCAGGTGGTCCTGAGCCACCGCATGGCGAGAGAGGTGGACGCAGACCCCTTCGACGTCTACCGGGCGCTGCGAACGGTCAACCCGTCGCCTTACATGTTCTACCTGAGCTTCGGCGATGTGAAGCTCATCGGCGCCTCGCCCGAGCTGCTGGTGGAAGAGGAGAAGGGAGCCGTGAGGACCCGTCCTCTGGCGGGCACGCGGCGCCGGGGCGCCACCGACGAGGAAGACCGAGCGCGCGCGGCGGAGCTCCTCGCCGACGAGAAGGAACAGGCCGAGCACATCATGCTTGTTGATCTGCACCGCAACGACATCGGGCGCGTGTGCGAGCCGGGCAGTGTGGAGTGCGATGAGCTGATGGCCGTTGAGCGGTACAGCCACGTGATGCACATCGTCAGCAACGTCACCGGGCGGCTGCGGGCCGACAAGGACCAGTTCGACCTCCTCCGGGCCACGTTTCCGGCCGGAACGCTGTCGGGGGCCCCGAAGATCCGCGCGATGGAGATCATCGATGAGCTGGAGCCCGTCCGCAGGGGACCCTATGGCGGGGTGATTGGGTACTTCGGCTTCGGCGGCGAGATGGGGACGTGCATCACGCTTCGCACGATCGTAATGCGCGGCAAGATGGCCTACGTTCAGGCCGGCGGCGGCATCGTCGCCGACAGCGACCCCGACGCCGAGTACGACGAGACCCTCGCGAAAGCCGGCGCGCTGCTGGACGCCCTGCAGCTGGCGGAGAAGGGCATGGGGGCTCCGGCGGCGAGTGACGGGTAGCGTGGTGAGAACGGCGCAACGGGCAAGGAGGACGGCGCGATGATCGTGATGATCGACAACTACGACTCATTCACGTACAACCTCTACCAGTACCTCGCAAGCCTGGGGGAAGAGGTCGAGGTGCACCGCAACGACAAGATCACGGTGGCTGAGATCGCGGAGCGCAAGCCGTCGCGCCTGGTCGTGAGCCCCGGGCCGTGTGATCCACCCAAGGCGGGGATCTCGTGTGAGGCGCTGCTGGAGTTCAGCGGGAAGCTGCCCATTCTGGGCGTTTGTCTGGGCCATCAGTGCATGGGGCACGCCTTCGGCGGGACGGTGGGGTTGGCGCAGCGCCCGATGCACGGCAAGACGAGCCTCATTCACCACGACGGGAAGGGGCTGTTCGAGGGGCTGGACAACCCCTTCGAGGCGGTGCGTTACCACTCGCTGCTCGTCTACCGCGACGACCTCCCGGAGTGCCTGCAGATCACGGCGGAGACGGACCAAGGGGAGATCATGGGCCTCCGCCACCGCGAGCACCCGACGGAGGGCGTGCAGTTCCACCCGGAGTCGATCCTCACCAAACCCGGCCTGGAGATCCTGCGTAACTTCCTGAGGCTCTGAGAGCGGCGCGAAGCCCCAACCGCCGTTCACTCGACGGTCAGCAGGAGCGGCCCGGCCTTGCCGTCTCCCACGCTGCAGTTGGCGAGCACCATGTCGCCCACGGACAGGACCTGCGCTTCGTGGCGGTGGCCGCAGAGCACCAGGCGGCACTTGGGGTGCTCCGCGAGGAGACGGCCGAAGGCCGGCGCTCCCAGGAACGCGCGGACATACGCCGCCTCGATGTCCTGGGCGGGCTCGCCGAGGAGCTTGGCGAAGGGCAGGAAGTGCAGCACGGCGACCCAGTAGTCGACCCGCTCCTCGATGGCCGCGATGTCCGCGGCCAGCTCATCCCTCAGCCGCTCGACCGTCTCGGCGTCCGTGTCGCCCCAGCGCACGTGGAGCCCATCGTTCCAGACCACTCGCTTGATGGCGTCCTCCGCGCGCCACGCCAGGGCGTGCCCGGCGTAGTCGGCCGGGGTGAGCTCCTCCCACGGCACTTCCCGTCGCGCCGGATCGCCCACGAACTCGGGCCCCTGGCGCGTGCGGACCGCCCGGAGAGGCGTTACCCGCAGGCCGGGCTGGGGCGGCTGGGGTTGGCGGAAGGCGTAGTCGTACCAGCCCACGGTCCCGACGAACCCCACCCGGCCGTGCGCCAGCGGATCGCCGGGCAGGTACCTGAACCCCTGGCGCTCCACGATGTGCCGCAACGTGTCGTGGTAGCGGTGGGGCGTGTTCGGATGACGCGAGAGGCTCCAGAGGTCATGGTTGCCGGGGACGAACAGCTTCGGTCCCTCGAAGTCGCCGAACAAGCGGAGTAGCTTGCGGTAGTGCTTCTCCTCGCCGGCCGAAATGTCGCCCGCCAGCACCAGCACTTCGGCGCCCGACTCGCACATCGCCCGCGCCAGGCCCGCGCAGCGGGTCGCATGGGTGCGGGGATAGTGGATGTCGGCTGCGGCGCAGATGCGCAAGGGTGCAGTGCCTACCCGGGTGAAGGACCGATCGTGCCGAGGCGTTGAACGTCCCTCAGGATATCGACCGTCGTTGTGGCCCGCCCCTTGAAGGCCTCGCCCCCATCCCACTGGACGTAGGCCAGCGTCGGGATGCGGAAGGCGTCACCGGGTTGGACATCGAGGATGACGAACTCGTCCCCGGCGGCCATGCCGTCCGTGCTCTGGACCTCGTAGTCCATCAGTTGCCCGAAACGGGTACGGATGACGCGCGTGGCAAACCCCTCGCCCCGGAGGAGCTTCCCGCTCAGGAACTGCGTGCCCGGCGGGCTGTCGCTGCGCGCGTACTCGTGCGCCAGCAGGCTGGTCAACTCGCGCCCATTCCGCGGGTCGTCCTCCAGGATGCCGGTGCCCAGGACGAAGGAGGGACTCTCGAGCGTGACCCGGGAGCCGTCAGGCAGCGTTTCGATCTCCGCGATGCGGTACGCCGTGTTCCGGCTGTAGCCCGGGTTGGAGAACAGGACCAACTCCCCGTTCAGGCGCCCGTCCGCAGGTAGGCGCGCGCCGGTCTCGAACGCCGCACGCTCACCGGCCGTAGCGCGTACCTCCCCGACGTGCTCCGCCTCCGCGCACTCGAGGGTCAGATCGCCGACCACCAGCCGCTTCACGCCGATCAGATGCGCCTCCCGCGGCCGGTTGCCCTCGGTCCGCAGATGCGCGAAGGCGCCTTGCAGCCGGATGGCGCGGTCGCCCGCGCCGAACGCGCGCTCGCGGTCGGCGTCTCCGGCGGAGAGGAACACGTCCTGACGCTCGCCCGCGCCCTCGAGCGTCACGAGAGCCCCCGTGGGCAAGTGGGGGTCTTCGGGGCCCGCGAGGCACTCGGCGGAGCGGATGAAGGGGCGCGGCCCCGCGTCGTCGGCCGCCGCGGGCTCCAACAGCCAGAGCGCTCGGAACCCGAACCAGAAGTGCCCCGCGCCGTCATCGGCGACCGCCCTGAGCGCCGCCTGATGTCGGCCGGCCCCGAGGCGTACGGTTCCCAGGTGGGCCAACGGCGCGGCCTGGGTTGAGGAGGCCGTCCCGACCATCGGCCGGCCGACCGGCTCCCCATCGATCAGGAGCTGGGTTCGCCCATACGAGGGTGACTGGTAGTGATCGAGGGCGATCGCGTAGTCGCCTGCGTCCGCGACCTCGAACGTCCACCGCAGCTCATCCCCGGCCTGCTCGGCCTTGTGCAGCAGCACCCGCAGGTTGTCGAGGTACTTCACCTCGCCGCCCGTAGCCTCCGCGCCGCCGCCGAGCGCCCCGGCCTCGATGGCCGTGCCGTCCAGGCGGCGTCCATACGGCTCCATGAGGGCGATGAAGGCGCCGGCCAGGTCCTGCCCCTGACGCCGGGCGATGGCATACCGTGCCTTCGGCTGGTTCGGTAGAATGCCCGGCGCCCAAGCGGAGATGACCTCCGTGTCGGGCTCCCCGAGCATCGTCAGGCGGAGGAAGCCGTCACCCTCGGGCACAGGCCACGTCGCCGTCCAGGTCCCGTCCGTGCGGCCGCGCTGCGGGGCCATCAGGAAACCCAACCCGTTGCCGGGCGGGGGGCTCCAATAGGGCTGGTTGGGATGACCCGCCATGTCGCCGTCGTTGAGCTGTTGCTCGCCCCAGCTTGTGTCCGCCCCGGCCAGCGAGCCCGGCTGTGCCTCACCCAGAGCCACGCCCCCGAACTCCGCCTCGGTGCCGAAGGAGTGCAGGAGGTAGTCGTGCTGCCGGCCCCCGACAACCCGGAAGATGTCCAGCAGGTAGCTCTCGGGCCCCTCGCCGATCAGCGCCACCAGCCGCCGGTATGTGCTCACCCCCTGCCGTGCGTAGCTGCTCTCCGAGGAGGCCTCCATGAGCTTCAGGCCGGGCAGATCGGCGAACAGATGCAGGCTCCCGCCCGTCCCACTGCCGTCGGCGCCCTGGGGCGTCTCATCCACCAGCACCAGGTTGTGACTCGCCGTCTGCTTCGCCCAGCCCACCTGCGTGTGCGTGCTGCCGAGGCCGTAGCCCAGGTCGTACGTCAGCTCGTATCCCAGAGCGTAGTAGCTGAGGTTCAGGTCGTCGAGGTGCCCGTGGTTCAGCGTTGGACCGAAGCGCAGGAGCGCCGCCTGGGCCGCCTGGCCGCTGCCCCCACGCAGGATACCGATGCCCTTCTGGCCCAGGAAGTCGGACCGGCGGATCCGCCGATCCAGGCGCGCATCAAGCGCCGCCTCGTTGCCCTCCGGCGGCTCTGTGCCGTGGAAGAGCAGCCACGGCAGCTCCGCGCCGGCGTTCCGGGCCGCCGCGACATCGTTCCCGCTCAGGAAGCCCAGCAGCGCGGCGAATCTCGCCTTCGCGCCCGGATCGTTGACGCGGGCATGGAGGCGTTCCGCCAGGCGCCGGTCGAAGGCCGACTCCGGGCGGCCGGGCAGAAACGAGCGCACCGTGTCCGGCCCGGAGTCCCCGAAGCGCGGCGACTTGCCCAGGCAGGCGATGGAGGACTGCGGCAGCACGTAGAAGCTCCGGAACTGCGGGTCGTCGTAGAGATTGACGCCGGCCGGGTACTTCTCGCTCCGGTAGTTCAGCAGCGGCTCGGCAAAGGTCAGGTACAACTCGCGGGTGTGGTCGGCGTACATGGTGGAGGTCTCGAAGTAGCGGCCGTCCCGGTCGACGTTGTTGCGCACCATGTTCAGCACGCCGTAAGGCCCGTCGTAGGCCCAGTCGATGTACCACGGAATCCCCAGGCAGCACCCGACCGCCAGCGCGCCCCGGATGTAGTCGGCCTCGCCGTTGTGCAGCCGGCCGTGCAGCGACTGCTCGTAGCAGTACCGCGCCCCGTTCTGCAGCAGGTTCGTCTCGATGTTCTCGCGACGCGTCAGCCCCTCATGCGCCGAGGGCCGGTCGAGCGTCGGGCTGCCGTGGATCTGGTCGTACCAGTCCACGAAGTGGATCAGCACGCGGGCAACCTGATACCACGGGCGGCAGAACCGCCCGCTGGGCGGGTTGCTGGGGTAGTCCCACGAGCCCTTGTCGCAACTGGGGTAGATCACCGCGAGGCGGTCGAGGAGGTCGGCGGCGCGGTTCGCGTACTGCTCGTCCCCGGTCAGCGTGTAGGCGTAAGCCAGCGGCTGGAGCGCCTTGAACTGCAGCGTCTCGACCACCCAGGCGTTGTACGAGCCGACGAAGTAGTGAATGCGCCCGTCGGGCCCGACATGCCCGGTGCCCGGGTCGGGGTGCTCGGCATCCGGCAGCACGTGGCCGTTGGCGCACGTGACCTGCCCGGGCATCTCGAAGTTGCAGCGCGCCCCGCCCCACTGCCCCCACGATGCGCGACAGATCGGGCAGCCCGTGAAGCCGTAGGCGAAGCAGGCGCCCTCCGCCGGAATTATCGACGCGATCCACGCCTCGTCCTTGGCGACCCACTCGTCGGCGCTCGCCTTCGTCGCCGCGAACCACTGCCGCGCCCATTCGTCGGTCTCGATCCGCCGGCGGGCGCGCGCCACGTCCTCGGGCGTCAGGTACACGCACGGATGCTCGGCGCGGCCCTGAGGCGTGAGGTCGGGGTTCTTCCAGCCCTCCGCGGGGGGCATCTTGATGCTCACCTTCTGCTCCCGGTCGTCGAAGACCATGACCTCGCGCAGCGTCACGTAATGCTGCGTCGGATCATGGGCCTCCACGATAGTCAGCTCCAGCCACTCGGTCGTCCGCCGCTCGAAACGCAGCACCACCGGCGCCGCCGAGTCCCCCAACTGCTCCTCAACGGTGCTTCCGTCTGAGAAGGCGATCAGGAGCGTCTTCCAGTTCGTGTAGATCGTCGGGTTGTCGGTCTGCACGAACGCCAGCGTGTCCAGGGGGATCGCCTGGGGAAACGTCAGCCGGACCGTGACCGGGTACTGGGGGTGGTCACAGGACGCCCACCACGTCTGCAGGCTGCCGTCCGTGGCGCTGTCGATGCCGTACTTCGCTCCCACGGCCCCCGCCGAGCACGACCCCTCGGCCCTGGCTCCCTCGGCCAGGTTGGGGACGCCGCGGGTCCGCAGATCACCGTCCGCGTGGGCGAGCCCCGCCACGAGGGCAAGT
>Ga0194126_10009100_pt1 | contig 13328 bp, 12 predicted proteins | sample TA2KigC150mmetaG_FD_148641 | JGI IMG/M metagenome (GOLD analysis project Ga0194126, IMG submission 148641) | Freshwater microbial communities from Lake Tanganyika, Tanzania - TA2015035 Kigoma Deep Cast 150m | ecosystem: Environmental > Aquatic > Freshwater > Lake | place: Tanzania: Lake...
TGTCCCTTTAGAACGATAGACGCTCGGGGTCTTCGAAAATTCTCGCTTGCGACAGCTTTTACAGGGTAACATTGCCACTGCTCCGACCCCTCCATTCTCTATGAGCGCCAAATAACGTCAATCACCCCGGGTGAGCATTGGCTGGGTGATATTACCAATTTTTGTCTCACCCCCCCGAGGCTGAAAGCCTCATCTTATAGAAAGAGGGGGTCAAATCTCCACTTATTAACTTTCCCCCTGCGGCTCGAGACGGAAATCCAGGCCTTTCCTTCGAAAAGTTACTATGTGGAGATTTGACCCCTTCTTAAAATTGGCGCGCCTGGAGGGAATCGAACCCCCGACCCGCTGCTTAGAAGGCAGCTGCTCTATCCCCTGAGCTACAGGCGCGTCGTATCGGGCCACGCGTGAGAGGCGGTTCGGAACCGAGCCTCGCTGCGCCTCTCCAAATCCGGCCAGGCCTTCGTCCTTCGAAGCTTGTCCCGGCGGAGGGCATATCGGGGAGAGCGGATTTGAACCGCCGACCTCCTGCTCCCAAGGCAGGCGCGCTAGCCAGGCTGCGCCACTCCCCGCTCGTCTCGCTCGATGGACCGGCCCGAAAGCCCGTTCATCTTAGCAAATCACCCGGAAGGGGTCAAACCTACTTTTTTCCACTTTTGAGAAAAAGTAGGTTTGACCCCATCTTCGTTTTAGCGTTTCAGGCCTTTATCGATCTGGGCCCGGTCGATGCGGACGACGACCGGCCGCCCGTGGGGGCAGAGGCCGAGCCGGGAGATCTTGAACAGCTCCGCGACCAGGTAGCCCATTTTCTCCCGGGTCAGGGGCTGTCCCGCCTTGACGGCCGACTTGCAGGCCATCGTCGCCAGCATCCGGTCCCGGCGCTCCCCGGCCTCCGCGCCGCCCGCCTCCTCGATGAGTCCCAGAAAGACTTCCAGGGCCGCCTCGCGGCCGAAGATGTCCGGGTATTCCTTGAGGGCCACCGAGCGCCCGCCCATGGCTTCGGCCCGGAAGCCCAGCTCCTCGAGAAGAGCGGCGTTCTCTTCGAAGCTCACCCGTTGAGAAGGGGAAAGCTCGGCCAGGGCGGGGATGAGCAGGCTCTGGCGGGGCCAGGCCTGTTGCCGGTCGATCTCCTTGTATTTTTCGAACAGGACGCGCTCATGGGCGTTGTGCTGGTCGATGACCAGCAGCCCTTCTTCGCTCCCGGCGACGATGTACATGTTTTCGTACTGGCCGAGGACGACGGGGTCTTCCCCGGCAGGAACGCTCGCTGCCGCCGAAGACGGGGACACGTACCTCCGGTACATGTCCCCTCCCGCTCCGGGAGCGGCGGCCGTTCCCGTGTCCGCAGGCGCCCAGGGCGAAGCCCTCCCCGCTTCCCTATCCGGCGCCCTATCGAGCCCGAGCCCCGGGGCCCCCGCCGGCCCGCCCCGTTCGGACACGCCCCTCCCGGACCGCCCTTCTTCGGATACGGGATAGACCTCCTTGATCGTATGGCCCCTGGCCGCCCCCTCCGACACGGCCCTGAGGACCGTCCGGAAAACGACCTGGGAGTCCTTGAACCGTACCTCGGCCTTGGCCGGATGGACGTTGACGTCGACATCCTCGAGGGGCAGGCCGATGAACAGGAACGCCTCCGGCTGCCGGCCCTTCTCCAGGATGCCGGCATAGGCCTGGTTGAGGGCCGCCGAAAGGACGCGGTCCTTGACCGGCCTGCCGTTGACGAAAACGTGCTGGACGGACCGGTCCCCCCGCCCGGCCAGAGGCAGCGAAGCCAGGCCCTCGACCCGGCTTCCGCCGTCAACGGCCGCGACGTCCATCAGCCGGTCCACGAGGGCCTTCCCGAAAAGCTGGAAGACCCGCTCCCGGAGCGTCCCGACCGCCGGGCAGTCGATGACTTGCCGCGCCCCGTGGACGAGCGTGAACCGCGCGCCGGGAGAAGCCAGGGCCGCCTGGGTCACGTACTTGGCGATGACATTGAGCTCGGATTGGGCCGACCGCAGGAACTTCCGCCGCGCCGGCAGGTTGAAGAACAGGTCCCGGACCTCGACCGCCGTCCCCCGGGGGAAGGCGATGTCCGTGACGGCGACCAGCCTGTCGCCCTCGCGCTCGATCACCGTCCCGCGCTCGCCCGTCCCGTCGAACGTCCGCAGCGTCAGCCTGGAGACGGCCGCGATGCTGGCCAGGGCCTCGCCCCGGAAGCCCAGGGTCGAGATCCTCTCCAGGTCGGCCTCGGAGGCGATCTTGCTCGTCGAGTGCCGCCGGAAACAGAGGGCGGCGTCCTCGCGGCTCATCCCCGACCCGTCGTCCGCGACCTTGATGAGCCGGCGCCCGCCCTCGGCGAGCTCGATCCGGACCGCCGACGCCCCGGCGTCCAGAGAATTCTCGACCAGCTCCTTGACGACCGACACCGGCCTCTCGATGACCTCGCCCGCGGCGATCTTCCGCGAGACGTCTTCGGGCAGCACGTGGATCTTGTTCATTCTCCGGCCTCCGGAACCGGTCCCATTATACGTCAAACTCGCCTTCCGTCGAGCGCTCGAGGGCCCGGGTGATACGGACCCGGACGAGCTCGCCCCTCGGGGCCGGTGAAGGCGGAGCCCAGACTTTTATATAATTGTCGGTCAGCAGCTCGGCCCGCTTGGCTTTCGGCCCGCCGCCCCTTTTAATGACCACGGCCTCGAGCGCCCGGCCTTCGAACGACCGGCGGAAGGCGAGGCTTTTGGCCGCCGAGAGCCGCCTCAGCGCGGCCGACCTTTCCGTTATGATCTTGTCCGGAACCTGACGCCTTCCGGCCGCCGGCGTCCCCCGCCGCGGCGAGTAGCTGAAGACGTGGAAATAGGATAGGGGAGCTTCTTCCAAGAAGCGCTCGAGCTCCCCGTAGTCCTCCTCCGTCTCTCCGGGAAAGCCGGCGATGACATCGGCCCCGAGCGCGGCTCCGGGCAAGGCCTCCCGCAGTTCGGCCAGCAGCCGGCGATACATCTCGGGGTCGGCCGCCCGGCCCATCAACCGCAGCATCCGGCCCGAGGCGTGCTGGAGCGACAGATGGAAATGGCGACAGACCTTTCCGCCCCGGGCGGCCAGGCCGATTAGGGCCTTGTCGACCCGCCCCGGGTCGAGCGAGCTCAGCCGGACCCGGCCGAGGCCCGGGACCGCGACGATCTGCCGGAGAAGCCCGGCCAGCGGCATCCTCGGCTCGAGGTCGTCCCCGTAGGAAGAAAGGTCGATGCCGACAAGAACGATCTCTTGAAAGCCGCGGCCGACGAGGTCCCGGACACCGGCCAAGACCTCCCCCGGAGGGGCGCTTGCGCTCGGGCCCCTCACGCTCGGGATGACGCAGAAGGCGCATCTCTTGTCGCAGCCGTCCTGGACCTTGAGCTGCCCCCTGGCCCTGAACTTCTCCCCGCAAGCCGCCGGGCCCGGGCCGGGCTCCCCGCCCACAAGCCCCGCCACCCGCTCGACGAGCTCCGGCTTCTCCTTGTTGCCGAGGACGAGCGCGACGCCGGGCGCCCGGACGAACTCCTCCGGCGACCTTTCGGCCAGGCAGCCGGTGACGACGAGCTTGGCCCCCGGGCTCTCGAGGGCGATCTTTCGGATGAGCTTGCGGACGTCCCGGTCGGCGCGGCCGGTCAGGGTGCAGGAATTGACGATGACAACGTCGCTCCGCCTCCAGTCCTCCTCGAACCGCAGGCCCCGCCGCCGGAAGGCCTCAACCCAGGCGAAGGATTCGGCCAGGTTGACACGGCAGCCGAAGTTCCAAACGGAGAAGGAGGGCATCGGCAGCGGTCACAGCTTACCCCGGAGCTTCTTGGAGGCCGCTTCGACCCCGGCGGCCATCTTGGCCCGGTGGTCGACGAGGCCGGCGTTCAGCTTTTCGTCCGCGAGGGCCAGGATCTGGACCGCGAGCAGGGCCGCGTTCGTGCCGCCGTGCTTGCCCAGGGCCACGGTCGCGACGGGTATGCCCTTGGGCATCTGGACGGTCGACAGCAGGGCGTCCATGCCCGCCAGAGCGTCGCTGTCGACGGGAACACCGATGACCGGCCGGACGGTGTGGGCGGCGACGACGCCCGCCAGGTGGGCCGCTTTCCCGGCCACGGCGATGAACACCTCGGCCCCGGCCGCCTCCGCCTCCCGGATGAGCCGGGCCGTCCGCTCCGGCGACCGGTGGGCCGACGTTACTTCCAGCGAAAAGGGGACGCCGAATCCCTTGAGGACCCCGAGTCCGTCCTCGATGACATCGAAGTCCGAGTCGCTGCCGAGAAAGATCATGACCTTCATGTCCGCTCCTCCTTGATGGCGCCGATGTCGCGGCGGTAATGCGCGGCCTCGAAGTAGATCCGGCCGCACGCTTTGTAGATCTTTTTCATGGACTCCGCGAGGGTGTCCTCCGACGCGCAGACGCCGAGGACGCGTCCCCCGTTGGTCAGGTAGGTCTCGTTCTCATGCTTGGTCCCGGCGTGAAAGACGGTCACCCCGGGGATGGCGTCCGCGTCCGCCAGGCCCGAGATGGGCTTGCCCTTTTCGTAGCGGACGGGGTATCCTCCCGCGGCCAGGACGACGCACCCCGACGGCCGCCGCGCCCAGCGGATCTCCTTTTCGAGGACGTTGCCGTCGACGGCCGCCGTCAGGACCTCGACCAGGTCGCTTTCCATGCGGAGCATCTGGGGCTGGGTCTCGGGGTCGCCGAAACGGACGTTGAACTCCAGGACCCGGGGGCCCTGCTCCGTCAGCATCAGGCCCGCGTACAGGACCCCTTTGAGCTTCCGGCCTTCCTCGAGCATGCGCGTGACGGCCGGCATGATGACCGTCTCCATGACCTCCCCGAAGAGCTTTTCGGTCATGAACGGCGAGGGCGAGATGGCCCCCATGCCGCCGGTGTTCGGCCCCTTGTCCCCGTCGTAGGCCGTCTTGTGGTCCATGACCGATACCAGCGGCTGGACGCGCGTCCCGTCGGAGATGACGATGAACGACACCTCTCGCCCCCGGAGGAACTCCTCGATGACGATCCGCCCGCCGGCCGCCCCGAACTTCTTCCCGACGAGCATCTCGGCGGCCGTCTCCTCGGCCTTTTTCTGGGAGGAGCAGACGATCACTCCCTTGCCGGCGGCCAGGCCCTCGGCCTTGACGACGACGGGATAGCCGAATTCCCCGGAAGCGAGGATCTTTTTGGCCCCCTCCAAAGTGTCGGCGACCCGGAAGCGGCCCGTGGGGATGCGGTGGCGGGCCATGAACTCCTTGGCGAAGACCTTGCTGCCCTCGAGCTCGGCGGCTTTCTTCGAAGGGCCGAAGATCCGCAGGCCGCGGCTTTCGAACTCGTCGACGATGCCCAGGACGAGCGGCAGCTCGGGGCCGACGACGGTCAGCCCGATGCCTTCGTTCACGGCGAAGTCGGCCAGGCCGGCGACGTCCGTATCGGACAGAGGGACGTTCTCGCCGACCAGCCGTGTGCCGCCGTTGCCCGGCGCGCAGAAGACCTTCTCGGCGTGCCGGCTCCGGGAGATCTTCCAGGCCAGGGCGTGCTCTCTGCCGCCCGAACCGACGACCAGGATCTTCATGGGTTCACCCTCCTATGCCTTTTCGCTCCCGGCCGCGGGAGGCCGGGGACTCCTCTGCGGACAGCGCCCCCTCCCCGGTCAGCCCTTGACGGCCCGCTCGAGGTTGGCGACGAACATGGCCGCGTACGCCGGGTCGGGGATGGCGGCGGCCACGATCCGGGCCGCGAGCGGCAGGGCCTCCCCGGGAGGCAGGCAGTAGCGCATGGTCCGGAAGTTGCGCCGGAGCCCGGCCGCCTCCTCCTTGACCTTGCGGCCGCGGATGATGCAGTCGGCCATCAGTCCGGCCAGGGTGTCGAAATCCTTCTCCTCCATGCCGAACCGGGTCATCTCCTGGACGCCGAGCCGGATGCCGCTCGACTCGAGGAACGAGGGATCGTCGGGCAGGGCCTGATAATTGGCGACGATGTTGTTGTCCTCGAGGCGGCGGGCGATCTCCATGCCCGGCCCGAACGGCTTGACCCGGATGAGGACCTGATGGGTCTCGGTGAAGCCGTCGGCCTCGCCGCCCTCGACCGGGACGCCTTTGGACTTCAGGGACCTGGCGAAGGCCTTGGCGTTCGCCCGGACCCGCTCCTGATAGGCCGTCTTGAACTCGTTCATCTCGTAGGAGGCCATGAGCAGGCCGAGCAGGGTCCCCAAGTGATGGTTGCTGGTCGAGCCGGGGAAGGCCCGGCCCTTGATGTCGAGCCACAGGTTGCGGAGGGGCGACCCCGGAGGGAAGTTGCCGGCCACGAGCCCGCGCTGGGTGCCGAAGAAGGTCTTGTGGGTGCTCCCGGTGACGACATCCGCGCCCTCGGCGAACGGGGCCTGGAAGGCGCCGTAGAGGCCCAGGACGTGGGCCATGTCGAACATCAGGACCGGGCGGGCCTTCCAGTCCTTGACGATGTCGGCCACGAACTTGACCGGCTCCGGGTAGAGGAACATGCTCTTGCCGAAAACGACCAGCTCGGGCCGGTGGGCGTCGAGCAGCTCGCCCAGCTTGGCGACATCGGCCTTGTAGGGATTGTCCTCGAGGACCGGGAAGCTCACGACCCGCTCCTTGCCCGTCGCCGGGTCCTCCTCGACGTAGTTGAAAAGGGCGCCCATGGGCTGGGAGCTGAGGTGGCCTCCGTAGATGAGGTCGTTGTTGAGGACCAGCCGCAGCCGGCGCGAAGGCTCCTTCTCGCCCTTGCCGCGGTTGAGGAACTTGACGACGCCCTTGAAGACGACCTCGTTGGCCATTTGGCCGCTGACGGGCCGCAGCTCGACGTCGGAGCAGCCGAAATAGGCCTCGAGCTCCTTGCGGGCCTCGATCTCGACGTCGCGGATAAAGTCGATGCCCTGGTAGAAATAGACCTCCTCCCCCTTCATGGTCCGGTGCTCGGCGTAGCGCCCGGACGGGTCGGCGATCTCGCAGATCTTCACCAGGAACGACGGCGTCGATTCCGAGGGGATGAGGTTGAAGCACTCCTTCTGGCGCCAGGCGCTGTTGCGCTCGGCCCGCTCGGCCAGGGACCGGACCTTCTCGGAAAACGACGGCATCAGACGGCTCCTCTATCGGCGATGACGGATCACTTGCAGTTGGCGTCTTCGATGTCGCGGATCTTCTGGACCCGCCGGGCGTGACGCCCGCCCTCGAACTCAGTGTCGAGCCAGATGCCGACGATGGCTAGGGCCAGCTCGACGGCGTGGGTCCGGCCGCCCAGGGTCAGGCAGTTCGAGTCGTTGTGCTTGCGGGCCATCTCGGCCGCGTACTCGGTCGGACAGGGGGTCGCCCGGAGGCCCTTGAATTTGTTGGCCGCCATGGCCATGCCGATGCCCGTGCCGCAGACCAGGATGGCCCGGTCGCAGACGCCCTCGGCGACGGCCCGGGCCCCCCGGGCGGCGTAATCGGGGTAGTCCACGGATTCGCCGGGGCCGCAGCCGAAGTCCTCGAACTCGGCCCCCCGGGCCCGCAGGTAGTCGGCGACGCGGGCCTTGAGGTCGTAGCCGGCGTGGTCGGAAGCGAGGGCGATTCTCATGGGCCTATCGCAGCATCATTTCTTTTCGAGGAACCGGGCCGCCTCGGGCATGACCTCGATGGCCTTCATGACCACCGGGTCGGTCAGGCGAGCGACCCGGATCCCTTCGTTGACCCCCCAGACGGCCCCGGCGATCTCGCGCTCGAGCTCGCGGCGGATCTCCAGCTCGGCCCCCAGAAAGGCGTTCTCGTCGTAATCGACCTTGCGGTCGGCGAGGTACCGGCGGAAATCGGCCACGACGTCGTCGTTGACGAGGAAGGTCCGGCCGACCATGATCTTCCCGGCGGCCTCGGGCTCCCCGGGGAAGACGAATTTCCGGCCGAGTTCGGTCTGGTGCTGGGCGAACCTCCGGGCGTAGGAGAAGAAGACGCCGCTCAGGCGCAGGCGGCCGGTGACGGGCTTGAGCAGCGAATTGACTTGATAGTCGGGGGTGATGCCCCCCTGACCGAGGACCTTGCGGCCGGCGTTGGTATACTTGATCTCCCGGGTGTCTTCGGGGGCCCGTTTGCTCAGGAGATAGTCGTCGATCTCGGTGTAGTCGCGCTGAATGAACCGCCCGCTCGGGGTCAGGTACTGGGCCACGGTCAGGGCCACGGCCATGTTCGAGGCCAGGGGGAAAACCGTCTGGACCAGCCCTTTCCCCCAGGAATCCTCGCCGACAACGAGCCCCCGGTCGTGGTCCATGACCGCTCCGCTGACGATCTCGGAGGCGCTGGCCGTGCCTTGGTCGATGAGGATGACCAGGGGCAGGTCTTCGTACTGGCCGTTCATGGACGCGGGGAACGCCCTGTCGTAGGCCGGGTTGCGGCCCTCGATGGAGACGACGAGCGAACCCCGGGGAAGGAACAGGTCGGAGACCTCGATGGATTGCATGAGCGACCCGCCGGTGTTGAGGCGAAGGTCGAGGATCAGGCTGGTCATGCCCTGGGCCGTGAGCTTCGCGAGGCCGTCCTCGAGTTCGCTGGGCGTGTGCTCGGCGAAATTCCGGATGTAGATGTAGCCGATGCCGTCCTCGAGCAAGAAGGCGTACGGGACGCTGAGCAGCGGGATCTCCTCGCGGACGATGGTCAGCTCGAACGGGCTGTCGAGGCCGTCCCGGACGATGGTGATGGTCACGGGAACGTCCTTCTCGCCGCGCAGCTTCTGCATGGCGTCGTAGCTCGAGATGGGCACCGTGCTCTCGCCGTCGATGTGGGAGATGACGTCGCCGGGCTGGATGCCGAGGCGCCAGGCCGGCCCGCCCTCGATGGGCGAGATGACGACGATGTTCTCGCCCTGCTTCTGGATCTGGATGCCCAGGCCGAAGTACTTGCCGGTGTACTCCTCGCGCATGCGGGAGAAGCTGGAGGGGTCGAGGAAATAGGAGTGCGGGTCGAGCGTTTCGAGGGCCCCGCGGATGGAGGCCTCGGCCATCAGCTGCTCTCCTGGCGGCTGGAAATAGCCCTCCCTGATGAGCCCGGCGATCGTCCGGACCTTCTCCCGCGAGGCGGCCCAGAGATCCTGGTCGTGGGACGGCTGCTGGACCAGGGCCAGAGCCGCGAGGGCCGCCGCGCCGATGAGGAGGATCCGCTTTTTCATGACCTTTTTCGCCTGTTCATCTTACCAAAGCCCTCGGAAGGGGTCAAATCGGATTTGACCCCTTCAGGCCTTGCGGATATAATCCCAGCATGTTCGGAAGCATCGGGCCGGCGGAGCTCATCCTCATCTTCGTCATCGCCCTGCTCGTATTCGGCCCCAAGAAACTGCCCGAGATCGGGCGCTCCGTGGGCAAGGCCCTGCGGGAGTTCAAGAAGACCTCCGACGAGATCAAAGGCCGGATCGAGGAGGAGATCGAGGCCTCCGAGCTCAAGGACATCGGCAAGGACATCCGGTCCGGGGTCAACGAACTCCAGTCCGGCGTCCGGGGCATCCAGGACAACATCAAGAAGGAATTGACGGAAGATGAGAGCGGGGAAGGGCCGAAAATCGCCTGACGAGATGACCTTCCTCGAGCATCTGGAGGACCTCCGGAAGCGGATCTTCTATTCTTTCCTGGCCCTCCTCGTCGGCTTCGTGCCGGGCTGGATCTTCTCCAAGGACCTCTACCACATCCTGGCCCGCCCCGTCACCCAGTACCTGCCGGAGGGCACCAAGCTGGCCTTCACCACGCTGACGGCGCCCTTCATGCTTTACATCAAGGTCGCCGTCCTGGCGTCCGTCTTCCTGGCCTCGCCCTTCATCTTTCTCCAGGTCTGGTATTTCGTGGCCCCGGGGCTCTACCGGAAGGAGCGGAAATACGTCATCCCGTTCGTTCTCATGACCACCTTTTTTTTCAGCCTGGGAGCGCTGTTCGGCTACTTCATCGTCTTCCCCTGGGCCTGCCGGTTCTTCCTGGCCATGGGCGAGGGATTCCAGCCGGTCATCGCCGTCGACCAGTATTTCGGCTTCGCCCTGAAGATCCTGCTCGGCATCGCCCTGGTCTTCGAGCTCCCGACCCTGGTCTTTTTCCTGGCGAAGATGGGCGTCCTCACGGCCCGCTGGATGATCCGCAACTTCAAGTACGCGGTCCTTCTCGTCTTCGTCGTCGCCGCGGTCATCACCCCCACTCCGGACGTGGTCACGCAAAGCATCGTGGCCGTCCCCATGCTGGCCCTTTACGGCCTGAGCATCCTGATCGCCATGGCCGTCGGCCGCGGCCGGGACAGGAAGCGGGATCCCGACACGACGCCGGCCGGCTGAAAGGCCTGACACCATGGACGGACGCCCGATCATCGGCAACGAACGGATCGATACGGCCGAACGGCTCGTCTCCGAGAACCCGGCGACGCTCGAGCCCGTCGGGGAGGTCTGCCTGGCCTCCGACGCGCTCTGCGAGCGGGCCGTCGGGGCGGCCAAAGGCGCCCTCCCGGGATGGCGGTGGCTCGCCCCCCGGGAAAAAAGGGCGATCCTCAAGCGGGCCGAGAACATCCTGGCCCGCCGGGCCGGCGAGACCGCCCGCCTCATCGCCATGGAGAAGGGCTCTCCCTATGCCGAGGCTCTGGCCGGCGAGGTCTATGGGGCCCTCCAATCCCTCAATTACTACGCCGAAAACCAGGGCCGTCTTCTCCGCCCCAAGCGGGCCGGGCACCACACTCCCCTGTTCTTCAACAAGTCGGGAACGTTCCACTTCCATCCCCTGGGTCCGACCCTGATCATCTCTCCGTGGAATTTCCCGCTCCTCATCCCCTTCTGCGACACCCTCAGCGCCTTGACCGCCGGCAACACCGTCGTCCTCCGGCCTTCGACCGCGACGCCCTTCACCGCTCTGCTGCTCGGCGAGATCTTCGTCGAAGCGGGCCTGCCGCCCGGCGCCGTCAACGTCGTCCCCTGCCGGGTCCCCCAGGTCGAGAGAATGATCGTCGATCCCGATATCCACACCGTCATGTTCACCGGCAGCGTCGGCATCGGGAAGCGGGTCATGGAGCTCTGCTCGCGGAACCTGACCAATCTGACCCTCGAGCTCGGCGGCAAGGACCCGATGCTCGTCCTCGAGGACGCCGACCTCGAACGGGCCGCCCGGGGCGCCGTCTGGACGGCGTTCATGAACTGCGGCCAAAGCTGCGGCTCCATCGAACGGGCCTATGTCGACCGCCGCGTGGTGCGGGAGTTCACGGAGCGGGTCGTCGAGCTGGCGAAGAAGATCAGGGTCGGGAACCCCCTGGACCCGGACGTCGACATGGGCCCGATGACCACGGCCGGCCAGCTCAAGGTCGTCCTCGAGCATATCGAGGACGCCCGGGCCAAGGGGGCCCGCGTCCTGTGCGGCGGCGGGCGGGTCCCGTCCCTGCGCGGCCACTTCGTCGAGCCCACGGTCCTCGACCGGGTCGACCACACGATGAAGGTCATGACCGAGGAGACTTTCGGCCCGACCCTGCCCATCATGCCGTTCGACAGCCCCGAAGAAGCGGCGGCCCTGGCCAACGACAGCCTTTTCGGGTTGACGGCCTCGGTCTGGACCAGGGACCGGAAGCGGGCCGCCTGGTTCGCCGAGCGCCTCGAGGCCGGGTCGGTCACCGTGAACGACCACATGTATTCGTTCATCGAGCCCCGGGCCATCTGGGGCGGCATCAAGCAGACCGGCATGGGCCGGTCCCACGGTCCCTACGGCCTGCACGAGCTCGTCAACATCAAGTACGTCGGGGCGGACTATTTCCGGAAGAAGGCCCAGACCTGGTGGTTCCCCTACGACCGGAGCCTGACGGGCCTGATGGAGAAGGCGGTCACCCTGTTCCACGGCCGGAGCCGGCGGGCCAGGGCCGCGGCGGCCCTGGGCCTGCTCAAAGAGTGGCCGAGGATCAAGGCCACGGCGCCTCTTTTCAATTACGTCCTGGCCCTGCCCCGGATATTCAAGAAATGAAGGACGTACCGCGGCTCATCGGGCTGACCGGGACCAACGGGGCCGGCAAGGGGGAGGCCGCCCGCTACTTCGTGTCCAAGGGATACGCGTTCTTTTCCCTGTCCGACATCATCCGTGAGGAGCTCGGCCGGCGCGGCGAGCCGCTCACGAGGGACAACCTCATCCGGACCGGCAACGAGCTCCGGGAGAGGTTCGGGCCCGACGTTCTGGCCCGGCGGACCATGGACAAGGCCCGCGGCCCGGCGGTCATCGACAGCATCCGCAACACCCTTGAGGTGGCCTATCTGAGGCGGCAGAAAGGGTTCGTCCTGCTGGCGCTGGACGCCCCGGTCGAGGTCCGCTGGCGGCGGACGGCGGCCCGCGGCCGGGACGAATCGGCCGCCAGCCTCGAGGAATTCCGGGCCAAGGAAGCCGAGGAGAGGGCCGGCGGCGTAACCGCCCAGCAGCTCGAGGCCTGCATGGCCGCGGCCGACCGCCTGATCGTCAACGACGGGACGATCGAAGACCTGCGCGGAAAACTGGAGGACCTCGCATGAAGCCGCAGAGACATTCCAAGGACCTCTACTATCTGGGGATCTCCCGGGAGGTCTCGACCCGGAGCACCTGCTTCCGTCGGGCGATCGGGGCCATCATCGTCCGGGACGACCAGATCGTGTCGACGGGCTACGTCGGCGCGCCGCGCAAAACAAAGGACAGCCTCCAGCACGGCTTCTGCCTCCGGGACAGGCTCGGCATCCCCCACGGCCAGCGCTACGAGCTGTGCCGGAGCGTGCACGCCGAACAGAACGCCCTCATCAACGCCGCCCGGGCCGGGGTCAGCCTGCTCGGCGGCGACATGTACATCTACGGGAGCGACCCGGACGGCGAAAAGCCGATCGACGCCTTCCCCTGCTTCATCTGCAAGAAGATGCTCATCAACGCCGGCCTGACGCGGGTCGTGTGCTCGACCGCGGACGGGGGGTCCAAGATCTTCCTCACCGAGGATTGGATCCGCGACTGGCGGGAGCGCGACATCGTGGACGACGAGCACCAGTACGGGAAGAAGCCATGAGGGTCGTCGCGGCGGCGGCGCTCTTGCTGGGAGCGATGGCCGCCGCGGGCCAGGAAGCGGCGCAGGGACCGGGCGCCGGGCTGCTCCGCCTCCTGGGCATCACGCCGTCGGCCGAGTCGGTCGACTACGTTCGCCACAAGACCCCGTTCCAGCTCCATTCGCTGCTGACCGAACAGCGCCATCAGAAGACCTGGCATCTCGGCGAGCGCGTCCGCCAGGACACGCTGGCCGGGCTGCGGATGCTGTCGTCTGTCGACGAGGACATAAGGGCCAGGATCGAGGAGCTTCGGGCCGACCCGGCGGCGCTCGAGCAGGCCGCGGCGGCGGTCGAGTCCGCCATCCTGAGCGGAAAG
>Ga0194126_10009101_pt1 | contig 13328 bp, 10 predicted proteins | sample TA2KigC150mmetaG_FD_148641 | JGI IMG/M metagenome (GOLD analysis project Ga0194126, IMG submission 148641) | Freshwater microbial communities from Lake Tanganyika, Tanzania - TA2015035 Kigoma Deep Cast 150m | ecosystem: Environmental > Aquatic > Freshwater > Lake | place: Tanzania: Lake...
GTACCTCTTGAAGCAATGGCTCAAAAAATTCCAGTGCTGGCAAGCGATGGTTCCAGAGTTATAGTTGACCATATTAAAAATAGCAGCGGTGGTTTACTTTATAATGATTGTAATAGTTTTAAAAACGGAATTAATATTCTTTTAGAGAATGGACAGGAAATAAAGGATATGGGGAAAAGGGGGAGGAAGTACGTTATTGAAAATTATAGTATCAAAAAAATTTCAAAAAAACTCAAGGATATCATTGAAGCGATAAGATAGTATTAATTAATTTTGTATTAGTTCTTTTATGATTTTGCTTTGATTAAATGTATTTAAATATAAAATATACTGAGGTGTTTGATAGGTATGATATCTGATTTTAAAAAGTTGTTTGCTTATAGAGAACTGCTGTACAGTCTTACAAAAAAAGAATTGAAGGTCAAGTACAGAGGTTCAGTACTTGGATTTTTCTGGTCTCTGCTCAATCCGGTATTAATAATGCTTGTATACTCTTTTGTTTTTTCGATAGTTCTAAGACAGGGAATAAAAGAATTTGCCATTTTCCTGCTCTGTGCACTTCTTCCTTTTAACTTTTTTTCAAATTCTGTAAATTATGGTGCAAACAGTATAATTTCTAATGCTAATCTCGTAAAAAAGATTTATTTTCCAAAGGAAATAATCCCGCTTTCTATAGTTTTTAGCAACTTTATTAATTTTTTGCTTGAGCTTTTGATATTATTTATAGTGCTTTCGATATTCAAGTATAAATTTTATATGTATTTATATATTTTACCTGCAGTTATTGTTGTTCAAATTTTTTTTGTTTCCGGCATATCCCTTCTGGTGTCTTCTCTTAATGTTCTTTTCAGGGACCTGCAGCACCTGGTGTCAATACTTATGATGGTCTGGTTTTTTGGTACTCCAATAATTTATCCATTAAGTATGGTTCCTGAAAGATTTCAATTTATAATGCAGCTTAACCCCATGGCAGTTTTTACAATTTTTTACAGGGAAATGTTTTATTATATTAAGCATAGTGAGGGATTTAATATACCTTCCCTTAGAGTAATTTTAATATGCCTAGGGATATCGTTTGGTTTTTTCTTTTTGGGGTATTTCATATTTAAAAAAATCGAGCCTAAATTTGCAGAAGAGGTATAAATGTGAGGTATAGATATGAGGAATAGATAGTGAGTATAAATAAGAGGTATAAATAAATGGTTGTATTAGGTAACAATCCTGCAATGGAAGTAAGAAATGTCACCAAACACTACATAATAAGGCATCAAAAGAACCCGTCTTTAAAAGATACAATCCTTAAGGGCAGAGAAATGTATGAAAAATTCTCAGCTCTCGAAGATATAACTTTTTCTGTTAATCATGGTGAAACTTTTGGAATTATAGGTTCAAATGGTTCAGGGAAAAGCACGCTTTTAAAGATTATTGCAAAAGTTTTAAAGCCAACAAGTGGAGAGGTAATTGTTAACGGGACAGTTTCTGCCCTTCTTGAACTCGGTGCGGGTTTTCACACAGATCTTACCGGAAGGGAAAATATTTATCTGAATGCTTCAATTCTTGGACTTAAAAGGAAAGATATAAATAAAAGATTTGATGATATTATTGAATTTTCAGAGCTTGAGCAGTTTATAGATATGCCTGTAAAAAGTTATTCATCAGGAATGTATATGAGACTTGGGTTTTCAATAGCTATTAATGTTAATCCCGATATCTTACTTGTTGATGAAGTACTTGCGGTAGGTGATCAGTCATTTCAGTCAAAATGTTACAAGGTTATCTATGATTTTATGCATCGGGGTAAAACAATAATAATAGTATCGCATGATCTGGATACAATTTCAGACCTCTGCGGCAGAGTCATTTTTTTAAAAAAAGGAAAAATCGAGGATATGGGTGATTCCATTAGAGTTGTTAACAGATACAGAGCTTATGTAGAAGAAATTGAGCGCCAGAGAATTATTGAACAGCAGAGAATTGAGAGGAAGAAGATCTTTAAATCAATAATAGATAGTAAGAGGAAAATTATTGATGGGGAAGAAATAGATAGAATTTCAAAATTGGGTGTGGGCGAAGAATTTAAAAATAGGTTTGGCTCCGGTGAGGCAGAGGTTACAAAAATTGAAATGTTAGATGAAGCAGGTAACTTGATTGATTTCTGCAAATCAGATGCTGCTGTTCAGATTGCTTTTGAGGTTAAATTTAAAAATATAGTTGAAAATCCAATTTTTGGAATAAGAATTACTGACCACCGAAATTTTGTGGTTTATGGAACCAACAGCAGACTTTTAGGCATTAAAACTGATGCTTATAAGCACGGGGATAAAGTAAGGGTAATTTTTAAACAAAAAATTAATTTAATAGGGGGGCAGTATTTTGTTACTGTATCTGTAGGAAATAAGGATACCAAGACATACCATGACTGGATCATTAATATAATGACTATTAATGTATTGCGTAAAAATAATTCTGAAGGGATTGCAGATTTAAATTCCGAAGTGAGTCTAAAGGAAATTTTTAAAACTTAGAAATGTTAAGTCTAAGCTTATCTTTGAAAATATTAATAAACAATAAAAAAATGTTGATTTAGCCTTTGAGTAAATCTTTAATTGAATAAAACTTTAAGATTTCCGGTAAGTAGTTTGAAGGTAAAATAAGTTCTATTTTGACATTAACATGGTTTTAAATGCCTTTAGTAATTTAGTTTTTATCTGGTATAATTTTTAAAAATGCTGGAGCTAAAAAACAAGAAAATAATATTAACGGGAGGTGCAGGCTTTTTAGGTAAATTTGTTTTTAAAAAGCTTGATGAAAGAGGCTGTAAGGATATTTTCGTGCCCAGGATTGAGGAGTATGATTTAAGAGACCTTGATACAATAAGAAGGATGTACTTGCAGGCTGGGGCAGATATAGTAATACATCTTGCAGCTGTTGTTGGTGGAATTGGTGCTAACAGGGAAAATCCTGGCAGCTTTTTTTATGATAATCTGATAATGGGAATTCAGTTAATTGAACAGGCAAGGCTAAATGGCATTGAAAAATTTGTTACACTTGGAACCATATGTGCATACCCCAAATTTACGCCTGTTCCTTTTAAGGAAGAAAACTTATGGAATGGATATCCTGAGGAGACAAATGCCCCATATGGACTTGCAAAAAAAATGCTGCTTGTCCAGTCCCAGGTTTACAGGCAGCAGTACGGGTTTAACTCGATTTTTTTACTTCCAGTAAATCTTTATGGACCAGGTGATAATTTTAACCCAAAATCATCCCATGTTATCCCTGCATTAATAAAAAAGTTTTATGAAGCAAAGTTAAAAAATGAGCTTGAAGTTATTGTCTGGGGAACAGGTAAGGCAACAAGGGAATTCTTATATGTAGAAGACTGTGCAGAAGCGGTAGTACTTGCTGCTGAATTATTTAATAAACCGGATCCTGTAAATATTGGAGCAGGTTTTGAAATAACTATAAAGGATTTAGCCGAGAAAATAAAAAGTTTAATTGGATTTAAGGGAAAAATAATATGGGACACGACAAAACCTGATGGTCAGCCAAGAAGGTGTCTTGATACTTCCCGTGCTCAGAAAGAATTTGGTTTTAAGGCTAAAACAACCTTTGACACCGGTCTTAAAGATACAATTGAGTGGTATATAAATTCATTGAAGTAATTTTTTATAAACCCTGAGGGTATTTTCTGCTGTTTGACGCCAGTTAAATTTTGAGGCATTTTTTAAGGCTTTTTGAGAAAGTTCTTTTTTTAATTCTTCATCAGTTGTTAGGATCTGTTTTATTTTTTTAGCCATATCCTCTTGGTCTGCTGGATTAAATAGAAATTCTTTTGTTTCAACAACTTCAGGTATTGATGAAGTCCTTGATGCTGTTACAGGCAATCCACACTGAAGAGCTTCAATAACAGGAAGACCAAAACCTTCAAAAATAGATGGATATACAAAAACCTCAGCCATGTTATAGATATGGATAAGCTCACTATCCGGAACCCTTCCTGTAAATATAATATCTTTTTTGTAAGGGCTCTTTTCATATTCTACATATGCCGCTTCGCTCATCCAGCCTGTTCTTCCAACTATTACAAGCTGATAAGCAAAATCTGAGCAAGAGCTCTTCAGCAGATTGAAAGCTTTTATTAATGTGACATAATTTTTACGGGGCTCTATAGTTCCAACAGAGAGAATAAATTTTTTTAAAATTTTATATTTTCCAAGAAGGTTTCTATCAATTTCTTCCTCGTTTAATTTTCTAAAATTTTCTTCTGCTGCTTCATAAATTACATCAACTTTCGATGGAGTTGTTTTGAAAAAATCCACAATATCCTTCTTAGTGCTGTGCGATACAGCAATAATTTTTTTTGCTCTTGCTGAATTTTTCCTTACTTCTTTTGTGTATTTTTTTACAAACCAGTCAAAATTAAAATGTGGAAATCTTATAAAAGCAAGGTCATGGATTGTAAGAATTATATTTTTATTTGTTGTTGGCGGGATCAAAAAATCAGGGCAGTGCAGGATATCTGTATTAAAACCAAGAACTTCAAGTTGTGGAAAACCAAGATTGTTCCAGATGTTTAATTTTTTATTGCCTACCTTGAAGAGCTTGAATTCAAGACTGCTTTTTTTATATGCTGACTTTTCTAATTTTTCATTTTCTTTCGATTTCTTAAATTCTCCTGAATTAGAAAATGCTTTTAATTCATCAATTATTGGAAGATACTCATCCGTTATATGCCTTGCAGTCAGCACAAAAGTGTCTTTTATGTTTAATGCAAGCATATTTTTAATCAGGTTATATATGTATCTTCCTGCACCTATATCTTTTCCATGATTTAAAACTGTTGAAATATCTATACCTATTCTCATATTTTTTATGAAATCCTGTCTATAAATTTATGAATTGAGCCTGGTTCATATTCAAGCTTGTGATGCAGATATCTTTTTAAAAGTTCTGTTTCGATTTTAAACCTTGTACTTTCAAGTGCAGAAAGATAATTAATGTATTCTTCATATTTTCTGCTTCCTGTTATTAGAAAAAGTCTTTTATATGTGAGAATTAAATTTGCAATGCAGTAAACAGGTTCATTTCTTGCGATATCAAAAAAATTATATTCCCCCCATGAAAGTTTAATTATTTCGCTGTCAGGAAGCTGGCGTGTTATCTGTATATACTGTCTTTGCTTTTTTAAATGATATCTGCTTTTTCTCCAATCAGAAATTATTTTTTTAGCCACACCTTTAAGATTTCTATCCCTTAAGTTTTGTTTCTGAATTCCAAGCTCGTTTTTTATAATCCTTCTCATATTGTTTATTTCGGCATTTTTATAAGCAAGCTTGAAAGTATTTAATTTCTGGTAATAGTACTTGGTCTGGAATGCAGTTGCATCATCCCTGAAACTAAACGCATATTTGTGAAAGCATACTGCTGTTGGACATGATTTAAATTTATATCCCATTATGTTAGCCCTGTAGCAGAAGTCTATATCTTCATAGAAGAGAAAAAATGTCGGGTCAATTGGCTTTTCTATTGGTCCAATTACACTTTTTGTAAGATAATCTTTTTTAAGAAAAGCGCTTGTAAAAGATACTCCAAAAACATCTTCAGGAATGTTATACTGGTCAAGATCAAGCTGACCTATTCCATTATAGCCAATATAGAAATTATTATCTATACCAACTCCAACACTTTCAATATAGTCTTTCTGGTAATATAGCTTTATTTTGGGGGTAAGCCCGACATATCTACTATCAAGACTTAAAATCATATCAACTAACTCTTCGATTGCAATTTTGTCATAGGTGACATCAAAGTTTGAAATCAGTACATAATCACTTTCTATTGATTTTAATGCCTGGTTTATTGCCTCCCCTAGGCCTAAATTTTTTTCTGACTTTATAATTCTTATGGATATTTTAGTGTCCAGGAATGTTTCCGTGTCTGAATCTGAGCTTGTATCTGAGTCTTTGCCTATATTTATGCTTTTATTTTTATTTACTTCTGTATTTGTATTGCCATCTCTTATTCTATTTGCATCTCTATCTATATCTGTATTTTTTATGTTCCTTTGAGTATCTGACACTTCATCTGAGATGCTGTAATTATTTCTTATTAAATCAAGGGTATTGTTTTGCGAGCAGTTGTCATATATAAGGATATCAAAGTTTTTATAAGTCTGCTCTTTTAAAGAATCAATGCACTCTTTTAGGCACTGATAAGATGAGTTGTAGTTTACTATAAGTACTGTAACTTTTTTGAGTAGCTGTTTTTCAATGGACTCAATTGCAAACCTGCTTTTGTCAGGGCTAAGTTCCTTAAATTCAGCTTCTTCCATTTCATAAACTTCAGCTTTTGCTTCCTTAATTCTTTCAGTTTCTTTTTCTGAAACTTTTTCTGCAGGCAAAGGTTTTGCTGAGGGTGGTGCAGGCTTTATCCCAGCAGAAGGTTTTATTTCATCCTCTATATTTAATATTTTTCTTACTTCTATATCATACTTATAAATTGCATTCTGCCAGTAAAATTTTTTTATAAACTCCCTTGCATCATCGCCCATCTTTTTTCTCAGGAGTCTATCTGAAGCTAAAATTTTTATTTTTTCTGCAAACTCATTTCTATTTTCAACAATGTATCCACTCTTTCCATCAAGCAGCACTTCAGAGTGTGCACCAATGTTGTAGCAGATTGCAGGTTTTCCAAAGTACTGTGCTTCTCCAACAGGAAGGTCAAAACCTTCCCACTGCGAGCAGGTTGTGTAAATATCTGAAGCACTGTAAATTAAAGGCATTTTATTTTCAGGAACATTAGCAAGGCATAAAGCACCCTGATTTTTTAAAAGCTCTTCATCATTTTTTGAGCCGTACCCGACAGCAAGAAGCTTTATTTTAGGGTTTTCAAGACTTACCCTGTGATAAATTTTTATAAGTTCAGAAAGTCCTTTATATGGCTGGTTTGTAAGGTTGAGCCTTCCCACGTAAAGTAAAAGGACATCATCAGGGCTTACTCCAAGGTATTCCCTGTATTGCAGGATTTCATCTTCTGCTAGCTTTTCATCCCTGTAATGGTCTATCCCATTATAAATATATACAGCCTTCTTTTTTATATAGGACGGGAGCTGCTCAAGAAGGTATTTTGATACACAGATAATTCTTTTTGCTTTTCTGAAATAGGAAAAATTCTGGCTTAGTTTATGGTATTCAAAATAAATTTTTCTTTTTAATGGCATTCCCTGAGTTAAAACTATTCCATGGTCCACGACCATTGCCGGCTTTTTTAAAAGAGGGATTAAGCTGTAGAATGGAAATGATTGAATTATGAATAAATCTGTGTCCCTGCTGTTAAAAAAATCTGCAAATTTTCTTATTCTCTGCTCGAGTATAAAAAAATTGGCAAGCCCTACGGGAGGCAGTTTGTAAATTCTATAAGATTTGCGGCTTGCAAAAGTATCATCGACATTGTTTGCATAAACTTCACAGAAATAACCTTTCTGTGAAAGTCCGTCTGCTATTCTGTCAACGACAAGGTCAACCCCGTGACCTTTAATCATCCGGTCTGTCAGAAATACAATTTTTGTTTTCTCTATCATTTATTATTAGAAGGTGTTTACATTTTAACTACTGAATAATTAAATTTCAACTGCGGGGCAGCTAAAATGTTGTTAAAATTTTATCATTTTCATTAATTTTAACAATTAATTAATATTTATTACCTGCAGCAAACTTAATCTAAAAATTTTTCTTTAAATTAGATTGTTTGTTATAATTTAGAAAATTCTATGAAATTATTTATATTTTATTGGAGTAAAATTAATGGAAAATATTTTTTCTTTTCCGCTTATTTCAGTTGCAATTGTAAACCTTGATGGAAAATCCTATCTTAAAACCTGTCTTGAAAGCCTGGATAAGCTTGATTACCCAAAGAATAAACTTGAAATAATAGTGGCCGATAACGGCTCAAAGGATGGCTCTCAAGAGTTTATAAGACAGAACTATCCTGATGTTAAATTAATAGAAAACAACAAAAACCTTGGCTTTGCATATGCAAATAATCAAGCAGCAAAAGAAGCTTTTGGTGAATATATTGCTTTTCTAAACAATGATACCAGGGTGGATAAGTCCTGGCTAATTGAGCTTTTAAAACCAATCTATAAAGATAAGGAGACAGTATGTGCTGGCTCAAAGGTTTTATCAATGGATGGCAAAAGACTTGATTTTGCAGGCGGAATGATAAATTTTGAAGCGAAAGGCTTTCAGATAGACTACGGCCTTCCCATAGAAAAAGATATACATAAACAATTAAGATTTACCCCATTTGTAAATGGCGGAGCAATGCTTGTAGACAGAAAGGTGTTTTTAGATGTGGGAGGTTTTGATGAGGATTTCTTTGCATACTATGAAGATGTTGATTTGGGCTGGAGGCTATGGGTTTTAGGATACAGGGTTATGTTTTGTCCTTCATCAATTGTTTATCATGTTCATCACGGAACCTCTAATAGATTTGCAGAGGATAAGCTTAGTTTCTTGAAAGAAAGAAATGCTATATACATAGCATTTAAAAATTATGATGATGAAAATCTTTCAAAAATATTTTCAGGAATACTTACAAATATATACAGCAGGATTTTTGTTAACTTAAAGTTTGATTATAAAAGCTATTATAACCTGACAAATGTTAACTTTGACTGGTTAAAATATGAAAGCGTTTCTGAGCCTGAAGTCAAACCCGGATCAGGGATTGCAACAGGTCCTGAAATAAAACCGCTATCCGAGTCTGAAACTAAAAATAAAGCTGATTCCGTTGTGCAAAAATCAGCAGGTGTAATTTTTGAAAAAGAACCTTTAGGCTCACTCATGGCAGTTAAAAATTTTCTTGATGAGCTTCCCAGGCTGAAAGAAAAAAGAGCTTTTATTCAGTCTCATAGAAAAAGGGATGATAAGGCAATATTTAGTTACTTTGGCGGACAATTTTTATCTGTTTCACCTGATGCCGGATACCAGAGGGCACAGGTTGATGTTTTAAAATCACTCGGGATATATGAGGCTTTTGAGAAAAGGATTAAAAGAAGTATTCTTATAATTTCAGATGAAGTAGTATCAAATGAAATGGCTGGTCCTGCTGTAAGAGTATGGAATTTTGCTGAAGTGTTGGCTCAGCAAATGAATGTTACTCTAACAATTCCAAACAAGGTTATACTGCCTGAACAGATTTTCAAATTAATTCAATATAGAGATGAAGCTTCATTAAAAGAACTGATAAATCAGTGTGATATCATATTATGCTGTGGAATGACTTTCTCAAAATTTAAATCAATCAGAAATACAGATAAATATATTATTATAGACATTTATGACCCGTATAATCTTGCTACTCTTGTTGAATATAAAGATGAGACTATTGAAAAACAATTTGATGTTTATAAATCAGTTCATCTTACAATAAATGAAATGCTTTACTATGGTGACTTTTATATCTGTGCATCAGAACGTCAGAGGGATTTCTGGGTTGGTATGCTTGCAGCACTAAATCGGATTAACCCTTACTCTTTTAATCAGGACCCAACAATGCGAAAGCTTATTGATGTTGTGCCTTTTGGTCTGCCTTCAAATAAGCCGATACACACGGAGAATGTTTTGAAAGGGGTAGTGCCTGGAATTGAAAAAAGTGACTTTATTGTTATATGGGGTGGTGGAATTTATAACTGGTTTGACCCTCTAAGCCTTATAAAAGCTATGGCAGAAATTGGCAAAATCAGAAGTGATGTAAAACTTTTTTTCCTTGGTGTAAAGCACCCAAACCCCAGAGTCAAAAAGCTGTCTTTGGCAGGTGAAACTATTGAGCTTGCTAAAAAACTTGGTGTGGCTGAAAAGAATGTTTTCTTTAATTATGGCTGGGTGGATTACAGCAGGCGGCAGAACTATTTTCTTGAATCTGATGCAGGAATAATCACTCATCCCGAGCATATTGAAACAAGATTTGCCTTCAGGACAAGGATTCTTGATTATATATGGGCCGGGCTTCCAATTATAACTACAGGTGGTGACAGTCTTTCGGAGCTGGTGGAGAAGGAAAAACTGGGAATAACTGTTGGCGCAGGAGATGTTAATGGAATAATAGAAGCAATACTTAAGCTTGCTGACGACAGGCAGTTTTACAGTAAATGCAAATTAAACCTTGAAAAAGTTGCAAAGAATTATACATGGGAAGAAGTTTGCAAACCTTTAATAAGATTCTGCAAAGATCCTGTTGCAAATGCAGTGAGGCAGAATTTAAGACCCGACCAGATTCATACAGGTATCGATGTTCTTGACATAACAGCTAAAGGCGGCACTTCTGCTGCATATGCTCCATCTGCTGTTAAATCTGCTATGAGCATGCCTGCATCAACCATTGGTGCGGGAAAAAGAGGTGCCGGATATCTTATTAAGCGGTTTTTCCACCATCTTTTTAAAGGCGGACCTAAAAAGGCAGCCGTAGTTTGTTCAAATTACCTGAAGAACAGATGACAGCACTCTATTTTCGAATTATAACAGTAATAGAAAAAAGAAAATTGAAATTAGTATGTTAGGGGATTATGAGTATAGAAAAAATGAATAATGATAAGTATGAAAATAGCAGCCAGGTAAATAATAACCATAGCGGCGGCAGTCAGATAAATAGCAGTCAGACAAATAACAATATGGTTAATAATAATAAGGAAGTTAGCGGCCAGTTGGGTAACAATAAACCAGCGGACGCTAAGGCAGAAAAAACTAATATAGCGGCAAATGGCGAACAGGCATCCCGAAGGGCAAGAATAAAAAGCATAATCTTCAGAACCATAAATGTTGTAATTGTGGTGGGTCTTGGAATATTTTTAGTTTATTATCTTCTTACCCAGGTAAGTTTTACAGACTTGAAAACAGCATTTCTTGGAGTTTACAAACCCTCACTTGTAATAGGGCTTATACTTATGTTTTCCATTGATTTTTTCAAGACCTACAGGCAGAAACTTCTTATTGGAACTGACCAGGTAAGAATGGTGGACATGTTTCTTGTTTCCCTTATAAGAAATGCATTTAACATGGTACTTCCTGCCAGAACGGGCGAGCTTTCGTATGTTTATGTTTTAAAGCGCAAATTTAAGATTTCTGTTGAAGTCGGAGTATCAACATTGATGGTGGGACTTCTTTTTGAAATAATAATTGTCTTTTGCATGATTATAATTTCAGTTATTATCGTTGGTATAAACAGATACCCGATTTCTTCAACAAATGTAATACTGATTGCTGCCGGCCTGCTTGCAGTGAGCCTTATCCTGCTTTTTTTCCTTTCAAAGTTTATAGGACTTTTTATAAGGCTTTTTAATTTCTTCATCAAGAGGTTTGCAAGGCTTCAGAAAAACAGGGTTATTGTCTATCTTTATGAAAAGCTTGTTGAAACAAACAAGAACATTGAAATTATTCAGGGAAGAAGAATTTACTGGAAGGTATACCTTGCTTCTGTTGCAACTAGGGTTTTAAAGTTTACATCCTATTATTTTTTAATACATGCAACCCTTGCGCCAATGGGGTACACATTTGCAGACCTGTCATACTGGGTGATTTTTCTTGCGACAGTTGCAGCAGAAATATCTGCGGTGCTTCCCACTCATGCATTTGCAGGGCTTGGGACCTATGAGGGGGCATTTGCGCTTGCATTTGTTGCGCTGGGCTTCAGCAAGGAACTTTCAATAATTGTTGGCTTCAATTACCACATAATTAACCTTATTTTTACAATAGGCTGGGGTTTAATTGCAGTTTTAATTCTTGTAATGCCTTTCTATAAAATCAGGCACGTCGGGAAAAGCTGAACTAATTAGTTTTTCCAATGCCAGTACTTTTTAAAAAAAGTATTTTTTAAAGTTTGGAGTGGTTTTAATTTTTTTATAGTAGGCCATATGATGGAACTAAGTGGTGTTCTTTTTTTGAGCTAGACTATTACGAAATAAGCTGTGTTTTTTCCTGGAACTAAACTATTACTTTTCAAATCTGTCCAATCTATTTACAAATTAGTTATTTTATGTTACATATAAAGTGTAACAAATTAATGTAACAATAAAAGAACCACCAGTGAGGTGATAAATTTGAAAACTAAACTGCATTTTACATGTTCTGATGATGTAGTTCGTGAGATGGAAGCATTTATTGGAAAAAGAGGCAGGAGCAGGTTTATAAGTGAGGCAATCAGGGAGAAAATTGCAAAGGAAAAGTTTTCTTTTGCAGTTTCTGAATGTGCGGGTGCCTGGAGTTTGAAAAAGCATCCTGAACTAAGTTCAATAAAAAAGGTATCCGATTATATTGATAATATCAGAAAGGATTCTGAAAAAAGACTGAAAGAAATTTATAAATGAGTGAGTTCCTCTTAGATTCAAATATAATAATTAATTTCCTTATAGGAAGGCAAAACGCTATTTTATTGCTGAATAATCTTAAGTTAATGGACACGGAACCCTCAACATCTTCACTTTGTATTGCAGAAGTTCAGCTTGGAGTAAAAGATAATGAAATAGAAAAAACAAACTTATTTTTAAATTCACTAAAAGTTTATGATTTAACAAGAGAGGTTGCAGATCTTGCTGGAAAGCATATAAGGGAATTAAGAAAAAAAGGTATAACCTTAAATTTTATTGATGCTCTTGTAGCTTCAACTTGTATAGCAAACAATTTGAAATTGGTAACCTACAATATAAAACATTATAATTTAAGTGATTTAAAAATATTTGATATTAAAGATTACCTTTAGTGGTTTCAGATTATTAGAAAGCTTGCCAGTATAATTGACCAGCTCTGAATTGTACTCCTGGATTGATTATTTTTTAAGAGTAAAATGATATCTGGGTAGAAAGAGATAAGGATGTTCATACCTAATTTTTTAAATATTTTAAATAATTATTTATTCTTTATTTATTTTGTATTTTATTTTCTATTATTTTTAAAATCTCCTCCAAATATATTTCATCTGACTCTTCTACTTTATTAGGTGAATGTCTGTGATATGGAAAAGTTTTTAGTTTTTTATGATACGGTGCATTATCCCATCTATAAATTAATTTATTGTTTTTCTTTTGCCAGTGATAAGAATAAATACGTTCATTTATTGAATTATATTCTCTTATAGTAAGGATACTTTGATTAATAAGGATTGCTTTTATTTTAATATAATAAAAGTTGTCTCCTTGTTTAAAGTCTAAAACTTCATATTTTTTTATAATTTTATTTTCTTTAAGTGATTGAAATATTTTCAGCATTATCTATTTCTTTAATTTTTTGCTCTAAATCCTTTAAAGATTCCATATATGCTTTCCATTCAATAAA
>Ga0194126_10009117_pt1 | contig 13317 bp, 14 predicted proteins | sample TA2KigC150mmetaG_FD_148641 | JGI IMG/M metagenome (GOLD analysis project Ga0194126, IMG submission 148641) | Freshwater microbial communities from Lake Tanganyika, Tanzania - TA2015035 Kigoma Deep Cast 150m | ecosystem: Environmental > Aquatic > Freshwater > Lake | place: Tanzania: Lake...
GGTTTTAATTATCATATAGTAAATCTTTCTGTTACAGTCATACAGGGCCTTATTGCAGTCATTATTCTTGTACTGCCTTTTTATAAAAGCAAAAGGGATATGGCAATTGGGCAAAAGGCGCAAAGCAGCCCTATTGCAGATAATGGCAAAAGCGCAGAAGACTAAATAGCAGTAAATCTTTTTTTATTTTATCAATTTACAGCTTGATATTGCCAAATTCCTTTAAGAAGAATTCTTTTACCTCATCCCATGAAACTGTCTTTATCATTTTAGGTAAAGGTTCTTTTTCAGCATCCTCAAAATAAAGCAGGCTTTTGAGGATGTGAATCATATTAAAGTTAACAGCGACATACTTTTTTTTAAACAAATTCAAAAGCTTAACCGCAGGCAAGACTAATTTGCAAATGAAAAACAAATCTATAAAATCCCTTTTGGTGCCCCTGGAGGAAATAGCATCTATTTTCATGCAGCCTATATCTCTGGGATCTGCCACACTGACGCCATTTATTTCTTTAAAAGCAAAAAGGCATGGATAATCATATTTTATAAAAGATACCAGGGTAGAATTGAAATAACCAGCCATGCTATTTTGGCTTTCCTTTTCAACTGATATTTTACCCAGGTTCTTTAAATTTTGAATCAGCATTTTGGTATCGATGTCTTTATTTGAAAAAAAATCCAAATCAATAGAAAGGCGGTGTTTAAGCTGGAAGGCCAGGCCTGTGCCTCCAGCAAGATAATAATCTTTAATAATGCCTGCTTTTGTTAATATTTCCAAATCATTTTTTGTTTCTGAAGAGACGGTTTCCTGAAGCATAAAATGTTATCCCTTTCAATCTTAAAGATAATCTGCCAGAAATTAGCGCTTTTTTTTGAAAGAATCCTGGAAGCAATAATTACTTCTTTTATTTCATCCAGATTAAAACTATTCATCATCCATCGTATGGACTTTTTATCTCCAAATTCTAAAATTCTTTCAATGATAAATGCGCTGTAAGTTTTTTTGTCAATCCCGGGAAAGTCTACATCCCAGAAATATTTTTCTAAAAAATATGGTAATTTTCTCATATATACATTTTACTAAAATTTGCACTTAAATATAAGTCTGCAAATTACCTTATAAGTTCCTCTTCAAAGATAAAAAAGATATGAGTTTTTATTGATTTATTGATACACATTATCTATACTTATTTAAGGTGAGTATAATGAAATCAAAATACATCAGGATAAATATAACACTGCCTGAAGAAAATTTAAAAGAAATTGATGATTTCTGCCTTGATGAAAAGTTAACAAGAAGTGAATTTATAAGGGAGGCTTCACTGGATTTTATGTCCGGAAGGGCAGAAATGAAAATGCGTAACCAGGTATGTATCGACAGGAAAAAAGCAATAGAAATTGCAAATGAATTCAGGAAGTCAAGCTCAATGGAAAACGGAGGCGAAATTATCAGGAAATTCAGGGACGAAAGAAAAATGCGGCATGAATGATTTTTTAAGTGAAATTAATAATAATGCAAAAAAAGAAGAAAATCATTTATTGTTTACAGTTGACGCATCTGCCGGCATAAAATGGTTTTCTTCAGAAAAAGAGGATAAAGTTGAAATAGCTAAAATCCTGCTGGAAAAAAACTTAAGCGGGGAAATTGAAATCATTGTGCCCGGTTTATTTTTTTTTGAAATTATAAATTCTTTTTTATATAAAAAAAATTTCAGTTATGGTCAAATATTAAAAATATTTAACAGTTTAAAGCTTATGCATATGCAGATAATATATACTGATTATCAATTAATGGAAGAATCATTAAGTATTGCGCACAGGCAGGGCATCACTTTCTATGATGCGCTCTATGTTGCCTGCGCAAGGCAGAAAGACTGCATTTTATTAACGGAAGATACAAAACTGTTTGCCTGCAGGAAAAATTATAATTTCATAAAAAATCTTGATTATTTACTGGAAATTTTTTAAACCATAATTTATCTTTGTGTATATTTTTTATTTGTTTGGGAGTATCAGGGGCTGCCATTGTTTTTAAATAAGAGAAAACAATACAACATATCAATTAAGTTAACTTTAAAAGCAAACTTTTGTATTCTGATTGCTGCTATAATAGTTACTACCTTCTTATTAGCTTCATGTGCCATTGATGCAGAAAGCCGGGATGATGCTGCAAAATTGGCAGGGACAGGCCAGCCGGAAATATCTCTATCATCATTTGAGCTTATTGATATAAACGGTGGGGATATTTACCCTGGAGAAAAACTGGCAGCTGTTATCAAAGTTTTAAACATTGGAGAGGAAGTTGCAGAAGATATTTCACTGGAGCTTTCCCTTCCTGAAATACTTGCGCCTGATGGCGTTAGGGAAGATAAAACAAATGAAGAAGGCAGCCTTAAGGAAAATGCTGATGCCGCAATAACCATATCCGGCAGCAGTGCAGCAGTTAAAAATCTTGGTCCCGGAGAAGAAGCAGTACTTGAATTTCCTTTAATGGTTGCAGGCCAGTTGGCGCAGGATATTACAGACACTTTAGGTCTTTTAATAAATAGTGGCGGTGCCGGTGAGCTTATAAGCAAGGACGTTGTTTTTACAGTTTTTGGCGTTGCGCCTTATGAAAGGGATGAAATACCCATTATAGGACTTCATGCAATAGAGGATAAAATAGAAATACCCATAGAGCTTTCCACTTTTCATTTTGATGTGCTTTGCAAAACACTAAAGGCTTTCGGTTTTGAAACCATAACTTTTACAGACCTGCTGAATCATGTACAGTTTGGCAGGGCGTTGCCCCAAAAAAGCGTAATAATTACTTCAGATGACGGGTTTGCTGATTTGTATACCAATGCCTTTGATATACTGAAAAAGTATGATTACGTAATGACTGTTTTTCTTGTAACTGATTTCATAAAAGAAACTGATGGCGAAAGGGTTACCAACTATTTTGACAGCGACAGGCCCGTTCCGATGAGGCCCATGCTTATATGGCCCGAAGTGAAGGAAATGGACCAGTACGGGTGCGAATTTTTGTCCCATTCAGCAAACCATATACGCCTGGGACTTGCAACAGATGAGGAATTTAAGGAAGAGCTTTCAAAATCAAAGAAGGATATCGAGGATCATCTTGGAAAACCTGTCCTGTTTTTTGCCTGGCCCTATGATAATAATGACCCCCAAAAGCTTGCCTTTCTCGAAGAGCTTGGCTATGTGGGGGCAGTGCGCTACTGGGGTGGCATAGAAAATGTAAGCAATATTAACCTGAAGGAAATAAAAAGGGTTGGATTTAACAGCTATATAGCTCCCGAGTCTTATGCTACTTATCTTAACCTGCACTCGCTTTCAATAAAAAGCCGGATTGAACCCGGACCGGTAAAGGCAGGAAAAGAGTTTATGCTTGAGTATATAATAAAGAATAATGATAATGTGGATTTGCTTATAACATCCATAGAACTTGAACTGCCTGACAAAATAAGCTTTGAAAGGTTTGATAATAACTCAAACATAAAACAATATCCGGGTATAAAAGATGGAATTCTTATGTGGGTAGGCGATGGTTATACGGTTAAGGCCGGGGATGAAATTAATTTGAATTTAAGGCTTCTTGGCGGCCAGGCTGTAGCTGATGCAATAAAATTCAGGATTTCTTACTATGATGTATATATTGAAGCAGGTGATGTGCAGGTGAATATTGAGTAGAGGCTTATTAAGGATGTTTAAAGCCCAGAAATTTTTAATTTGAAATGTCCAGCTCTACCAGGTCTGCCTTAAAATAATAATCCTGCGAAGTTATTGAAAAATCAATTTCAGCCTTTCCCGGTGATGCAGCCTGGAGCAGCAGTATTATATTTATGATGCTGTTTGCCATAACAGGAAAAGTTTTTACCCACATATATTTTCCCTGCGATAATGAGGGTTCAAGATTTATACTTCCGCTGCTGCCAACTCCTGCAAAGCTTATATTTTGAGAAAGCTCTAGCTCCAGCGAGCTCACTTCAATGTCTGTATCATTTTCATTTATAATTTTATACTCAATTTCAAATTTATCTCCAAAGCCCAGTTTATCTATATCAAAATAAGGAATTATTTTAAGCTCTTTTTTTTCGCCGGCAAAATCATAGAAAACTATATATTCATCCATTCGCTCCCAATAGTAACCGTCGATTTTCTTTACATTAAATACCGCAATGAGCTCCTTTTCAATGCCCACAAAATATATCTTTTTGCCGTCCGCAATATTTGCCCTGACATTTTCTTCATTATATTTTTTATCCCTGTTTGTGATAAACGTTATATTTTTATCCCGCCTTTCATAGGTATTTATAAACTCGCCGATATTGGAAGCTGATGAGGATACATAGATGACGGCATTGTCCTGCATATGGTCAAATATTTTGCTCCAGTAAACATATATTCCAAGAGGCTTTGAATAATCGGCTCTTTTATAATTTTTTACCGCCATAAAAACGGGGGAAACCATGAAAAGCAGGATAAGTAGTAGTGCTGTTAGATTTTTTAAAAGCAGCTTTTTGTTTAGCCCTGCTGCCGGCTGCAAATTACTGCCAGGCAAATTGATTTTACTGATTTCAAACACTCTCATTAAAAGATTGAATATGAGCAAAAACCCAAATGCAAGATAAATCGATATTATCATCATTGCATTAAGCGAATAATTAGGCGGGCTGAAAGGTAGGTAAAGGCTTATGATTATTATATTAAAAATTATGAGCACAACAGAGCTTAATGCAAATTTCCATTTTTTTATAAAAAGATAAATAAGGCCCGCAAAAGCTATAGCAAGCAGGATTATGCCGAAATTTTCATAAATTGCTGTAAAAAAGTCCCTGGAAACTTTTAAAAAATTCTCAAAATCCTTATCCTGGAAGCTTCCACCGTGAACCCTGCCGCCAACATTCCTGCCTGTGACATAGTAAAGAAAGCCCCTGGCGCTTGTTACGGGGCCGTAGCCCTGCATTGAGCGTATTGGAAGCCATGCATAAAGGGAAAGAGGCATCAGGAAAAATAAAATACCAATAAGGACAGCCTTTGCGCTTTTAAACATTTTTGGATTTTCAAGAATCACGTACAGCAAAAATGCCGGCATTATAAAAAATGTTATCGGATGGTTTGTAAGGCTCAGTCCCAGGGCTGCGGCAAATAAATAAAAATGCTTTCTCTGCTTTTTCTCAGCATAAAGAAAGGCTGAATATAATATAAGGGCTATAAAAAAACTGTTGATTGTGTCAAATTCAAGCCTGTTTGCTATTGTCCAGTACGTGTAGGAAAAAGCAAAAGTCAATGCTGCTGCAAAACTTATAAATGCATTTTTTATGATTTTATTTATTGCAAGAAAAAGCAAAAGTATTGTTGAAGCCCCAAACACTGCAGAAAGAAGATTTAACCGGTATGCAATATCACCAAATGGAAGAAATGTAAAAAGCTTTCCAAGCATTGAAAATGTGGGATATCCTGTCGGCACCATCACCTGCATTTTAGGCAGGTAAAGCGCATACCAGGTTGTATCTCCGCCAACCAGCTTTCTCTCAAGAGTGAGAATATAAATTATAAATGGAATTAATAAAGAAAGTATTGCAAATATTAAAGTCCCGTACCGGTTATAGAAATTTTTTATTTTCTCATTCATGTCCTGTTTATGTTTATATAAAAATCCAATAATTATTATTTTACCAGAATGGCAGTGCTGCAAGCGCTTGCCGCCAGCCAAATATTGCTGCAATATAAAAATATGCCCGCATAAAAGCTAGCCAGGCTGGAGTTGGGCTTAAAATTTATAACGATTTTTACAGGTAATATTAATAGGCTAAATTGTTTTTGTCCAAAGGTTTTTACCGGGGATTAATATTTTTCAAGGTTTATTTTCAATGCCAGGCAATTTTTTTATATCTTTGCCTTCATTTTTTACAGGCTCCCGGACCGTATTTTTTTCCCTGTCTTTACTTTCAAGCCTGTCTATTTTTTCTTCAAGCAAAGCAATCTTCTGGGAGAGGTTTTTTATTTTTGTATTATAGTTTGCTGAAGTCATGTAAAGCTGAAGTATAAATATCAAAAATGCTATAGTAGAGAGAAATATGATTACAACTGATTTTGCGACATAGAGATAGCGTGAAAGATATTTAAGAATAGAAATATTGCTGACTATGATAATTAAAAAAAATGCAAATAAAAGCCACAGCCAGGAGTCCATCTCCCTTATCCTTTTTTTCCTTACAAGAACCAGTATTAAAATAAGTATTATTGCTGAAATACTGTAAAATAGTATTTTCTGCACTAATGGCATTCTGCACCCCGTTTTTTTTGGCCTTTAAAGATTTTAAAGCTCATGATAATAAGAAATATTGACATCAGCATTTTAAATATATAATAAATATTTGTTACTATTCCTTTATGCATGGATTTATTCCTGGGATCTGATTTCATCTTCATTGCAAATTCATCCACTTTAAACCCTTCGTAATGAAGCATTATGATAAGATCCGCATCAGGATAGTCGCTGGGGAATGCTTCAGATACAAGGAATGGCAGGACTGAAGATTTAATTGCCTGGTAGCCGCTTGTGGGATCCGTTATTCTTTTTTTAAGTATTGCTGAAACAATCAGGCCAAAAAACAAAATGCCGGCTCTTCTTGCAAAAGAGGTTTTATATCCCGATTTTTCTTTAAACCTGGAGCCAATAAGCACATCAATGTCATTTTCAATAAGCGTTTTAATCATGGCAGGTATATATGCAGGGTCATGCTGCCCGTCTCCATCCATCTGCAGCACAATATCATATCCCTGTAAATAGGCATATTTATAACCCGCCTGCAGGGCGTTTCCATACCCCATATTATGTGGCAGCTTGAGCGAAATTGCGCCCGCCAGCTTTGCAGCTCCATGAGTATTATCAGAAGAGCCATCATCAACCACAACTATGTCCAGGTCACTGCAGCAGGATTTTATGGCGCAGATAATTCCGGCAATTTTTTTTTCCTCGTTAAAGGCAGGAATAATTACTATTTTTTTCATTTATAATAATAAAACAGGACCATCAGAGAATAGTGTTAAAATTGTTATTGATATTATAACAGGCATTAAAACAATAAAAAAAATATTTTTATATGCCTGGTTAATATTGAAGAAAATTTATTTATATATATAATTATATATATAAATATATATATAGTATCAATATTTTAAAGCCTGGTATTAGTATTTATTATAAATTTTACATTGTTAAGATAAAAATACTTAAAAATTTTTTGTTAGCATCTAAAACTTGTGGATAAATAATTAAAGGTTTTAAATTCATTGCCATCCCGGAATTTGAAATGCTTACAAATCTTTTTAAACAATAAATAAAAGGAGAGTGGTCCCTGTGGCAAAAATACTGCTTTCAATTCCTGATGATTTACTTGAAAAAATTGACAGGACAAAAGATGCTAAAAAAATAAAGAGGAATCAGTTCATCATTAATGCAGTTGAAAAGTATTTTCTTATGCTTTGGGAGGAAGATTATTTTGAAAGAAAAAAAAGAGCACTGGAAAGCATGAAAAAAACCCGTGAAAAGATTATGAGCCTTGGAATAAAAGACTGGGATCCGGTTGCTGAAATAAGAAGGTTAAGAGACGGGCGCGCAGATGAGCTGCTTGAAAGGTGGAAGGAAACATAATATGGAAAATCATGCAACTTTTAATGATGCTTTGCCGGACTATAAAGAATATTTTATAAAAGAGGCCCTAAAAAAAAGATTCGTACTTGATACCTCAGTTGCAGCTAAATGGTATTACTCAAAAGGGGAGGAGGACTTCAGCAATTCAAAGTTATTATACAATAATCTCCATTCTGATAATTCCATTTTTTTTGCCCCTGATCTTTTAATCTATGAAATATTAAATATTTACAGGTTAAAACATGAACTTGATGAAGAAGATATCAATAAAATTATTACTGAATTATATGACTTGATTATAATACTTGGCGTAAATAAAAATACATTTTTAAAGTCTTTTGCAATAGCAAGAAATCTTAATATATCTTTTTATGACAGTATATATTTATCCCTTGCAGAAGATATTGATGCAGTACTTATAACGGCCGATAAAAAGCTGTATGGAGCTGCAAAAGACACTTTTAGAAACACCGTTCTGCTGGCTGAATTCATTTTTTAGTAACTATAAACGCCCTGCCGTTGTCGTCATAGTCAAATACTGGTTCAAAGACCAGTGATGGATTGCGCTCCAAAAATTCTTTCAGCGCGAGCTGCTGGCCCAGGTTTTTGCCTTCAGTAAAAGAGTGCCAGTCATCAAAAATCACAATGCTGTTTGCATGGATTAATCCTTCAAGCCATTCCAGGGCAGATTTGGTGGATGAATAAAGGTCACAGTCAAGAAAAACCACGCCGGCCGGCCTTTTGCCAAGTTCTTTTTTAAGATCATGCGTGAGACTGTCTTTATAGAATCCTTTGACAAGCCTGATTCTCTCAAAATCAACGCCGTGTTTTAAAAGATTATTTTTAACCTCGGATTTTGTGCAGGCAAACTGGCCCTCAAAGAAATGTCCGCCGGTTTTATCCGGCCCTTCTACCTGGGGCAGTCCCTGGAAGGAGTCAAACCCGAAAAAGCGCTTATTGGTAAGGCCATGTTTTTCTGCTGCACGGTAAGCGGTTAAAAAGGTATATCCCTTATAAAGGCCAAACTCATAATAGTCGCCCAAACCTTTATCCGGATGGATTTCAGCTGTTTTTTCCATTGCCCATTCAATTGCAGCAGGCGCCCCGGGGCTTAAAGATTTAAAACCGCCATTAATTTTATGGTATAATTTTGAGCCAAACTTAAATAGCGGCGGGCAATACCTTATAATTGATGCAATCTTTTTTTTAAAAGTCATAAAAACACTTTCGTTTATAATTTGCCAAATCTTATATTTTAATCAGCAGATCAAGTATCTGTATACATTATTTCATTATAGCATATAATTTAATCCATCTCTTTACTCAGAAATTCCCCTGTCCCTTTTCCATATTTTCTGGCAGAGGTTTTTTTAATATAAAAGGCCTGATAATATATATTATTACCCCTATTATTCCAAGTATTAAAAGCATGGCAAAAAGGACAAGAGACAGCACTGCAGAGCGGCCCGGGACGGCTCCAAGGGCAACCATTAAAAAAACAAGAGAATTTTCCCTTACGCCTGCCCCGCCAATTGATACAGGAAGCATTGCTATTATTGTAATTATTGGGACAATGAAAATAAAAGAAGCAAAAGAAAGGCCTGTATCCATTGCTCTTGCAGCAAGGTAGTAGTGGTATATAACCCCCAGCTGCAGCAGTATGCTGCATATAATGGCGCCTGTAAGGTGAAGCTTGAATTTTTTAAAACTTAAAAATGTATGGTATATCTCTTTTAATTTTTCCCTTATCTTTGAAAGAAACCTGGTTCTTTTTACCAGCCTGTCAAGTTTTAAAACTGAAGGATTTAAAATAATAAACATCAATATGAGGCAGATTATAAAAAAAATAGCTACAGGGATAACATATGATGTTTTGCCTATTGTTGTAAAACCAAGAAAAAGGGCAATGACTGCAAAAGCTGCAGCAACTATTACGCCGGAGAATCTTTCAATTATTATTATGCTCGCCGATTTGCCCATTGAAATACCGGCTTTTTTTGAAATATCTATGGTCCTGAATATATCGCCCCCGATGCTTGTAGGCAGCAGGTTATTAAAAAACAGGCCTATCATAATTGAAGAACTGAGATATCCCTGTGATATATGTATGCCCTGGGTTTTTAAAAGGATCTGCCACCTTAGCACAGATATCCATATTCCAAATAAATATATTGATGCTGAAGCAATAAGCAGGTAAATATCAACGTTTCTGAGAATACCTGCAAAAGTTTTAAAATCCCTTAAGCCGGACTTGAAAAAAATGAGGTATAAAATAAGCCCAATGCTTATTATAATGCGGGCGGCTATAAATATTTTCTTTTTGTGTTTTTGATAAAAAGAAACAAGGGCTTTTTTTGTATTTTTAATATTCATTGTTTTAAAAAAATTCCAATTGCTTTTGTTTGTAAAATACCGGCGGCAAATCATTTGGAAAAACTTTATTTTCAGGCAGCTGATAAATTACGGGTTTAGAATTTAATTAAATAAAGCATTTAAAACCATAAGTGGCAATTACAACCGCTAACTTACTGGCGCTTATCAAAGCAGGAAAGTCTTTAAGCCTGCAGCTATTGCATTCATATCTGCTTTAGTTAGTTGTCAGTGGCGTATTTTTTGGTATAACATAATATAATTATAGCTTTAGCGCAATAAAAAATTTCCATTTAAAAGGTTTTGTATTAAAATTTATATTTTAGTTCCCAGGTAATTTTTTTAAAATTAAATTAAAATTTATTATGCAATTTGCTAATATAATGGGTAAAAAATTTTAAAGAATCATGAAATTAAAAAATTTTTTCAGGAAAATCGGCATTATCATATGCACAAAAGAAATATTTGAAGATAAAGTCCTGTCCATAAGGCTTTACAAATATTTCCTTATTGGCATTCTTGCACGACTTTTCTTTATGCCTTTTTTCTTTCAAAGAGATTTACTTTCCACCTACCAGCGCGCAGCGCAAACAGTGTTTGAAGGCAATTTTGGAGCTGATTTCCAGCAGCTGCTGACGCATATAATTCACAGCGTTTACCTTTTTTTAATTAAACCCATACTTCCTGCTGTAAATGAGCTTTCAGCAATATTACTAAACCAGGATAGCTGGACATCGTGGATACAGTTCAATTTGTCTGAATATGTTTACAGGGTTCTTTTTTTGATGAAGATGCCTTACCTTATCCTGGATATTGCTGTTATGTTTATTATCATGCGCCTTGTATATGACAGGGACCCTGAAAAAAGACTGCAGGTATTTAAATACTGGGTTTTAAACCCTCTTGTAATTTTTGTGCTTTATATTTTTGCAAGGCATGACATAATAGCAATATTTATAACTTTGCTTGCCTTGATGCTGGCAAAGTATAATAAAAAATACTGGGCAATAATACTTCTTGCTGTTGGCATAGCAATGAGGTTTTTCCCTATCATGATTCTTCCTTTTGCAATAGTTTTTCTTGCAAAAAAAAGGCGGGATTATGCAGTACTGTTTTCCGTAGGAATTGCGGGCCTTATAGCAATAGAAGCTTTCTCTCATTTGTATTTTGGAAAAAGCGTAATATTTTCTCTTCTTAATGCGCAGCACTTTGACTACATACTATCGGCAAAACTTGATCTTATAATACATGACAGGATATATCTTTTTATCGTGGCATACGGGCTTTTGCTTTTTTCATTTATACACAAAAAGGAAAAGTCATTCATGTTATTTTTAAATTATTGCGCCATGACATATCTTTTATATGTTGCAACAAGCTATTTCCATCCGCAGTATCTTTTATGGGCGGTGCCTTTCCTGGTTATTTTGTTCGTAAGGAAAAATTCGCTTTATTATTATCATATTGCCCAGATGGCGCTGCTTATGTTTATACTTATTTACTGGGGCGATCTTGTTACAAAGTTTTTAATAGCGCCTGTCGATATAAAATTTGCCCTATATTCTGTGGGCCCGATACCTTTGATTGAAAGGTTCTACAGCTCGGTAAAATTTGTAAATATTATCAGGAGCGCGTTTACTGCTGTTTCACTCTGGATGATTTATCTTATTTACAGGGACAGTAAAAATACTGGCTTAATTGATTCAGCAGGGCTGGCTTCAGCCTCTGCTATTGAAAAACAGGAACATAAAAAAGGATAGATGAGGTATCAAATTTATGCAGGAAAAACCTCTAAAAACTAAATATTCCAGGGCTGTGCTGACCGCAGTTTTATTTGCAGTCTTTGCAATTATTTTTACATTTGCGCTCTCGGGATGCTCAGGCTCTTTTTTTGTGCCCGGGGCAAGTTACGGGTATTTCATATGGGAGGATAAAAACTCAGATATTCATATTGCCTGGAGCGCAGATAAAAAGGACACAACATTTGAGGGAAGCATAGAAACCGATGGCATTATTTACGGATATGAACTTATCGGCTTTGAAGAGAGCGACAGGTTCAGTATTGACGATGCAAAAAGCAGGATAGATTTTTATGCAGGGCTTTCAGCGCAGGATTTTTCTGATAAAATAATCATTTCTGTAAAAGAGCACAGTTATGTCGAATTTGATCTTAAAATCAATGGCGCCTATGATCTTTCAAGGATAAATGTGGGCGGATTTTTGGTTAATCCCGGTAAAGAGGTATTCAGGCTGCAAAAGGATTATTTTGATGAAGTGAAAAGCATGCCTTTCTACAAAAGGCATCCTGTTTCAGGGTTTTTATCAAAACTTGCCGGGGATACAGGGTTTACACTTTTTTATTTATTTTTAGCCGGTGTCGTAATTATTGAAATCATAAGGATAACCCTGCTGCGCAGGAAAAGGAAATATAACTGGTACCTGTTTTTATGCTACGGAATACTTGCCGCCCTGGAAGTTGTTGTTTTTATAGTGCTCAGAAACAGGTAAAGTGTTGTAAACAAATCTTTTGCAAATATCATGAGATTGATTTTTTACCTGTGCGCCTTTATCATTATGGTCTTTGGGCTATGCAGGTTTTTTATATTTAAAAATTTTATAAAAGCGTTTGTTATAAAGATATTAAATTGCCATTTTAAGATAATAATCAGGCAATAAAATTAGTAATTGGCGAGGTTTAATTGAGAATTGCTCTCATAGGTTCAGACGGGCAGCTTGGCACAGATATTTACAGTTATTTTAAAAGCTGCGGCGAAGATGTTTACGGCCTTACAATAAAAGATATTGAAGTCTGCAGCAAAAAAAGCTGCAGCAATGCTGTTTTAGAGATAAAGCCTGAACTGGTAATAAACACAGCAGCTTTTAACCAGGTGGACAGATGCGAGGAGGAAATAAACAGGGCATTTGAGGTTAATGCGGCAGGAGTTAAAAATGTTGCCCAGGCATGCCTTTTATGCGGCGCAGCAATGATGCATTTCAGCACTGACTATGTTTTTGGCGGATATGCGCAGTCAGTGCCTTTTATTGAGGAGGACCGGCCTGCACCTGTAAGCGCTTATGGTGTATCAAAACTGGCAGGCGAATATGTGGTGGGCTATATGCTCAAAAAATATTATCTTGTCAGGGTATCGGGCCTTTATGGCCATGCAAAAAGCATGGACAAGGGATATAATTTTGTAGAGCTTATGCTTGATATGGCCTCAGAAGGCAAAGAAATAAAGGTTGTCAGCGACCAGACGCTCACCCCTACAAGCTCATCAGATGTT
>Ga0194126_10009124_pt1 | contig 13307 bp, 8 predicted proteins | sample TA2KigC150mmetaG_FD_148641 | JGI IMG/M metagenome (GOLD analysis project Ga0194126, IMG submission 148641) | Freshwater microbial communities from Lake Tanganyika, Tanzania - TA2015035 Kigoma Deep Cast 150m | ecosystem: Environmental > Aquatic > Freshwater > Lake | place: Tanzania: Lake...
AGAAGCCGAGTCGGACGCCGCGTCTTCCGGGGCCGCCGCCCAGAGCTGGGTTCCGATCGAGACGAACCGAGGATCCTCGGCGAGAAGAGCGCGCACGATCGGACCGGCCGTGGAGGGGCGCGGATCTTGTACGCGGAGGAAGCGCCGGGCGATCTCGGTCGCCTGAACTCCCTCCGGATGATCGCGGAGAAAACGATGCACGCGCCGGAGTCGGTCCCCCTCGCCCAAATCCCGCATGGACGCGCCCTCCCCGGCCGGGAGCTTCCGCCTCTATCGCAAGAGAACGACGGTTCCGGTCTTCTCCGCCCCGGTCGCCTCGAGCCGATAGACATAGATACCGGGCGCGACCCGGCGCTTCTCGTCGTTCGTCCCGTCCCAGACGACCGGATGAACCCCGACTTTCGTCGGACCGTCGAGGAGCCTTCTCACGAGCCGTCCCGCTACATCATAGATCGACAGTCGAACATTCGATTGTTCGGAAAGAGTCAGCTCGAACGAGAGGTTCTCTCCGAAGGGGTTCGGCCCCGAGAGGAGGAGCCGCGTCGCGGAGGGCGCGATCATGAAGGAATGGAACCCGCTCTCCGGGCTCGAGGCTCGGTTCCGAAGGGGCGAGGTATCGACCGCGGTGATCCGGTAGGAGTAGGTGCCGATCCTCCCCGGGCCCACGGGGAAAGTTCCAGTATAAACCGAATCGCCGGCCGCGGCGGAGAGGGAGAACGCCCCTTCCGCGGCGGCGGCGCCCGATCCGGCGAACGTGTACGAAACGACCACCGAGTCCGGATCGATCCCGACGTTGTCCCTCACGACCGCCGCGATCGAAACGGGGAGCTCGCTCTCGAGATAGTCCCCGAGAGGAACGTGGGTGATCCGCGGCGCTCTTGTGTCGACGACAACGTACGTTCGGTACGCGCTCGCCGGGATGCGGGCTGTCCGATCGAGCGCGTCGACGGTCTCGTAATAGTAGGCGATCGAATCGGTTCCCGTTTCGACGGCGAGCGAACCGACAAAGAGCCCGGAACCAGACGAGACGAGAGCAAGCGTGTCCTCGCCCGGAGCTTCGAGGCCGAAGATCACGCGGGCCGCGCGGATCGGCACCCGGGCGCTCAGGCTCAGGCTGCAGAGAAGGGCAGTTTCTGTATAAAGCGTTTCGGGGTGCGCGGCACTGATAAGAACCACCTCCCCCGTGTTCGCCTCGGTCAGGATGCCCCGGTTCCGGAAGGCGGTGAAGATCTCGACCGCGTGCGCGCCGCCGGAGAGCTCGCGGTCCGCCTGGAGGATCGCCCACGCCCCATCCTCGAACGTCGAGTTCGGCGAGGTCCCGTTCAGATAGAAATGACTCTCGAGAATCGTCCGGTCGGCCGCTTCTCCGCCGATCGCCTGGTGGATCTCCCAGAGCGCGCCGGACCAGATCAGCGAGTTCAGGTAGATGTTTCCGCCGGTGAGCGGGCGAAGCGAGTCGGGGACCACCGCACCGTTGTCCACGCGGCGTCCTGCCCAGCGGCAGAAGGGCTCCTTCCGGTTCTTGTCCCAATCGAAGACCTGGCCGAGATCGAACGTCACTCCCACCCGAGCGGCGTGCGACTCCGCCCAATAGTCGGAAAAGCCCTCGGCCATCGCGCCCATGTACCCGGACGGATAGCCCCAGTTCGGGACTTGGCCGTGCTCGATCAAGTGGCCGTACTCGTGGATGAGAACGTCGGCATCCTCGGCATCGTCCACGCACCCGTCCCCGTAGGCCAAGCGGTGAAGAGGAGGCGGATCGTATTGGGAGTTGTCTTGTCCTCCGAGCGCGTGCACGTCCACGGCGATCGGCATGACGCCGATCGAATCGGCGCGCACGCCGTCGTACCCGAGGCTTCGGAGATAACGCTGGATCCCGTCCAGGTGGTAGTACGCCATCACCGCCTCGAAGGAGTCGTCCGCGCGCTTCGACCGAAAGCTATCGGGGTGGCTCCGCGTCGGCGGAGGACTCCACGGATTCATGAAATCCGCGATCCGGACGAAGCGCCCTTCGAGAGCGTACGGGGCCCCGCCGGTCGGCGAAGCGAGATCCCGAAGACTCACGACGCGATACGCAGGATCGAAGACCGCTTGGTCCGTATCGTTGAGATCTCGAAGGTTCGTATCCGCGAGAACACTCACCGGATTCGGCGTCCAAACGAGACCGCTTCCGTCGAGAAACATCGAGCGGTTCGTTCGATCGACGACGAGACCGCTTTCCGCGTCGACGTCGACCTCCCAGAGACCCGAAGGATCGTCGCGGAAGAAGCGGACCCGCCAAACGAGCCGAAGCCCCCTCTCTTCTTCTCGGTAGACGAGCTCCGCCTCGGCGTCCGGAGGCGGCGCGCCTTCGGCGGCGAGGAAGATCGCGTCCTCCGAGGAGAGCGCCGCAAGGGCTTTCGCGGGAACCGGGCGCGTGTCCGCCGTGAGATCGATCCAGAGGAGCTCGCCGGTCCGCCCGAAGTGGACGCCCAAGCGCCCCGGTTCGACCGGAACGCCGTCGACCAGGCGGCGAAAGACCGCGTGCTCGCTCGCGAGACCGCGCCGGACGAGCACGAGCTCGAGCTCGCCCACGATCGACCCGAGGCCGAGATCGTCCGGCAGGCTCTCGAGGATCGCCCGCGCGCCGAGGTCCGACGCACCGGCCTTCGCTTGCGGTCGGCTCGCGCCCCGAGGCGCCGCCCTTCCCGGGCGCCCGCTCGCTTCGTCCCTCCAAACGACCCAATCTCCGGAGACCTCAGCGGCGCCGAGCGCGCGCGCCTCGGACGGCGAATGCCCTGCCGCCCCCTGCTTCGCGGGAGCGGGCGGAGCGGCGAGAGCAACGAGAAGGAGAACAAGAACCCCCGCCGGCATCGGCCGATGGGGGAGCGCGTGCGGCATCCTCACCGAAGACCCTCCGATCGCAAGTCGGCTATCCGGGCACCTCCGACCCCTCCGCCGTCGGCGTCTCCTGCGCGTGCGTCGGATCGACGGTCCGGAGGTGCAGGGCCGCGTTCTCCGGAGGAATCGGGTTGATGTAGAAACCGGTCCCCCATTCGAAGCCCGCGATCCGCGTGAGGCGCGGAAGGATCTCGACATGCCAATGATAGTCGTATCGGACCGTCGCCCAGTAGCCGGGGCGGCTCGGCTTCGTGTCGATGTTCGGGGCGGAATGGAACATGTAGTTGTACGGCGGGTTCTTGAGGCCCACCGCGAGCCTCCCGAGAACATCCTTCATCAGACCGGCGAACTCTCGGATGTCTTCGGGCGACGTGACCGCGAAGGAGTGCTCGTGGTTTCTCGGCGCCACGAAGACTTCGAAGGGGAAGCGGCTCGCGAAGGGGCAGAACGCGACGAATCGCTTCGTCATCGCCACGATCCGATCTCCCGTGCCGATTTCCTGGCGGATCAGATCGCAGAAGACGCAGCGCTCCTTCCCCATGTAGTGCTGGCGCGCCGATTGGAGCTCCGTGCTCACGGTCTTCGGGGTCACGGGAACCGCGATCACCTGGTGATGCGGATGAGCGAGAGAGGCACCCGCGCTCATTCCTTGATTCTTAAAGAGAATCACGTAGCGGAAACGCCCGTCGCGGAGAAGATCGACATGCCGTTCCTGGAGGACGCGATAGACGGTCGCTCCGTGATCGATCGGGAACTCGGTGATCGAGGCATGATGATCCGGACTCTCGATCACGACCTCGTGCGCGCCGATCCCGTTCACTCGGTCGTAAACCCCCTCGCCCGACCGCTCGAGCTCCCCCTCGATCCGGAGCGCCGGGAACTTGTTCGGAACGACGCGGATCTTCCATCCGGGCGTGTTCGGACGAGAACCGCGGTCGCGGATCGCTGTGATCTCGGGCGGGGTCGACTCCTCGTTCCCCTCGCAGAAGGGGCAGAACGCCCCCCGAATCGTCTTCTCGGGCTCGACGGCGAAGCTGTCCGGCCGCTGGGCCCGGTCGGTCGCGATGATGACCCATCGTTTCTGAATCGGATCGTGCCTGAGTTCGGACATCGTGTCTCCGGCGGGCGCTCCTTGAATGCAGACGCCCGTGTGCGCGCTCTCCGCTCCGGGCCGCGCTTCCGGCGGCGCGCCTCTCCTTTCCCTCGTGCGCCCCAAATGTAGGGGGAGCCGCCCGCGCGCGCAACCGGAAAGATGCGGCTCGGGAACCGAAGAAGACGCGCATGGAGAAGGTTTTGCGTTCTTTCTTCCGCGAATCCGCTACACTACGATTCGAGGGGGAGGTTCCCCGCCCGAGAACCGCGAGGGTTGACCGTGAGAAGTCCGATTCGACGAGCGCTCCTCCCGATCCTCCTCATCGTCGCCGATCTTCTCGCGTTGAACGCCGCGTACGGTTCCGCCCTCTATCTCCGGTTCCACTCCTACAATCTCGCCGTGTGGGCGGAGCGATTCGGCGACCACTATCTCTCCTTCCTCATCTTCTCGAATGTCGTTTACCTTCTCCTTCTTCTCTACTATCGCGAGCCGGCCTTTCCCCGGCGTTTCAAACCGACCTTCGTCGTGCCGCGGATCGCGAAGATGATCCTGGTCTTGATGCTCGCCTCGGTCATGCTCCTCTTCCTTTCGAAGGGGTTTGCGACGAGCAGACAGGCGTTTCACTTCTCAAGACCGACTCTCGTGGCGTTCTGGGTTCTTTGCGTCGTGTATCTTTCCGCCGGGCGTTTCCTCGTGGGGATCTTGCAGCTCTTCCTATTTCGCTCCGGACGCCTCGCTCGGCCGGTTCTGATCGCCGGGCAGGGCGCCCCTCTCGAGGACCTCGAGGCGAGGCTCGCCTTCAACCGTTGGTTCGGAGTTTACGTCGTCGGGAGGTGCGCGGTGCATCCCGAGGAGACCGTCTCCGAAGCGGGGATCGAGGTCTTCCCCGACGCGCGCGCGCTCGCCGATCGGATCCGCGCGTCCGGAGCGCGCGAGGTCTTCCTCGCGGTGCCGCCGAGCGATCTCCGGCAAGTCTTCGATGTGCTCGAAGCGGCCGCGCTCGCCGGAGCGAAAGTGCGCGCGATCCCCGGCTTGCTCCAGATGATCGCGAGCCACCTTCTCCTCAGCGAAGCGCTTCCCGTCCACGACCGCGCCAAGGAGGATCTCGTGTACGAGCTCTATCGGCGCGTCGACTCGCATTTCGAGCTCGAGCTCGCAACGGTCGCCGTGATCGGAGCGAAAGGGATTCCGCCGACGTGGGGCGGCATCGAGCGGCACGTGGCGGAGCTCTCCAACCGGCTCGCGCGCCGCGGCTTCCTCGTCAAAGTCTACGCGCGTCCCTACTACACGAGCATTGAGGGGCGCTTCCGCGGCGTCGAGGTCCTTCGCCTTCCCACGATCCGCACGAAGCACCTCGACGCGATCTCGCACAGCTTCCTCGCGACGCTCCACACGCTCCTCCAGCGGGTCGATCTCGCGCACTACCACGCGCAGGGGCCTTCGGTCCTTTCGTTCGTCCCCCGGATCGCGGGCATACGAACCGTCGTCACGGTGCACGGGCTCGACTGGAAGCGCGAGAAGTGGGGAGCTTTCGCGCGATCGTGTCTCAGGACCGGAGAGGCCGCGTCGGCCCGCTTCCCGAACCGGACGATCACGGTCTCCCGCACGTTGAAGAAGTACTACGAGCGGAAATACGGCCGCCCCGTGCACTACATCCCGAACGGGATCGAAGTCCGCGACATGCCTCCCGCGGAGGAGATCACGGCCGAGTTCGGCCTCCGGCCTCGCGAGTATCTCTTGTTCGTCGGCCGCCTCGTGCCGGAGAAGGGGTGCCACTATCTCGTCGAGGCCTACCGGACGATCGGCACGGACATGCCGCTTGTCATCGCGGGAGGATCGAGCTTCTCCGATCGCTACCTCGAGGATCTGAAGAAGCTCGCCGCGGGGGACCAGAGGATTCGCTTTCTCGATTACGTCTACGGGCGCGCGCTCGAAGAGCTCTACTCCCATAACTACCTTTACGTTCTCCCCTCCGACGTAGAGGGGCTTGCGATCACGCTGCTCGAAGCGCTCTCGTTCGGTTCGTGCGTTCTCGTCTCCGACATCGAGGAGAATCTGGAAGCGCTCTCCGAGAGAGAGGGGCCTCCGGACGAATGGGAGGACCCGGCGGCCTCGAGCGGCGAACCGTATGGCTACTGGTTCCGCCGGGGAGATGCGGGCGATCTCGCGCGGAAGATCGAGTCGCTCCTCGCCGATCCGGCCCGGGTCGAGCGCGTCCGCAAGAAAGCGCGCGAGTGGATCCGCGCGCGCTACGACTGGGAGATCGTCGCCGGAGAAACCGCGAGCCTCTACCGCGACGTCGTCAAGAAGTAGGAACAGCGCCGGCTACAGTCCCGAGCGGCGCTGAGCCTGCGCCCACGGAATTCCATAGCGCTTCTTTAGCTCCGCGGCGTGCGCGTTTGCCTCGGCCGCGGTCTCGAAGTTGCCGAGCAGAAGGCGGAACCAAGTCCCCCTCCCCGGAACCTCGTCCTCTTCGATCGTCACGCGCTCCCCGCGCTGAATCCAGCTCGCCTCGTCCTCCTCCGCGAGCCGCTCCGTACGGAACGAGCTCACGTGAACCCCATAGGGGAGAAGAACGAACGTCGCCTCGCCAGTCTCCTCGCGATCGGCGGCGGTGACGACCGGAGGCGGCGTACTCTTCGGTGCAAGGGACGGAACGGCGCCGCGAGCCTCCGATTCCGCCGCGGGCGCCTCCCGCTCGGGCGACTCCTTCTTTTCGAGATCGAGCAGGATCTCCGCGAAGCGGTCTTCCACGGGATCGCTTGGAACAGTTGTTTCCGGTTCGAGCACGGGCGGCACCGCATCTTCCTTCCGATCGAAACTCGGAAGAACACCGGGCGCGGCGAGCGTGTCGGAGGGGACCACGCGAAAACGCGGTTCGTGCGGGGCGCTTCCCGGAGGAACCGCTTCCACGAAGAGCGTGTCGTACCGAACACGGTTCTCGAGCTCGAGGACCTGGACCGGTCCCGGCGGCGTCGGAAGCGCTTCCGATCGAAGGGGCGGCGCGGCGAGCCGAGCGGCCGGTTCCGGATTCGCGAACGACCCCTTGAGCCCCGCGAGGGAGAAGAGAAGGGAGACGGCCGACACGCCGATCATCACCTTCTCGCGAGACGCCGCGTCCCAATACGCTCCGGCTTCTCCGCCTTCCGCCGTCAACTCATCGGCGCGCGCCTCATAGAAACGGAGGTCGCCGATGCTTGAAGTAAGAATCGTTGTGTTGAGAAGCACGAGCGCCCCCCAGAAGACCGGCCCGCCCATCCAGGACGGACGTTCGCCGGGCGGTTCGGTCGCCGACGCGAAGCCCGCTTGGGGAGCGGCGAGGAAGACGACGAGAAAAGCGGTCAAGATCGAGCGAAACATGCGTTCTTCCCTCCTTCTTCGCTTTTCGGCGCGAACCGCCTCTATCTTGACACGAGCCGGCTCTCCGCGCTAGTCTATTGCAAATTCAGTAGTTCCGAGCGCTCCGCCTCGCGGCGGAAAGGAGAGTCTCCGTGAGCCGAATCTTCAGCGGAATCCAGCCGAGCGGGGAGATCACGATCGGCAACTATCTGGGAGCGATTCGCAACTGGGTCCGCCTGATCGACGAGCACGATTCGATCTTCTGCGTGGTGGACCAGCACGCGCTCACCGTCGAGTACGATGTCGGGGAGCTCCCGAAGAAGATCTTCGATGCGGCGGCGACGAACATCGCGGCCGGACTCGACCCCGCGAGGTGCGTTCTCTTCGTCCAGTCGCGCGTCCCGGAGCACACGGAGCTCGCCTGGTACTTCAACACGGTGACACCGATGGGCGATCTCGGACGGATGACCCAGTTCAAGGAGAAGTCGAAGCAGCACCGCGAGAACATCAACGTCGGGCTCTTCGACTACCCGGTGCTGCAGGCGGCGGACATCCTCCTCTACAAGGCCGACCGGGTTCCGGTCGGCGAGGACCAGGTGCAGCACATCGAGCTCGCGCGGGACATCGCGCGGAAGTTCAACGCGCGCTTCGGCCCGATCTTCCCCGAACCGCAGGTGATCCTCTCGCCCACGCCGCGCATCATGGGGCTCGACGGAGAGGCGAAGATGTCGAAGTCGATGAAGAACTACATCGGAGTCCTTGAGGAACCCGCTTCGATTCGGAGCAAGCTCGCCGTCGCGCTCACCGACGAGAATCGGAAGCGGCGCACCGACCCCGGGGACCCGGACATCTGCAACATCTTCACTCTGCACAAGAGCCTCTCCTCCCCCGAAGAGATCGACCGAGTGAACGTCGAGTGCCGGCGTGCCGGGATCGGATGCGTGGACTGCAAGAAAATCCTCGCGGACAACATGATTCGCGAGCTCGATCCGATCCGAGAGAAGTTCCGGGAGCTGGAGCGCCGGCCGGACGAAGTGCGCGACGTGCTCGAGAAGGGAGCGGCACGCTGCCGAACGATCGCCGCGGCGACGATGGACGAGGTGCGGAGGGCGATAGGCCTCCGTTGAACCGGTCTTCGTCGAGACTCGTTCCCGATCTTCGCGAGGGGCTCGGCGCGCGCGCGGCTCTCGCGCGGCGCGGCCTCCCGGCGCTCTTTCTTCTCGCGGCATGCGCGTCCGCCGCTTCGGCGGACACTCCCCGAGTGGTTCACGCCCTCCCGGCTCCAGCGGTCGCCGGCGCGAAGGTCGAGCTCGTCTTCACCGTGCTCGGCGACGAACGACCTGCTGCGGCCGATGCGCTCGTTCGCGCGGTCGGCGACACCGCCTTCACGCGTGTCGCGGCGGAAGAACGGAGAGGCGTCTATCGCGCCGCGGTGCCGGAACGCTTGGTCGCGCCTCCCGGGTTCGAGTACTTCCTGCTCGTGAGGACGCTGAGCGGCGAAGAGATCACGAGCCCGGCTCGGAACCCGACGGAGAGCCCTCACCGAGTCCCGGTTCTCTCGGCGGGGGCGACCGCGCGCATCGTGATCCTCTCTCCGGAGAAGGGCGAGATCGTGCCGGACTCCTCCCTCTTCTCAATCTCCGTCCTCTTCGACCCCCCGCTCGCCCCCGGGGACAGCGCGTTTCTCTATCTCGATGGAACGCTCATCACCGAGGGAGTCGAGCGAACGGAGGACTATCTCTACTTCCGGCCGGAGCGCGCCCCCGCGCGCGGGGCTCACGAGGCGAGGGCGGCCGTCCGGACCGCGTCCGGCGAGCGCGGGGAGCGTTCATGGACGTTCTTCTTCGAGGAAGGTCCGAGAGGAGCAAGGCTCCTCGCTTTTTCCGGAAGAGTCGAGGCGGGATGGGCGTCCGTCTCGAACGCGGGGATCGAAGGGGATCCGTATCTCCTCTTCGAGAAGACCTCCTCCCTCGCCTACGACGGCTACGCGTCGGGAAGCTGGGGGGAGCACGCGTTCTTCCTCTCGAGCTCGCGGGAGCCGATCTACGACGACGAGATCCGCGCCGCAGGACGCTTAACCTCCGAATCATTTGTTCTTGAAGTAGGGGACGTGTATCCTTCCTTTTCGGAGATGACCGTTTCCTGGCTGTCGGGAAAGGGCGCTCTCGCGACCGTGCGCCGGGGAGCAATCGAGAACTCCTGCTTCTTTCTCCGCTCCCTCCCCTCCGACACGGCGGACGGGCTCGGTGTCTACTCGCAGTTCCTCGCGGGAGAGAAGCTCTCCGTCGCCGGCGAGCGTTGGGATGCGGCCTTCCAAGCGGCATACGGTTGGGAGCGCGAGTCCTCCGTCCCCGAGACTCTTCGCGTTCTTTCGCCCTTGAAGAATCTCGTCCTGTCGGGGAGCGCCTCCCTCCGCGCGGGCAAGGAGCGAAGGCTCGACGCGGAGATCGGATGGAGCGACACGGAGGAGGACGAGCGCGCGTCCGGCGGCGGCTGGCGCATCCTCGCGACGATACTCGACTCGCCCCGCCGCGCTCTCTCCCTCGAGGCCCACGACTATCGCTCCGATTTCGCTTCGCTCGCGAGCCCGACCGTGGACGGCGGGGAGTACGGCGCGGTTCTCAGCGCTTCGGCGCGCGCGTGGACTCGCTTTCGCCAATCGTTCCGCGCGGAGGTGCTCCGGGACCGGAATTCCGCGCAGGAGCACGACCCAAGCGCCCGCATCGTCCTGATCTACGGGCGAACCGACTACGACCGGAAGGCGCGCGGGATCGACTGGAACCACTATCTCATCCTCCGCTCGCACGAGATCCCCTACGCCGACCGGCCTTACAAGAACGCGTACGGAACGCTCGGCTTCTCCGCCCGCGGCAAAACGCAGACCATCTCGATCAGCGGGACGAGATCCGAGACCCGCTCTTCCTCCCGCACGCGGTCGTGGAGCGCCGGCGCGTACTGGAGCGGCGAAGCGGCGGACGGCCGGTTCTCCTGGAAGCTCGCCGAGAGATACAGCCATTCGGAAACAAGAGAGGACACGACGGGAGCGGGCATCGAGACGACGACCGCGAAGCCGGAGCGATGGTCGTTCACGGCCGAGTGCGGAGTCCGTCTCGCGGGGTTCGAGTGGCGCGCCGAATACGAGCGGATCGATGAGAACGATCCGCCGGAGGAAGAGCGCTTCACGCAGCACCTCCTCCTCCTCGTCGCCGGACGAAGGTTCTAGCCTAGCGAACCGAGCGCAGGATCTCCACGAACGGTCCCGGCTCCATGAAGCCGGTCACCGTGAGGTTCTCGTCGCGGCGTCCCGACGAATCGATGAAGACGATCGTCGGAAGGCCGCGAACCCCGTACTCGGCGAGGAGCGCGCGGATCTTCTCCGTCGAGCGGGTGCAATCGACGAGGATCATCGTGAAGCGGCGGCTCTCGCGAATCACCGCGGGGTCGGTGTAGGTCTTGTGCTCCAGCTCGCGGCAGGCGGCGCACCAGTCCGCCGTGAAGTCGATCACCGCCGGATTCCCTTCGCGCGCGGCCTCCGCAATCCCGAGATCGTGGTCCGGGATCCACGCGATCTCTTCCGCCTGCGGGGCGATTCCGGTCGCCCCCGGGAGCGGGAGGAACGGCAGGAGGAGGGTCGCCACGAGCAGCACGACGCCGAAAGCGCCGAGGACGAGGACGAACGTCCTCGCGATCCTCCGCGCCGCGGGCGCGCCGGGGGGCATCGCTTCCAAGAGGCCGAAGAAGACCGCCGCGACCGTGAGAAGCGCGCCGGCGAGGGAGAGCACGAGCCGTTTCGGTAGAAGCGGCGCCGCAAAGTAGATCGCCACGCCGAGAAGGAGAAAGCCGAAGACGCGCTTCACACTGTCCATCCAGTCGCCTGCGCCGGGAAGCGTTCCGATCAACCCGGAGAACGTTCCGATCGCGAGAAAGAGAACGCCGATCCCCATCGCAAGAGTGAAGAGAAGCGTGAACCCGAGAAGCGCGCTTCCGGTTTGCGCAATGTACACGAGAAGGCCGACGAGAACCGGACCGACGCAGGGGGAGGCCACGAGCCCCGCGACGATCCCCATGAGGAAGATCCCGATCCATCCCCCTCCCCCGCCGACCCTCTGGAGACGCACCGCGACCGACGAGGGAACCTGAAGCTCGAAAACGCCGAACATGCTGAGCGCGAGAAGAACGAAGAGGAGCACGATGCCGCCGACGAACCAAGGATTCTGGAGGATCGATCCGAACATCGCGCCGGTGGTCGCCGCGACGAGGCCGAGAGTCGCGTAGGTGAGCGCCATCCCGAGAACATAGATGAGGGAGAGAAGGAAGTTCCGGAGCGCCCCCTTTTCTCCTCGCGCCCCGATAATGGAAAGCGTGATCGGGATCATCGGAAAGACGCAGGGCGTGAAGGAGAGGAGAATCCCCGCGAAGAAGACGGCCACATAAGTGAAGAAGAGGCCGCGCGAGGCGATCCTCTCGCCCACATCGAACGAGCCGGGGGCCGCCGCAGGTCCCTTCTCGGCTCGCGTTTCCTCTTCTTTCGCTCCCTCCTCTCCCCAGCTCCAGGCGAGGTCGTAGGCCCGCTCCTCGGGAAAGTAGCAGAACTCGCTCGTACACCCTTGAAAGGCAAACTGAATGCGGATGCGCTCCGGGAACTCGGAGCCGCTCCTTGCGGCGAGGAGCGCCCGCACCATGAGATCGCGGTCGTAGATCTCCGTCTCTTCCTCGAGGAAGGGATCGAACTTGATCGTTCCGGAAGGGAACTCCGCGGCTTCGAGGCGGAGGGCGGTCGTGTCGAGAAGATCGACCGACATCATGTGGCGGTAGAGATAGTGGTCCGGAGGAACCTCAAGATGGAAGCGGATCTCGGCCCGATCGGGCTCCGCGCGGAGACGGACCGCCTCCCCCTCGACGATGAAGGGGCTCTCCTGGGCGAAGAGGCCGCCCGCCGCGAGAAGAAGGGCGGAGAGGGCGAGCCCCCACGCGGCCCGAACGCGCGCGCAGCTTCGAAACGAGGAATCTCGAACGGCTCGTTCTCGATGTTCAGACGTCAAACGATTCTCCTCACGATCCGCTCCGGGCGCGGATCCTCTCTTGGACGCGTCGGAAGCGCTCCGAGTCGCGGGTCGGCGAGGCGAGCGCCGGGAGGGACGCGATGTAGGAACGCGTATCGGAGATCCTCTCCGCGGTGGGCGGGTGCGTCGAGAAGAACTTCTCGATCGAGGAGGGCTTTCTCTCGTGCATCGTCTGGAGCTTCTCGAAGAACGTCGCCATGCCGTTCGGATCGATCCCCGATCGGTGCGCCTCGTCCACGCCGAAGCGATCCGCCTCGCGTTCCGCGTCGCGGGAGTACTTCATCAAGGCTCCGGTCGCGGCGATGTTCGCGACGAGGCTTTTCACGAGCCCTGGATCCTCGCCGAGCGCGATCTGGGCGATCATCGCGATCCCGTACTGCCGCGTGAGCATCTTCGCGCTGTGCCTCCCGACGACGTGACCGACCTCGTGGGCGATCACTCCGGCGAGCTCCGACTCGTTCTCCGCCGTCGTGATGAGCCCTCGGTTCACGTAGAGGAACCCTCCGGGGAGCGCGAACGCGTTCACCTCGTCCGTGTCGACCACGCGGAAGCGATACGCGATGTCGGTCCGGTCCGAGTTCCTCGCGAGAATCTGTCCGAGACTGTCGATGTACGCCTCCACGACCGGATCGTCGAGCATCTTCATCTCCCGCTCGACCTCGGCCGAGAACTCGGCCCCCATCGCCACTTCTTGCTCGGTGGAGACGAGATTGAGCTCGGAGACCGCCGCGCATCCGGCGAGGAGCGCCGCGAAGAGGAGCATCGGGGAGCATCGCGCAAGGGAGCCGGTCATGGCCGCATCTCCTCTCCGGCCGACACGGGCCTGAGTCTCGCGGTGAAGTGGCGAAGCACAGGCGCCTCGTGTACGAGATCGAGCCCGCGGATCATGTCGCGTCTCCGGAAAACGGAGCAGATCGTCTCGCCTGTGTATT